>Ga0265327_10001309_pt1 | contig 32481 bp, 26 predicted proteins | sample 41621metaG_FD_202089 | JGI IMG/M metagenome (GOLD analysis project Ga0265327, IMG submission 202089) | Rhizosphere microbial communities from Carex aquatilis grown in University of Washington, Seatle, WA, United States - 4-16-21 metaG | ecosystem: Host-associated > Plants > Roots > Rhizosphere...
CCTCGACACCCTTTTAGACGAGGCGGCGGTGGCCGGTACCTCAGAGGCGGTGATGGGCATGGCTCACCGGGGCCGGCTCAACGTGCTGGCCAACATCGTGGGGAAGTCCTACCGCGAGATCTTCGAGGAGTTCGAGGGCAACCTCGACCCTGAGTCGGTGCAGGGGTCCGGCGACGTGAAGTACCACAAGGGTGCGGTCGGCAAGTTCACCGGCGGCTCGGGGATCGACCTGCCGGTGACGCTCGCCTCGAACCCCTCGCACCTAGAAGCGGTCGACCCGGTCGTCGAGGGGATGGCCCGGGCCAAGCAGGACCGCGTGGTCCGACCGACAGACGGCACGGCCGGCGTCCTGGCGGCGCGGGTCCACGACTATCCGATCCTCTCCCTGCTCATCCACGGGGACGCTGCCTTCGCCGGCCAGGGGGTGGTGGCCGAGACCCTCAACCTCTCGGCGCTGTCGGGTTACCGCGTCGGGGGCACGGTGCACCTGGTCATCAACAACCAGCTGGGCTTCACCACGTCACCGGAGTCCGCCCGCAGCTCGGTCTACCCGACCGACGTGGCCAAGATGGTCCAGGCCCCGATCTTCCACGTGAACGGGGACGACCCCGAGGCCTGCGTGCGCGCCGCGCGCCTCGCCTTCGGGTTCCGCCAGGCCTTCCGCAAGGACGTCGTGATCGACCTCGTCTGCTATCGCCGCCACGGCCACAACGAGGGCGACGACCCGAGCTACACCCAGCCCCTCATGTACCAACGGATCGACGCCAAGCGCTCCGTGCGCAAGCTCTACACCGAGGCTCTCGTGCGCCGGGGCGACATCACCCTGGAGGACGCCGAGCGGGCGCTCGACGACTTCAACAACCAGCTGCAGGCCGCCCTCGACGAGGTGCGGGCCGAGCCCGCCCCCCCGCCGGCCGTGCTCCACCACGCGGACCTCGGGGCGCCGCCGGTGTCGACCCCGGCCACCGGGGTCGATGAGGGGACGCTGCGGGACCTGGCCGTGCGGTGTCGGGCCGTGCCTCAGGGCTTCACCCTCCACCCCAAGCTCGAGCGCCAGTTCGCCCAACGGGCCGAGCTGGTCGACCAGGGAGAGGTCGATTGGGCTCTGGGCGAGGCGTTGGCCGTCGGCTCGCTCCTCCTCGAGGGGGTCGACGTGCGACTCACCGGGCAGGACACCCGGCGGGGGACGTTCAGCCAGCGGCATGCCGTCCTCGTCGACTACCGCACCGGCGACGAGTTTGTCCCGCTGGCCCACCTGGGCGACGGTCTCGGCCGCTTCACCGTGCGGGACTCGCTCCTCTCGGAGTACGCGGCCGTCGGGTTCGAGTACGGCTATTCGGTGGAGGCGCCCGACGCGCTCGTGTGCTGGGAGGCGCAGTTCGGGGATTTCGTGAACGGCGCCGAGATCATCATCGACAACTTCATGGTGGCGGCCGAGGACAAGTGGGGCCAACGGGCCGGCCTCACCCTCCTCCTGCCCCACGGCTACGAGGGGCAGGGGCCCGAGCACTCCTCGGCTCGCCTCGAGCGGTTCCTCACTCTGTGCGCCCGCAACAACCTCTGGGTCACGGTGCCGTCGACGGCCGCGCAGTACTTCCACCTCCTGCGTTCGCAGGTCCGGCGCACCCCGGTGATCCCGCTCGTTGTGATCACGCCCAAATCGCTACTGCGGGCCCCGTCCACCCGTTCGCCGATCTCCGACCTCGCGACCGGCTCCTTCGCCGAGGTCATCGACGACACCGGGGTCGCCGACCCCGGTGCGGTGCGTCGAGTCGTGCTCTGCAGCGGCAAGGTCGCCCACGAGGCCATCAACCGGCGAAACGAGAGGATGGCCGGACGCGCCTCGGCGACAACCGGCGACCTGGCGCCCGTCGACCCTGCGGCACTGGCGGTGGTGCGTGTCGAGCAGCTGTACCCCTGGCCGGCCGAGGGCATCGCCCAGGTGCTGGCCCGCTACCCCGGAGCCGTCGAGGTCGTCTGGCTCCAGGAGGAGCCCGAGAACATGGGTGCCTGGTCGTTCGTGCACGCCCGGCTCCACCGTCTGCTGCGGGACCGCTACACGCTGCGACACGTCAGCCGAGCGGAGTCGGCCAGCCCGGCCACCGGGAGCGGTGCCCTGCACCAGCTCGAGCAGGCCGACCTGCTCGATCGCGCCATCGGCTGAGGGCGCAGGGGGCAGAAATCCATCCAGGAAGCGGCGGCGCGCCCGCCGGAAGCTGCTTGACTGGCGTGCGACATGGCTGAGAAGCACCACGTGGTGGTCGACGGATCGAACCTGGCCACCGAGGGCCGGACCTCCCCGAGCCTCCGCCAGCTCGACGAGGCCGTGAAGGCCTATGCCCTGGAGGATCCGACCGCGGAGATCGTGGTGGTGGTCGACGCCACCTTCGGCCACCGGATCGACCCCTCCGAGCGAAACCAGTTCGACCAGGCCGAGTTGCACGGCGAGCTCGTCTCGCCCCCGGCCGGGGCCATCGGGCGCGGTGACGCCTTCGTGCTGCGGATCGCCGAACGCACGGGAGCGACGGTGCTCTCCAACGACTCCTTCCAGGAGTTCCACGCCGAGCACCCGTGGCTCTTTGACCTGGATCGTCTCGTGGGGGGGAAGCCCGTCCCCGGGGTGGGGTGGATCTTCACCCCCAGGTCCCCGGTGCGCGGACCGCGCAGCCGACAGGTGACCGGCAAGGCCAAGAAGGAGGACCGTTCGGCGGAGCTGCCTGCTCCCGTGAAGGCGGCAGAGCTGGCGAAGGCGGCCAAGAGGGTCGCCCGCAAGGTTGCGGCGACCACCGACGGTGCGCCACCAAAGATCGGCGACGTGCGCGAGGCCTCCTCGACCAGGACCAAGAGGGTCTCGCCCCCCAAGATGGCCGAGCCGGTGCCGATCGAGGCCCCCAAGTCGCCGAAGAAAGGTGCGGCCAAGAAGGCCTCCAAGAGCGCGTCGGCGGAGCTGGCCGCCGAGGGTGCCAAGCCGGCGAAGAAACAAAAGCCGGCCAAGGTGCAAGCCGCGGCCAAGGTTGCCAAGAAGGCCAAGAAGGCCCCGGCATCGAAGAAGGCGGCCAAGGCGGCGGCGGGCACCGCCGGTGCCAAGAAGCCCAAGGCCGCGGCCCCAGCCGCCAAGAAGAAGGCGACGAAGAAGGCCGCGGCCACCAAGGCCACCAAGGCCACCAGGGCCGCCAAGACGGCCAAGACCGCCAAGAACGCCAAGAACGCCAAGAACGCCAAGAACGCCAGCAAGGCAACGGTGACGACAAGCAGCCCTCGGTCCAGCGCCCAGCCACGTAGCCGCGCCGCCGCTCGCTCGGTTGTCGAGTCCGACGCCGCGGCATCCGACGCCCCCGCGGCGGACACGGCTGCACCGACGGGATCGGTGACCCCCATCGACCCGCAGGTCCTGGAGGCCATCAACAAGGCCACCGCCGAAGCCCTCTCACCCCCCGCACGCAAGGCCAAGGACCGCAAGAGGTCCACCAAGAACGAGAAGGCCTCCGACAAAGCAGCCAAGCGCCGCCGCTCGGTCCCACCACTCCCCGCCGTGAACGAGCCGTTGCCCTTCATCAACTTCGTCGCCGCCTACCCCCTCGGCAGCGAGGTGGAGGGAGAGGTGGCGTCGTTCACCTCGCACGGGGCCATGATCGAGGTCGACGTGCCCGGTGGCGAGAGCGTGCACTGTTATGTTCCGCTGGCCGGCCTGGGCGAACCACCACCGCGCAAGGCGCGCGAGGTCCTCTCGCGCGGCCAGCACCGGACGTTCGTGTTGGTGAGTTTGGACCCCGCGCGGCGGGTGGCGGAGCTAGCACTTCCCGAGGCGGCTACGAACCTGGCCCGCGCCGCCGGCGGCTGAGCACCAGCGCGCCGCACGGCGCGACGCACGGCCGCGACCCGGCGGCCGTCGGTGCTCCCGTTGGTAGCCTCGCCGAATGCAGCCATCCGACGTCCTGCCGCACCGGCCCCCGTTCCTCTTCGTCGACGAGATCGTCGGCGTCGAACCGGGAGTCTCGGCCTCGGGCCGGTGGCACCTCACCGGCGACGAGGCGTTCTTCGCCGGCCACTTCCCCGGCCGGCCCACCCTTCCCGGGGTGCTGATGGTGGAGTCGTTGGCGCAGCTCGGTGGCATCGCCGTGCTGGCCGACGAGCGCTACGCGAACAAGCTGCCGCTCTTTGGCGGCATCGAACGGGCGCGCTTCCGCCGCCAGGTCGTGCCCGGTGACACGCTCGAGCTCGAGGTGACGGTGGGGAGACTGTCGGCACGGGCCGGCACCGGCCACGGCCGGGCCCACGTCGGCGGCGCCACGGCCTGCGAAGCGGACCTCCTCTTCGTGCTCGTCGACCGGGAAGCCTGACCCACGTGCGGCTGGTCACCTGGAACGTCAACTCTCTCGGCGCCCGCCTGCCCCTCGTGCTCGAGTGGATGGAGGCGAACCACCCCGACGTCGTGTGCATGCAGGAGACCAAACAGACCGACGCCGCCTTCCCCGAGGGAGCCTTCGCCGACCTCGGGTACCAAACGGCCCACTGCGGTCAAGGGCAGTGGAACGGGGTGGCCATCGCCAGCCGCGTCGGTCTCGAGGATCCGGTCCCGGGCCTGGGTTCGGAGGCCGCCGACGAACAGGGCAGCCGGGTGCTGGCCGCCACCTGCGGCGGCGTACGGGTGCACTCGGTCTACGTCCCCAACGGCCGCACCGTGGACAGCGAGCACTACGTCGCCAAGCTGGCCTGGCTGGCACGGTTGCGCGCCTACCTCGACGAGACGTGCCGCCCGCAGGACCCGGTGGCCGTGTGCGGGGACTTCAACGTCGCCCCGACCGATGCCGACGTGTGGGACCCCGGGCAGTTTGTGGGGGCGACGCACGTGACCGGGCCCGAGCGCGCCGCCCTGGCCTCGGTCCTCGACTGGGGCCTGGTCGACGTCTTCCAACGCTTCCACCCCGAGGGGGGCGTGTTCAGCTGGTGGGACTACCGCGGCGGCGACTTCCACAAGGGCCACGGCATGCGGATCGACCTGGTGTTGCTCTCTGAGCCGCTGGCCGAGCACTGCACCCAGGTGGTCATCGACCGCACAGCCAGAAAGAAGAGCCCCGCCGGCAACAAGCCGTCCGATCACACGGTGGTCGTGGCCGACCTCGACCTGGCGTGACGCTCCCCGGCTGAGGGCCGCTCCCGCCGGTCGCCGCCCGGCATCGCTTGGGTGCGGGTCAGGACCTCGGCCCGCTCAAGGGGGGCACCTCGGCCTCGATCAGCGACGGCCCCTCGGTGGCGAAGGACCGCTCGAGCTGCCGGGACAGCTCGTCGGCGGTCGTGACCCGGGTCGCCGGGACCCCCATCCCGGCGGCCAGGGCCACGAAGTCGAGGTCGGGGCGGGAGAGATCGAGCATGGCGGCGGCCATGGGCCCCTCGCCGTCGGCCCCCACCCGTGCGAGCTCCAGGTTGAGGATGTCGTAGGCGTGGTTGGCCAGCACCACCGTGGTCACGTCGAGGCCCTCGCGGGCCTGGGTCCACAGGGCCTGGGCGGTGTACATGGCGCTTCCGTCGGCCTCGAGGCAGAGCACCGGGCGGCCCTTGGCGGCGACGGCGGCCCCGGTGGCCGCCGGCAGCCCGAAGCCGATGGCACCGCCGGTCAGGGTGAGCCAGTCGTGGCGGGGCGCCCCGGCGGTTGCCGCCGGCACGAAGAGGCCGGCCGTGTTCGACTCGTCGACCACCACCGCGCCCTCGGGCAGCACCGCTCCCACCGCCTCGGCCAGGGTCTGGAGGGTGAGGTCACCGGTTGGCCGGGCGGGCCGGGCGAACGGCACGGACCCGTCCTGGCCGGGCTCGGCCCCCACCGCCTCGGCCAAGGCCTCCAGAGCCCCCGTCACGTCATCGCCGGGGGCGGCCAACCGGTGGACCTCGCAGCCGGCGGGGACCAGGTCACCCGGTCGGTCCGGGTAGGCGAAGAACGACACGGGGGGTCCGGTCCCGGCCAGGATCAGGTGGCGAACGCCGGCCAGCTGGGCCTCGACGAACTCGGCCAGATAGCTCACCCGCTCGGGCGCCGGCAGCCCGGCGCCCCGTTCGAGGGCGGCCGGGAACGACTCGCACAGGTACCGGGCACCGGTGGCCACCGCCACCCGTCCCCCCGCCACCAGCCCCGGCCGGCGGAGAGCCGGCCCACCGACGAGGAGGGCGGCGGGTTGGCCCGTCCGCAGGGCGGCGGACACCGCCTCGACGACGTCGGTCCCCACCGGCGCCGGCGCGCGGCGCGGCAGTGGGGGAGCCGGGCCGCCACCGCTCTCGGACCACGAGGCGTCGGCCCGGACCACCAGCGTGGCCACGCCACCCGGCGGCCCCCAGGCGGCGGCCACCGCCTCGGCGGCGTCGCTGGCCAGGGCGCCGGCCTTCTCCGACACGCGGACCCAACCCGAGACGGTCTCGGCCATGCCGATGAGATCGGACTCGAGCGGAGGGTCGAGTCGCTTGTGGTCGGTGGCGTGGTCGCCCACGATGTTCACCACGGCGCTGCGGGCGCGGCGGGCGTTGTGGAGGTTGGCGAGGCCGTTGCCCAGCCCGGGCCCGAGGTGCAGGAGGGTGGCGGCCGGGCGGCCGGCCACCCGGGCATAGCCGTCGGCGGCCCCGGTGGCCACGCCCTCGAAGAGGGTGAGCACCGCCCGCATCCCCCGCACGCGATCGAGCGCCGCCACCAGGTGCATCTCCGAGGTGCCGGGGTTGGCGAAGCACACTTCGACGTCCGAGGAGACCAAGGTGGCCAAGAGGGCCTCGCCGCCGATCATGCGGTGTCCCCGACCGGGGCGCCGGCCACCGCCGGGTCGAGCAGCCGACCCGGCCCGAGGATGCCGTTGGGGTCGAAAGCCTCTTTGACGGCGCGCATGAGGCGGAGTTTCGTGGGGTCCTCCAGCGCCAGGAAGTACGGCTGCTTGTCGATGCCGATGCCGTGCTCGCCCGAGATGGCACCCCCGACGGCCATGGCCTCGCCGATGAGGGCGCCGATGAGTTCGGCCCGGGCCTGCGCCTCGGGCAGGAACACCGACAGGTGGACGTTGCCGTCGCCCACGTGGCCGCAGCCCGAGATGAGCGCGCCGTGGGAGGCGGCCAACTCGGCCGCGGTGGCGAGGTAGCCGGGGATCGCCGCCCGGGGCACCACGGTGTCGACGAGGTCGTCGGCTCCCGCCGCCTTGGAGACGTAGAAGGCCCGCTCCCGGGCGACGATGAGGTTGGCCCCGGCGCTCGGCGGCAGGACGTAGACGTCGAGCGCCCCCCGCTCGGCCAGCAGCGTGGCCACGGCCTCCACGTCGGCGTCCACGCGGTCTTGGTGGGTGCTCTCGACCACCACCACCAGGTAGGCCAGGGCGGCGGCCGTCACGGCCGCAGGGACGCCCAGCTCGAGTCCGGCCGCGGCCGTGATCGACCCCATGGCCAGCGCGTCGAGGTACTCGAGGACCGAGGGCGCCACCCCGCTGGCCACCACGGCCGGCACCGTCCGGGCGACCTCCTCCAAGGTGGCGAACGGGGCGAGGACGGTGGCCTGGTGGGCCAGGCGCGGCTCGAGCTTGAGGGTGGCCTCGGTCACCAGAGCCAGCGTGCCCTCCGACCCGATCAGGAGCTGGGTCAGGTCGTAGCCAGCCGAGGACTTGACGTACCGCCCGCCGGTGCGGATCACCTCACCGCCGGCCAGGACCGCCTCGAGGCCGAGCACCCGCTGGCGGGTGACGCCGTAGCGGATGGCGCGCATGCCGCCGGCGTTGGTGCCGACGTTGCCCCCGATCGAGGCGCTCTGCTCGCCGGGGTAGACGGGGTAGACCAGCCCCAAGGGCCGGAGGGCCGCGTCGAGCTGCTCGAGGGTCACGCCCGGCTGGACCACGGCGACGTGGTTCTCCAGATCGATGTCGAGGATGCGGTCCATCCGGTCGAAGGCCACGACCAGGCCGTCGGCCAAGGGGCGACAACCGCCCGACAGCCCAGTGCCCGATCCTCGGGCCACCACCGCCAGCCGCTCGGCGTCGGCCAGGGCGAGGAGGGCCGCGACCTCGGCGGTGGTGCCCGGCCGCACCACGGCGAGCGGGACGACCGACGAGCCGGTGAGGGACTCGTCGTGGGTGTCCTCGGGGCTGATCTCCTCGCCGGAGGTGACGTGGGCGTCGCCCACCAGCTGGCGTAGCCGCTCGACGATGTCCTCCATGGTCCCTCCGGGTCGGTCGGCTGGGACTTTAGCGGTCCGACTCGATCGTCCCTTGAAGCAGGGCCCGCAACTCGGCCAGCCGCGCCACCACCTCGCCGCGCTCGGGCGCGGGCCTCTCGGCGGTCATGGACGCACTGGCCCGGGCCACGTCTTCGAGCCAGGCCGACGGCCGGCGCCCGGCCGCGCCGGACTCGGCGGAGGCGGCGTCGCGGTGCTCGGCCCACGTGCAGGTGAGCTCGTCTTCGGCTCGGGTCAAGGCCACGTAGAGGAGGCGTCGCTCCTCGTCGCGGGCCGCGGCGGTGCGGGCGGCGGCCAGCGGGACCAGCCCGTCGGACAGGCCGACCACGAAGACCACCGGCCACTGCAGGCCCTTGGCCCGGTGGAAGGTGCTCAGCACCACGGCGTCGCCGTCGGCGGGGTTCTCCCCGTTGTCCGGCTGCTCCTCGGCCTCGTCGTCGGGCTCACGGCGTCCATCGGCACCGGGCCGCAGGTCGCTGGCCGGCCCGAGGTCGCCGCCGGCCAGCCGGGCCGGGATGCGCTCGGCCCGGAACGCCTCGAGCAGCGTGGCCAGTTGGGCGTTGGTGCGGGCCAGCACGGCGATCTGCGCCCACCGGCGCCCCGGACGGTGGGCCAGCCACACTTGTCGGGCCACCCAGGCGGCCTCATCGGCGTCGGTGGCCAGCGGCCGCACCCGCGGCGCCGGGCCGTCGGCCCGGGTGCTCGTGGGGGCTCCCTCGCCCGACAGTCCCAGTGCCGCCGCGGCCACGGTGACCACCTGCGGCGAACAGCGATGGTTCTCCCCGAGCCGCACGACCCTCGCCCCGGGGAAGCGCTCGGGGAGGGTGGCCAGCAGGCCGGGGTCGGCCCCGTTCCAGCCGTAGACGGACTGGTGCGGGTCGCCCACCACGAAGAGGTCGGGGTCGTCCCCGACGAGTGCCTCCAAGAGGCGGAACTGTGCCGGGTTCACGTCCTGCATCTCGTCGACGAAGAGGTGGCGATACCTCCAGCGCACGGCGGCGCAGAACCGCCCGTCCTCTTCGAGCGCGTCGGCGCACACCAGGAGGAGGTCGTCGAGGTCCAGCACGCCCTGCCGGCGCTTGGCCTCCTCGTAGCGGGCATAGAGGTCGGCGACCCTGGCCGCGCCCATCGACGGTCGACGGCGTGCGGCGCGGGCGGCCTGCTCGTAGCCGTCGGGCTCGACGAGGCGCGCCTTGGCCCAGCTGATCTCGGCCTCGAGCTGCGCCACGCGGACCGAGTCCCGTCCGGGCAGACGGGGAAGGGAGGGCGAGGGCCGACGTGAGGTGGTCCTGCGGCTATCGCCGTCGGCGTGGTCCGCTGCGGCCAGCCCGACCACGGTCCCGAGGGTGGTGCGCCGGTCGGCCACGAGGACCGGGGGTGGGAGGCCGCGCTCGGCACGGTGCTGGCCCAGGAGGTGGAGGGCCGTGCGGTGGAAGGTGCCCGCCCGGATCTCTCCGCCGACGTCGAGGGCCCACAGGCGGCGGCGTAGCTCGTCGGCGGCCTTGCGGCTGAAGGTGCAGACCAAGACGTGGTGGGCGTCGGCCGAACGGTCGTGCACGCGCCGCGCCACCCGGAGGGTGAGCACCCGGGTCTTGCCGGCGCCGGCGCCGGCGAGGACGCACAGCACCCGGTCCGGCGCGGTGACCGCCTCGCTCTGGGCGGTGGTGAGGCCGGCCGGGATCCAGGGGGCATCGTCGTCGAGCGCGCCCTCGACGACCGCGTGCTCGTGGCCGGTGACGCCGTCGGAGGAAGTGCGCACCATCGCCGCCCCAACCTACCCACCGGTGTGGGCGCGGGGAGGGGCGGCCGGGGGTCAGGACTCGGCGTCGCCGGCGGCGTGGACCGGGACGCGCCGGCGCAGGTCGGCGTAGAGGCGCTCGGTCGCCTCGGAGGGCAGGCCCCCAGGGTCGATCTCGTCGACCCGGCGCTGGCAGTCCACCCATTCGCGGCGCAGCCGTTCGGCATCCCCGGCCTCGGCGGCCACCCGCATCGCCGCCCGGGAGAGGAGTTCGCTGTAGGGCTCGACCAGGCGTGCCCGCTCGAGCCCCCACCGGGCCAGGTCGAGGTAGCCGTGGCCAGAGGCCAGTCGGGCCAGGCGGCAGGCGCCGTCGACGAGGGCGGCGGCGACGCGGCGCTCGTGGCCCTCGGCGGCCCACCAGCCGTAGCCGGTGAGGGCGCCGGCCAGGGGCTCGGACTCCACCAGGTCGAGCGCCGCCCGGAGCAAGGCGATCGCCTCCTCGTCGTCCTCGGCGGCGCCCGCTTCGGCCACCAACGCCTCGGCCCGGGTCACGTCCGTGGTGACCAGGTGGGACAGGCGGTAGTGACCGGACTTGGAAGCCGGCGGGAGCAGAGGGCGGCCGTCGCGGTCCTGCCCCATGGCCCGGCGGGCCGCACCCACGGTGTTGAAGAGGGTCTTGGAGGCGGCGTCGGCATCGGCCGAGCCGAGCACCCGCGTCCGCAGCCGGTCGCTCGTCACCGGGTCCGGGTGGTGGAGGGCCAGATAGGCGACAAGCTCGGTGGCCCGCCGAGCCCGCTTCGGGTCGAGCGGCTCGGCCAGCCCGTCGAGGCGGGGCACCGCGGTGAGCAGGCGCACCTCGACCGACCCGTCGGCACCGGCGGCGTCCAGGGGGGTGGGGAAGAGCTCGGCGGCCACCGTCACCTCGGGACGCCGGTCCAGGACCAGCGGCGTGGTCCGGGGCCGCGGGGGGCGCCGGCCGTTGGTGTGCCGGGTCGGCGGCACCTCTTCCTCGACGGCGGGGGCCGGCCCCATCAGGTCCTGGAGGGCCGCGCGCTGAGTGGGACGGAGGAGGCTCGGCCGCACGGTCACGCCCAGCGGGTGCACGGAGGCGGCCTGGGCGTCGATCACCACCGTGAGGTCGGTGGCCGGCAGCGGCCGCGTCGTCACCACGGCCACCCGGGCCAGAGCGGCGGCGGAAAGGCGGGCGGGATCGCCCACGAACAGCAGGTGGTCGTCGCCCCACGTCGGTGCACCGGCCACCTCCTCGGCCACGGCCGGAACGTCGGTCACGACGAGGCCCTCGGCCCAGCTCCAGCTGCCGGCGACGGCCTGCATGGCGGCGGCCATGGCGTCGGCCTCGGGCCCGATGACCGGGAGGACGTCGCCGGCGCTGAGTGGCACCAGCCAGGTGCCGCGGGCATCGTCACCCACTGGCACCAGCACCGGCATGGCCGGATCGTGGGAGTCCGACGGGCGGCCGGGGGTGGCCGCGCCGTCGGTGGCACGCAACCAGGTGTGCTCATCGACGCGCTCCCACCCGTCGGGGGCCCACCCAACGGGTGCTCTCAGGCGGATCTCGACACCCGCCGTCCCGACGACGACCAGGCGGGGGACCGGCCGGTCGAGGGCAGGTACTTCGGCTAGTGCCCCGCCGAGGTGGCGGACGGCCGACTCCAGTAGGTCGAGGACCGGCGACCCGAGGAAAGGGGCGAGCAGGGTTGCCGTTTCGGCAGCCCCGGCCGTGACAGGCGCGGGTGGGTCACCTTCGAGGCGGGCCATCGACCCCAGGCGGCGGGCGCGGCGCGCCCGGCGGGCGAACGCCGCGGCGGCCAGCGTCCCGAAGCCGAGTGCGGCCAGCTCGGGAAGGGGCGTCGGCGACGGCCCGTTTCGGTGCGGCTGGTGGGCCGGGTCCGGCGCGCCGGCGCCTCGGCTCGATGGAGGTGCCGGGGGACGTTGGCGCGCAGTGTGCGCGGCCTCGGCGGCGCGGTGGGGGAGGGCGACGTCGGTTGCGGGCAGCGCCGGTCCGCTGCTGGTCGCGGCCTTGGTCAGGACCGGTGGTGGCGCAACGACTGCAGAGGGGCTCGCCTGCGCACCAATCGCCGGAACGGTGAGCACCCACCCCGGGAGGATGAAGCTCGGGTCGACAAAGCGGCTGCCGTCGGTCATGACCGTACCGAGGTTGGCCTGGGCGATGGCCGGCCAGTCGCCCCCGTCGCCGTAGACGCTCTGGGCGATCGACCACAGCGTGTCGCCGGTCTCTACGGTGTACGAGGTCGCCAACGCGGCGGGCCCGTCGGAGACGCTCGGCGCCTCAGTCGAGGGAGACAGTGCCGCCGAACCCCCTTGCGTGGTGGTCGGGGGGGTGGCCGAGAGTGCCGCCGCAGCAGGCGGCTGGTGCGGCTGGGCCCCGGCCGTGGCGGAGAGACCTCCGACCAACGACACCACGGCGAGGACGGCGGCGGCGATGCGGGTGGCCAGCCACTCGGGGACCGGGGCACCCGGTTGCAGGGGGGCGTCTCGTCGACGGACCAGCCGTGCCACCGAGCGCAACAGCTGCCAACAGCAGACGGCCCAGGCCACCCACGCGACGACCGCCAGAAGGTCGAACAGCCCGTGGAGGCTCACCACGTCGGCCCGGGTCCAGTGGTGGGGCAGCGGGATGCCGACGAGGACGATCAGCACCACCGGGACCGCAGCGAACACCAGCACGGCCGCCGCGGTACCGGTCACCACCTCCCCCACCACCCGTCGCACGACGCCCCCTTGGTCTCGTCCGCTACGTCGCTGTGGGCGCGACGGTCACTGTGTAGGAGACCGTGGCCTCGGTCCCCTGTGGCTCGGCGATGACCACCTCGCATGTCGGCGAGTCGGACGCAGCTGCGGCGGGCCCCACGGCCACCGACAGCCCCGAGGTTCCGGTCCGCTGGGCTTGGCGGCCCGGGCAAGAGATGGAGAGGGTGAGGTCGGCCGTGCCGCTCCACGTCGCCGAGGCCGACAGCCGGCCCGACGCCGTGACCGGGTAACTGGCCGACACGTCCCCGGGGTAGGCCAAGAAGCCCGGGTCGCTCGTCGTGGTCGGCCCGCCGCCGCCGCCGGAAGCAGTGGTCGTCGTCGTCGACACGGCCCCCGAGGTCGATCCCGTCGACATTGTATGGGCCGCCGCAGAGACCGGCAACGACGTAGGGCTGGTCGAGGCCGCACTCGACGCGGTCCGTGGCCCGCTGGCCGCCGAGGCCTCGGCGGCTGTGGCCACCGGCCCGTCGCCGCCCTCCGTCGCCCGGCCGCCTGGGGTGACCGGTCCCGGCGGCGCGGTGGTCGAGGTGGTGGACGTGCCGTCGGTCGGCACCGTCGTCTCGGCGGCGGTGTCCCGACCTCCGCGATGCCCAGCCGCGTCTCCATGGGCGCGGCGGGCCGCCGTGGTGACCGAGGCCACCAGTGCCATGAGCGCGAGCGCTACCGCCAGCACCGCCCACCAGCGCGGTCGGTCAGTGCGGGCGCGTTCGTCACCCACCGAGGTTGCTCGCCCCTTCTCGAGCACGTGACGAATTTAGGCGCAGACATGGAGGAGCTCGTCCACGGCACGGTCGCGTCGCCCCGCCACGCTTCGTCGGGTGCGTCCGCTCATCCTGGCGAGCTCCGTCACGGTCAGGCCCAGGACGCGGTTCGCGTAGAGCAGCGCCGCGTCCAACGGGTCGAGCTTGTCGCCCATTTGCTCGATCGCCCGCGCCAACTCGTCCGCTTCGGTTGTGTTCGGCGAGTGGACCCCGGGAACGTGATCGAGGTCGAGACCGAACGCCATGCGCTCGCGACCGGTGCGCTGGCGGACCATCTGACGACGCAGCCGGCAGCGGATGGCCGAGAGCAGGTCCAGTACGGCGTAGTCGCGATCGACGCCGGCCCACTCGTTGATCACCTCCCAGGCGGTGGCGAGGGCGTCGGCCAGGAACGCTCCGGCGTTGTCCCAGTCACCGCCCGAACCCCACCGCAGACGTCGGGCCACACTCACGAGCCCCGGCACGATCGCTTGCAGGACGGCACGGGCCACCAGCGGATGGACGGCTTGCGAGCGGAGCATCGCCTGGACGACCTCGGCGGCGCGGCGCCGTTCCGCTTCGGTCGCACAGCTGCGGAGGAACTCCACCAGTTCCCCGAGATCGGCCACGCCGAGGGCGGCGACCACCTCCTCGCACTCGGCCAGCTTGGCCAGCGCCTGGCGGGAGTCCGGCGACCGGCTCCGGATCCGCCATTCGGCGGTCATTTGGTCTATCGGTCGAAGGCAGATGTCTCGCATGGGCGGAGCATCGGGGCTCGGGCTCCCCCTGCTCCTCCCACCAGACGTTTGTTGTTGTGGTGTTGAGCAGCCGGTGGTCGTCCGTGGGCGAAACGGGGAGCCGTCCCTCACTCCCACTACAGTTCGCCCGTGGACATCGAAGAGTTCTACGACGCCGACGAGCGCCGTCGCCGTTCGCCGGAGCTGGAACTGGGCCGCGACTGGCACGATCAGTACCAGGTTCGTTACGAGCTCAACTGGGTCGAAGACACCGGCGAGCTGTACGTCATGCGCGAGCCCTACGCCTACGAGTCGCTCGATCCGTTCGGGGGCATCCACGTGGCCGGCACCCACGGCGTGGACGAGGCCGAGGTGGAGGGCATGACGGTGTCGGTGGTCGGCACGGTCGCCGACCGCCAGACCCTCGAGCAGGCACTCGTGGGGTGGGAAGAGGCGATGGTGGCTGTCGACTCGGTGGCCTGGCTGGTCGACCGTCTCCGGGAGCACGGGATCCTCGGCCCGGCCGACCCCAGCTCGCCGCTGGTGACCTGAACGTTCAGACGGCCGGCGGTTCCAGGCCGAGCAGCTGGGCCGTGAACTGGGTGGCGAGGTTGTTGGTGCCCATGTCGGTGTCGTCCGGCCACTGGCCGCTCTCGATCATGAGGTCGGCCAGCCGGCACAGGATCACGGCGAAGCGAAAGCCCGAGAACACCTGGTAGTAGTCGAGGTGCCGCATGGGCCGCCCCACCAGCTCGCTGTAGCGGGCCACCGTCTCTTCGTGCGAGGGGAAGCCGGGTGGCCGTGGGATGCTGAGCCCCTCGCTGAACTGCCGGTCGAAGTAGAGCCACCACCCGAGGTCGAGCTCGGGCTGGCCCAAGGTTGCCATCTCCCAGTCGACAACCGCCGCCGGACGGAATGTCTGCCAGATGATGTTGCCCAGCCGACTGTCCCCCCAGCACAGGACGACATCGTCGTCCTCGTCCGGGCGGTTGGCCAACAGCCAGTCCCAAGCCGCCTCGGCCACCGGTTGGGGACGGCCCTTGGCCGACCAGTCGAGGAACGCGCGGTAGTAGGACAGCTGTTGGTCGAGCCCGGGTCGGCCGCGTCCGGCCCGGCTCAGCCACCCGAGAGGCAGTCGGCGCCAGTCGGCGCGATGCACCCGGGCCATCGCTTCGAGTCCGCTCCACCACATCTGGGCCTGCTCGGCCGGGGTGGCCTCGAGCACCCAGCCCTCCATGGTGTAGGGAAGGTTGTCCGGCGGAACCTGCCCGTCGACATGGTCCATGGTGAAGAAGGGCACGCCCAGCCAGAAGGGGTCTTCCTCGTACCAGCCCAGCGGCGGGAGAGGCACCCCGGCGCCGCCGTCGGTGAGCGCCCGCATCACCTTGAACTGGGTGGCGAACTCGGCGTCGAGGAAGAGGAGGTGGCGGGTCGGGGCCACCCGAAACACCAGTCGGCGCTCCACCCGCCCACCGGCTTCCGTCCAGGTTGCTCCGCACATGATCGTCTCGTTGGAGAACCCGTTGGCGGCGGGGGCCTCGACGGAGGTGACCACCGGGTCGGCGCCCTCGGTGAGGCGGGTGGCCAGCCAGCGCGACAGGGTGCTGGCGACGATTTCGGGGTCGCGTCCGGCGTTGTCAGGCACGGCCGGAGCCTATGTCGAGGCAGAGCTGGTCCTGCGGGAACGACAGGCTGCTGACCGTGCCCCAGGGTCCCAGGATCGGAGACGGCTGTCGGATTCTGGCCGCCGGCAGATACCATGCAGGGAGGGAGCGAGCCTCCCCGCAGGGTCCCGCGGCCACCACACGGAGGGCAAGCAGCATGGCGTTGAAGGACTACGACCGGTTGTACATCGGTGGCGACTGGGTCGCCCCCGAAGGGACGCAGATGATCGAGGTGATCTCGCCCTCCACCGAAGAGGTGGTGGCGCGGGTCCCCGACGCCAGCGAGGGCGACGTGGACAAGGCCGTGGCCGCGGCACGCCACGCCTTCGACCACGGGCCGTGGCCTCGGATGTCACCGGCGGATCGTGGCGCGCTCCTGACCAAGGTGGCCGACGCCCTGACCGCCGAGATGAACGAGTTCGCCGAGATCATCTCCACCGAGATGGGATCCCCTCTGTCGTGGGCGATACTCGGTCAAGTCCTGGCACCGTCGATGATCTTCAACTACTTCGGCGGCCTGGCTCCGACCTTCGCCTTCGACGAGGTGCGCCCGGGTGTCCTCAACCCCGAGAACCTCGTGACCAAGGAGCCGGTCGGCGTGGTGGGAGCGATCGCCCCGTGGAACGTGCCGCTCTTCATCGCCGCGGCCAAGCTGGCACCCGCGCTGGCCGCCGGGTGCACCGTGGTCTTCAAGACTGCACCCGAGACCCCGCTGGACGCCTTCCGCCTGGCCGAGCTCTTCACCGACGCCGGACTGCCCGAGGGGGTGCTCTCGGTCCTGCCTGCCGGACGCGAGGTGGGTGAGTACCTGGTGACCCATCCCGGTGTCGACAAGATCTCCTTCACCGGATCGTCGGTGGCCGGAAAGCGGATCGGCGGCCTGTGTGGCGAGCGGCTGAAGCGCTGCACGCTCGAGCTCGGCGGGAAGTCGGCCGCCATCATCCTCGACGACGCCGACCTGAGCGTCATCATGCCCAACCTCTTCCCCAACACCATGATGAACAACGGGCAGGCGTGCATCGCCCAGACCCGCATCCTGGCGCCCCGGTCCCGCTACGACGAGGTCGTCGACTCGCTGGTCGAGCAGGTGGAGGCCCAGGTGGTCGGGGACCCCTTGGACCCCGCCACGACGGTGGGCCCGCTGGTGGCCGAGCGCCAGCGCGACCGGGTCGAGGGCTACCTGCGCAGCGGGCAGGAGGAGGGAGCGCGGTTCGCCATTGGCGGCGGCCGGCCGTCCGGCCTGGACAAGGGCTTCTACGTCGAGCCGACGGTCTTCGTCGACGTCGACAACAAGATGAAGATCGCCCAGGAGGAGATCTTCGGACCGGTGCTGGCGGTCATCCCCTACGACAGCGACGCCGACGCCGTGGCCATCGCCAACGACTCCAATTACGGACTCTGTGGTTCGGTATGGACGGCTGACAACGACCGCGGTCTCGGCGTGGCCCGCCAGGTCCGTACCGGCACCTACATGCTCAACACCTCGGTCCCCATCGACTTCGCCACCCCGTTCGGGGGCTACAAGGAGTCCGGGATCGGCCGCGAGTTCGGTCCCGAGGGCCTCGACTCGTTCCTCGAGAAGAAGAGCATCGCCCTGCCGGGCGGGTACACGCCGGCCATCTGAGCAGGCCCGCCGACCGGCGACTCAGCCCGTGGTGGGTGCGGGGGTGGGGGAGACATAGCCCGAGAGTGGCGCCGAGTCGCCGTGGGTGTCGGCTTGGTACTGGTCGAACCCCTCCTCGACGACGCTGAAGCCGCTCTTGTCGCCGTCGCCGTTCACGACGTCGGGACCCCGGTCACCCTTTGTGTAACCGATTACCACGGCCACGTGGACGGCCACCAGGGTTGTCACGTTGAGGCCGTAGACGGCGACGTCGCCTGGGCGCGGCTGGTAGCCATCGCCCAGAGGGTGCCAGGTCCCGTGGTCGACGCCCCAGGTGTAGAAGCTGGCCGAGGAGGGACTGAGGTCCCCGGCTGTGAAGCCGAAGGTGACGAGCGCGCCGGCCTGCTGCCAGGCCCAGGCGGCGAAGTCGGCGCACCACTCTTCGCTGCGCAGCCCCGGGCCGCAGTCTGCCGTCCCCGTGGCCCAGTGGGCGCTGAACTGGTTGCAGTAGGAGTTGGGCGGATCGGTCTGGTAGCCGACTTGGCCCTCGGCGGTCGACACGATGCTGGATCGCAGCGGCGACAGCTTTGGACCGGCCAGGACCGAGCGCACACTGACGATCGCCACTGCGAGGGCGGCCAGACAGATGACGGCCACAGTCAACGTGATAGCCAGACGGCGCGACCGGCGGGAGCGACGCCGCCGCCGGTCGCCGATCGACCGGTGAGGAGGTGTGTCCGCCACGGGGATCTGGCGGGAGCGTGCCCTGGGGTCTGGCATGGGGAAAGCGGGTCTTCAGTGGAAGACCTCCCACGCTAATGAGCGGGCACGCCCACGCGGCGTCATGCCGCGAGGGCCGGCTACTGCCCTGGCAGGGTCGAGGGGGAGGGCCCGCCACCACCCGATGGCGTGCTGGTGAGGGTTGGGGCTTGCTCGCCGCTGGTATTGGCCAGCGCGCACTGCGAGCGCAGGGCGCTCACGAGGTTGCCCTCGGAATTGCGCCCGATCTCTTGCAGCGTCGTCATGAGCGGGTTCCACTGGGGATCGGCCGAGGTCGCCCTGGCGGCCAGGGGAAGGGCTGCCTCAAGTTGCTCGATGGCGCGGGTGCGGTCGCGGGCGGCGGCGGCAGCGTCGGCTGCATGTTGGGAGCGTTCGTAGAGGCGGAGCGAGGTGTGCACGTGCGCGCAAGCCTGCCGGGCGAGTGTGAGCCCGCCGCCACCGCAGGCGCTCAACAAGAGGGCCAGCGACACCACCGGGACGACGACGAGCCCGACCCGGGCCGGTCGGTGTCCGCACCGGCCGGCCGACCCGGAATGCTTCACGTCAGCCGAGCCAGCTCTCGGAGGCCCCGAGCAGGTAACGGCTGACCGCGAGGCACCGGTCGAACACGTCGCAAAGCAGCTCCTCTCCGGCCAGCACCCGGGCCAGCGACACCGGGTGGCGGGCCAGGATGTTCAGCCGGCGTTCGGAGGCATCGGTGGCCGAGGCGAACGAGTCGATGGCCGACACCTCGAGCGGCAGTTCGATGCCGCCTACCCCGGCGAGGTCGATGGCCAGTCGGAGCAGGTCCGGGCCGTTCGGCAAGGGGGGGAGGGCCCACGTGAAGGTGAGCGGGAAATGGAAGTCGTCGGGCGGCTCCTCCTCTTCGCCGAGACCCATCACCGCGTCCTCGAACGAAAGCAGCACCCGGGGGTCGACGTCGAGGGCGAGATGCAGGTCGAGCGGACCTCCGCACCCCTCTTCTGGGTGGAGGTCGACCTCCCAGACTTGGCGGAGCGAGTACGTCTCGACGAAATGACGCTCGTCGTGGACATGGAACCCGTGGTCGACGGAGTGGTCCTTGAGGTCGGCCACGTAGCCGGCCACGTCGATTGCTGCCACGGCGAGAGCCTAGCGGTGCCCTTGACCTGCTTACTCCTGACCTAGGGTCATCCGATGGACGAATCGGCCGTGCTCGAGGTGCTTTCCGAGACCGTTCGAGCAATCGGGAGCGCGCTGTCGGGGGTCGCCGACTGGCGGCCACACGGTGATCGACCGGGTCAGTACCGAATCGATCTGGTGGCCGACGAAGCCGCGTTGGCGGTGTTGCACGGGGCAGGGTTGGCGGTGCTGTCTGAAGAGTCAGGCCTCACGAACTCTGACGGCAAAGCGTTGCCCTCGGCCGATGCCGAGGAGCTCTTGGTGGTCGTCGACCCCGTGGACGGGTCTACGAACGCCTCGCTTGGGATCCCGTGGTACGCGACCAGCCTCTGCGTGCTCGACGCCGAGGGCCCCCGGGTGGCCCTCGTGGAGAACCTGTCGAGCGGCGTGCGGTACGAGGCCGTACGCGGCCAGGGGGCGCAGCGCAACGGTCGACCGATCACCCCCAGCGGGTGCCGTGACCTGTCGCGGGCGGTGATCGGCATCTCGGGCTTCCCGGGGCACCATCCCGGCTGGGGGCAGTTCCGGGCCTTGGGATCGGCGGCCCTCGACCACTGCCTGGTGGCCGATGGCTCCCTCGACGGCTACCGGGTGTGTGGCGGTTCCAACCTCAATGCCTGGGACTACCTGGGAGGCATGCTGATCTGCACCGAAGCTGGAGCAAGGGTCGGGGATCTCAACGGCAACGACCTCGTCGTACGCGACGGCTCACCGCGTCGGCCCGCCGCTGCCGCAACGACCGAGCTGCTCGACGCGCTCGTCGCCTCCGAGGCGTGAGCACCCAGGCGCGTAGGCTTCGAACACGTGTGGTCGGCGCCGGTGTGGCCGGCCGGAGCACCTCACGGGCGCTTAGCTCAGTTGGTTAGAGCAGCTGGCTTACAACCAGCAGGCCGTCGGTTCGAGTCCGGCAGCGCCCACGAACTGGAAGAGTGTGCGATATCGGCGAAAACGGGCGTCGTACACCGCTCATCGGCCTACTCGTCGTTGCAGTGCAAAGAGGCGACTGAGGGGTGTTCGCATCTCCACGGCTGTGGCAACCACACCATGGAGATGACGTATGCCAGTCATGTACACCCTGTCGGCCTTGCCCACAACGACGTGGCCGAACTCAAAACGGATTCGAGCTTCGCTTCGTGCGCGTAACCGGTCGCCCAAGAGCAGAAAAGACGGCCTCGCACAACGCTCTTCAGCCTGGTTGTTACGGTCCGCTTGAGATCGTGAGCGTGATGGTGTCCGTATACGTCCCGGCGTAGGTGTTTGCCGGGATGGGCAACCACCAGTCGGTGGCCACTGTGATGGCTCCCATCCCGCTTGTCATCGCGTTTGTCACCAAGGCAGTAGGCGTACCTTGCCCTGTTGCTGTGAGTGTGAGGGAGACCGGGTAGGCGATCTTCGGGGCGGACGGCAGCGTGCAGGTTGAGCCTGTGGCGCAGCTCTCCTTTGGCGCATCGTCTGTTTGTAGTGACGTAGAAGAGTCGTCAACGCTTATCTGCTTGGTCCTCAACCCCCTGCAGCGAGTTTGCTGGGTGCAGCTGATCACATCGGTGAAGGGGGTCGCCGAGGCCGTGAGGGTCCAGCCCCCGCCCGAACCCGTCGCATCGATAATGGTGATATACCCCTTGCGCGGCAAGACGGTGTCGAACCCCGAGAGGGTGTCTGACCACTTGATTGTGGGCGGCGCCGCGACCGCCAGAGAGCCTGCGGTCACTGTCGCCGTCCCGGCAATGGAGCAAAGCAGGTTCGGGGAGTTGATCCCCCTGCACTTTGTGGTCGCCCCAGCGCTCGACGACACAATAACGGCGGGCCCGATCACCAGCACCCCCACCACCAGCGCCCGCGCGCAGGACGTTGCCGACCTCTGAGACCTTCGCAGCTTCATCACGGACCCGCCCCCTTTGCCCTTCGTCAGAAAGGACAATGGACTCTCCCACGGACGCGCGGAGAGAGCAACTGGTATCGATGTGATCCGAGATTGCAGAGCTAGAGGGCTGACCGTCGTTCTCGTTCGCGCTCAATGTGCCGCAGACGCGCCTGCGCGGCGAGCTGCTGGCCCGAACGCGCAAATTGGCCCTCATTGAACAGGTGATGGTGTCCAAGCGGGCTATGTCGAGTCCGGCGCCGCCCACTCGGCATGATCTGAATTGGGAGTGACCTGTCCTCCTACAAGCCAGGCGCAGGTTGCCTGGTTACGGGCGCTCGTTGCCGGGTCCTGATGGCGGATGGCAACCTTGCGCTGCTGAGTTCAGCGCGTCCCGACAGTCCGAGGAAGGACCCATGTCGATGGAAGAGCACCAACCAGACATTTCCCGGCCTGCCAAACCCGTTGGCATTGTCATCCGTGCCCTTCTGCGCGCCGCGGCGACGATCACCGCGGCGTTTGTGATCTATGCCCTCCTGCCAGGCTCAGTGCACACGACCGCCCTGACGGTCGCGTTCTTCGTACTCGCTGTGGGAGCGTTCGCCGTTTTGGTGGGCTTCGAGGTCCGCTCCGTGTTGCGCGCCACCTACCCAGCGCTCCGTGCGCTGGAGGTCATCGCATTGCTTGCGCCGGTCTTTCTGGTCGTCTTCTCCATCACGTACCTGAGGATGTCGCAGACCAACCAGCAAAACTTCAACCTGCCCCTGGACCACATCAACGCGCTGTACTTCACGGTGGTGACGTTCGCCACCGTCGGCTACGGCGACATCGTGGCGCGGACCGACAGCGCACGCCTTGTGGTCATGATCCAGATCATCCTGGACCTCGCTTTCATCGGTCTCGTGGTGCGGCTTCTCCTCGGTGCGGTGCAACGCCGTCTCGGACGACCGATGGGCGACCCCACGTAGTCACAGGGATTTGAGGAGAAGCATGGACCTACACTGCGACCGATAGGAGCGTGCGAGGGCTGTGGCACCTGGTTTCCGAGACGACCTGAAAGAGGCGTGGCACACGGTGGCTCCGCCCCGTGACGACCCGAACGGCCCGCTGCCCCCCCTGCTCCTGCTCCTGACGTTCGTGACCGGTCTGGTTGACGCTTTCAGTTACCTCGATCTCGGCCATGTGTTTGTGGCCAACATGACCGGCAACGTCGTCTTCTTGGCCTTTGCCCTCGTAGGGGCGAGTGGCTTCTCTATCGCCGCCTCCCTTGCCGCCTTCGGTGCCTTCGCCTTCGGGTCGTTGGTCGGGGGAAGGCTCGTGGTGGTCTCGAAGGATCGAGGTCGGATGCTCATGGTCGCCGCATCGGCCGAGGCTGCGCTGGTGCTCGTCGGGATCGCCCTGAGCGCCGCCGCCGGCTCTTCGGCGTCCGGCGGCTACCGCTACGCCCTGATCGCCCTCCTCGCCGTGGCCATGGGGGTGCAGAACTCGACGGCCCGCAAGCTGGCCGTGCCAGACATGACCACCACCGTCCTCACCTTGACCACCACCGCGATGTTCGCCGACGCCCGGGCGGTGGGTGGACCGGGCTCGAGGGTCGGACGCCGCCTCGCCAGCATCTTCGCCATGTTCTGCGGGGCCCTGGTTGGCGCCGCGCTGGTGATCCACGGTCAGCGGACGGTGGTGTTGGCGATCGGCGCCGTGCTCCTGGCGACGGTGGCGGTGGCGGCGGCGTACGCCGCCCGTGGCCAGCCCGAGTGGGCTCGTCGTTGAGACGAGCGTCAGCCGGACATCGTGATCACGCCGACGTCGGCACGGCACCGACGACGTCGGACACGTGCACTGTGAGGCTCGGCAGCGACCCTACATAGGGGGCGTCCCCGAAGGTGAACACCCCGCCGTCGGCCCCGATCAACCAATAGCCGCCTGTATCGGCGGTGCGCACGATCCCGATGACCGGCTGGGTCGGAGACACGCCTGACGAGGGCAGTGTGCCCAAGGCCCTGGCGTCCCCGAACGCGTGCACCGTGCCGTTGGTGGTGACGATCCAGTAGCCGCCTCCGTCGGGCGTCCCGGCGATGGCCGAGACCGGAGAGGCCGAGCCGGTGGCCGAGCCGAGCTGCTTCGCCGCTCCGAACCCGTAGACGGTGCCTGTCGACGCCACCAGCCAGTAGCCGTTCCCCGACGGGGTCGAGGCGATCCCGATGATGTTGTCGACGATGATGCCTTCACCCGGCAGCGACCCGAGGAAGGGCGCGTTGCCGAAGCTGAACACGCCGCCGTCCGATCCCACCAGGAAGTAGCCGCCATCTGTGCCGGTGGGGACGATCCCGCTAATCGGCCGGCTCGGGGTGACTCCCAGGCCGGGCAGCGACCCGAGGAAGGGCGCGTTGCCGAAGCTGAACACGCCGCCGTCCGATCCCACCAGGAAGTAGCCCTGGTCGTTCGAGGTCGACACCATGCCGACGACGTTGTCGACGTGGACCGAGTCCGCGGGCAGGGAGCCGAAGAAGCCGCCACAGGTGCCCGGGGGCGAGAAGACGAACACACCGCCGTCCCGGCCGACCTGGTCGTAGCCCGACTCGGCGGGACCCGACGACTTGGGTCCCGAGCATGTTGTGGCGCTTGTCGCCGTGATGGGGTTGGCCAAATAGGGCACCACGTTGCCCGCCCAGGTGAATGTCAGCGCCACCGGGTTGTCGGGCTTGACGAACAACTCGGTCATCGATCCGGCGGCCGGTGTGTTCCCGGTCCCCATGACACAGGTCGTGCATGTCCCCATGCCAAGAATGTTCTCCCGGTGCACCCAACAGTCGGGCGCGCCGGGCGACAGACAGTCGATGTTGGCGCCGTAGCCGTCGAAGTACATCCACAGGTAGTCGGCGCCCAGAGCGGAACCCACACCTTCCTCCCAGTTGGCCGCCTGCATCAACGACGGCACCGATACGTCGCCGGGATCCGACGACCTGGCAGCTCCAGTCTGTGCTGTCGCCTGGAGCAGTGGCGAGGTGCCGATGAAGGGGGGCAGCCCGCGAGCCACCCGTTCGAGATCGACGATGACGAAGATCTGCTGGGGCACGTTGAGCGCACGCCAGTCGGACGGGAGCACCATCGGGCCGACCCCCTCGTCGGCGCGGGCCGTGTTGATCGCCTGAAGGTACCCGTGCAGCGTCTGAGAGTGGAACACTGTCGGCGTCGGTGTGATATTCGCCGGGGGATTGGCGGATGGCCCCGCTGCGCCGGCAGATGGCGATATCCCCGACACTCCCGTCAGCATGGTGAGTGCCATGACCGCGGCCAAGCCCGACACGCCGGCTCCGAAACGGATCCGGAAAGATCGCTTGCGCATTTGGTGATCCCTCTGCTCGCTCCGAGCAGCCGGGAAACGCCTTGCATCTCGCACCGTGTGTGTGTCGACCGATTCGGCGTTCCGGCTAACTCAGAGAGTCCCGTGACTTTGCGTCCCCACCTCGCGGTGGGTTTGCCTTTTCGTCGGTGCAGACTTCGGCGCACCGATCTGCAAAGCAGGTTAGCAATCCGGGCAGGTCACCCGCAACGCCTGCTTTTCACAACCGATCGCGTCATCCCAGGTCGCAGGCGGCGGGACGGCGCCTTTTGCGTGTCAGCTTCCGGACAAGACCGCCACATTCTGTGCAGTGGACGACACCTGGCGCGCCGTGATGTGGAGCTGGACCGGGGTACGGCGGAGCGGCTCGGTGCGTCCGGTCCCCAGCTGTCCATCGTTGTTGCGGCCCCACGCCCACAGGCCACCGGAGGTGTCGACGGCGTACGAGGCGTACCCGCCGGAGGCGACCGAGGCGGCGTTCGCGCCGTTCGGCAGGGTGATCTGGACCGGAAGATGCTCGTTCCCGGTGCTCTGGTTGCCCAGTTGGCCCCAGCGGCCACTTCCCCAGGCCCACTGCGAGCCATTGGTGAGGATGGCCTGCGTCTGACCGTTGTCAGGTCCGCTTCCACCTTGGAACACTTGGGTGACCGCGCTGGGAAGGATCACGTGATCGGGGAAGGGGCTGTCGGCCGTCGAGCCCACGCCGAGCTGCCCTGTCCGGTTGTAGCCCCAGTCGTAGTAGGCGCCGCTTTCCATGAGGGCGCCCGAACCACCCCACGAAGAGGTGAGTGCCTTCACCTTGCCCTTCGGCAGGCCGATAACCGGCGTCGGCTTTGTCACGCTCGTGGTGTCCCCGGTGCCGAGCTGGCCGTTGGCGCCGTTCCCGCACGCGTACAACGTCCCCTTGGCGTACACGAGCGAGTGGGTGCGCGCTCCGGTGGCCAGGGTCACCTGCGAGAGGTCGACCTTGGTAGGACGGGGAATCAGCGACGGGGACGCCTCGCAGAGGTCGTGCTCACCGTTGAGGCCCCAGGCCCAGAGGTCTCCTGTGGCGTCGATGGCCATGGCGGCGTCGAACGGCATCGGGTTGGCCAGTTTGGTGATCCGCACTCCGGACGGGAAGTCGACCTTCTCCGCGGTGCTCGTGTAGGCGGGGGCCGTGCCGTTGCCCAGCTCGTCGAGGCTGGCCACGCCCCAGGCGTACACGGTGCCCGAGCTGGTGAGCGCGTAGGTAGTGGAGTTGGAGGTCGCGATCTGCACCACCGAGCCCGAGATGCCGTGGATGGGCGTCGGGGTGTCGTGCTGGGTCTGGGCAACCTTGCCCTTCGTGCCGGCCACCCCGAAGGCGTAGACGACCGTGTGGTCCGCACCGCCTGGCGACGAGCTCGAGGATCCAGGCGTGCCTCCACCGCACGCCGCCAGGACGACGGCCGAGACGAGGCCCAGCGCTGCCAAGGGGAGAGAAGCCTTGCCGCGCTGCCACCGTTTGTTCGGCGAACCCACGCTGGCGAACCCTACGACCCGTCGGGAGCAGGGGTGGTCAGGGGTTGCCGGCCAGGGCATCGGCCGCCGCGGCCTTGGCCCAGGGGTAGTCGGGCTTCCCGGCGGGGGAGCGGACGATCTCGGCGGCGACCACGACGTCCTTTGGCACCTTGTAGCCGCTCAGCTGCTGGCGGGCGTGCTGGCGGACGGCGTCGGGGTCGATCTCTCGGCCGGCCCTCGCCTGGACCACGGCGACGACGCGCTCGCCGAACCGATCGTCGGGTAGGCCCACGACCACGGCGTCGGCCACGTCGGGATGTCCCTTGAGGACGCCCTCGACCTCCTCGGGGAACACCTTCTCCCCTCCGGTGTTGATGGACTGCGAGTCGCGCCCGAGCACGGTGATGGAGCCGTCGGCCGCCACCGTGGCCAGGTCTCCGGGGAGGGACCACCGACGCCCGTTGTGCTCAACGAAGGTGGCGGCCGACTTCTCGGGGTCGCCGAGATACCCCACTGGCACGTGGCCGCCACGAGCAAGTCGGCCTACCGCGCCCGACCCGGGCGTCACCGGTTCGAAATCGTCGTCGAGTACATCGGTCAACGGGTCCACCCGCAGCCGCGGAGGGCCGTAGGGGTCGTCGGGCCGCGTCTCGCTCCCGATCTGCCCGGTTTCCGACGACCCGAACTGGTCGGCCACGAGCCGACCGGGGAGCAGTTCGGCAAGCTGCACCTTGGTCGAAGGCGAGAGCACGGCTCCGCCGGATCCCACGGCCACGAGGGAAGAGAGCTCGTAGCGGTCGGGGTCATGAGCCAGTTCGTCGAGGAGTGGGCGGGCCATGGCGTCGCCCACCACTACCAGCGCGTTGATCGACTCGGCGTCGACGAGGCGCCAAACTTCTGCCGGATCGAAGACGCCACCGGCGAGCGTCACCACCTTCCCGCCGCCGAAGAACATGGAGAAGGCCAACCAGTGGCCGGCCGCGTGCATGAACGGCGGGATGGCCAGCGACGTGAGGCCCGGATGGAGGACCCGGTCCTTCAGTTCTTCGGGAGCCGAAATGTGGTTGCCCAGCGAGAACGGGTCGCCGCCCCCCATGGCCGCGAAGAAGATGTCCTCCTGGCGCCAGAGCACGCCCTTGGGCATGCCGGTGGTGCCGCCGGTGTAGACGCAGTAGAGGTCGTCGGCCTTGCGCCCCTTGAAGCCGCGGCCGGCCGGAGACGCCGCGAGGGCCGCTTCATACTCCTGCGCCGAGCCCGGCGGCCCAGAGTCGTCTTCGACCTCCAGGACCACCTTCTTTTCTGGCATCGCTTCGATGGCTTCTGCCACACGTGGCGCGAACCGCCGGTGGTGGATGAGGCCGACGAGCCCCGCATCTTGGTAGAGGTAGCGAAGCTCACCAGACAGGTAGCGGTAGTTGATGTTGACCGGGATGGCCCTGATCTTGAAGCAGGCGAGCATCACCTCGATGTACTCGGTGCCGTTGACCAGCTGGAGACCGATGCGGTCACCATGGCCGACGCCCGACGCCTCCAGGTGATGGGCGGCGCGGTTGGCGCGCTGATCGAGTTCGTCGTAGGTGAGGCGCCGCGACCCCGAGACCATGGCCGTCTGTGTGCCTGCGCAGTCGACCACCGCCTCGAAGAGATCGGCCAGATTGAACTCCACCGGACCTCGCTCCTGGTTTCGGCCTCTCGGCACCGCGGTTCTCGGTACGGGCGAATGTAGTATCTCCGGTGGCGGCCGTGCCGCCGTGAGGAGGGGGCTCGTGGAGAACAACGGCCGCGTACCAGCGGCCACCCTGAGCGGCGCAGCCGCGCCTGGTGGAGCTGCGGACCCCGACCTCTCGCCCGGACGGTCCCTCGTCGACCGGGTTACGGCGCCAGCTCGCGTCGTGACGGGCTTCTTCACTCAACGAGCTGTGGCCAGGGCCATGCGCGCCGTGCCACGAACGTTGCACTTCGTAGGCACCGCCTTGCTCCACGGACAGGTGGCCGAGGCCGTGCCGGCACCCCGGGTCTCGGTGGGGCTGGCGGCCCAGGTGGCCGTCGACGAGGTCCTCCTCGCGGTAGCCATGGCGCCGCGGCGGCTGCCCACCTCGGAGGACTACCACCGGGTGGCTGCCGAGTTGGCGGTGGCCGATGCCATGTACGGGCCGCGAGGCTGGGTCGACGACCCGTCGACGTATCACCGCACCCCACCCGCGCTCACCGATGACGACATCACGTCCAGTCATGGGTGGGCGATGGGTCTGGGTTACCAACGGCTCTCGTGGGACAGCGGCTTCGTCCCTCATCCCGGTGAGCCCGGCTCAGATCGCTGGATGGCCTACGAGGCGAACCGGACCGCGTCGGCGGTCGTGGTGAGCCACGACGACGGCCCCCGGCCGTGGGTCATCGCCGTGCACGGTTTCTGCATGGGCTTCCCGTTCATGGACTTTCGCGGCCTGGACGTTGCGCGCATACACCGCAAAGTAGGGGCAAACGTGGCAGTGGCCACCTTGCCCCTTCACGGCTCTCGTCGGGCGACGTTCATCAGCGGAGAGCCCTTCTTGTCGTTCGACCTCATGAACGCCGTGCACGGTCTTACCCAGACGGCATGGGACGTGCGGCGACTGGTGAGTTGGGTCCGCGAGCAGGGCGCGACGTCGGTCACCCTCTACGGCGTCTCGCTCGGCGCCTACGCCGTCTCGCTCCTGGCGGGGCTGGATGATCGCTTCGACGGGGTGGTCGCCGGCGTCCCCGTCTCGGACTTTCCTGGGCTGTTCCACCACCACAGCCCTCAGCACATCCGGGCCCGGGCCATCGAGCACGAGGTGATGGGCACCGCCGCCGACCACGTCTTCCGGGTGGTGTCGCCCTTCAGCTTCGAACCGAGGGTGCCCCGTGACCACCGCTACATCTTCGCCGGCTACGGCGACCGCCTGGCCCTGCCCGAGCAGGCCCAGCGACTCTGGGAGCACTGGGACCGGCCGAGCATCTCGTGGTACTCGGGAAACCACGTCGGCTACCTGTGGTCCAGGAAGGTCTCGGCCTACCTGGCCGAGTCGCTGACCGACGTCGCGAGAACGGGCGCCCCACTTCGCTGCGGAGGCTGACCGTGGAGACGATGACGGGACTGGACGCCAAGTTCCTGTATTCGGAGACCCCCACGGCACACATGCACACGGTGAAGGTCGCCGTGGCCGACGTGTCGGACATCGATGGCGGCTTCACCTACGACGAGTTCGTCGAGGTCCTCGCCAGCCAACTGGATCACCTCCCACCGTTCCGCCGGAGGGCCGTCCCCGTCCCCGCACGGCTGGGCCACCCGGTATGGGTGGAGGACCCCGACTTCGAACTCCGTCGACATGTCCATCGCACCGTGTTGCCGCCCCCCGGTGACGAGGTCCAGTTGGCGGCGGCAGTGGGGGAGTTCGCCAGCCACCCACTCAAGCGTGACCGACCCCTCTGGGAGTTGCTCCTCGTCGAGGGGCTGTCCAACGGTCGCATGGCGATGGTGGCCAAGCTGCACCATGCGGTCGCCGACGGCATGGCGGTGGTGGCGCTCCTCCACAGCGTGGTGCGCGGGATGAGCGAGGAGCCGGCCGGCGAGCCCCACCAGGATCCGTGGCGGCCCGAGCCCATCCCCGACCGACGCCAGCTGCTGGCGATGTCCTACCGGGATCACCTGGAGCGCTGGAAAGGCATGCCGCGCCTGGTCGGGCGCTCGGTGCGCGGGGCCCGGGCGTCCGAAGCTCGCCGCCGAAGCTTTGCCGTGCGACCGCCCCTGCCACTCCATCGGGTGCCTCGGACGTCGCTGAACGTCTCGCTCACAGCTCGTCGGACCTTCGCCATGACCACACTTCCGATGGATGTGATGAAGGCCATCCGTCGCACCGCCGGCACGACCTTCAACGATGTGTACCTGGCCGTGTGCGCCGGGGCGCTCCGCCGCTACCTCGAGGACCGCAACGAGCTCCCGAAGCGATCGCTAGTGGCCAGTGTGCCGGTCTCCACCGACCCCAACGTGGCCCGGTTGCAGGGCAACCGAGTCGACAACCTGTACGTGAGCATCGGCACCGACATCGCCGATCCGCTCGAGCGCCTCCGGCACATCACCGCAGTGACCACGGCGGCCAAGGAGGTGCGCAGCGTGCTCGGCCACGAACTCTTCGAGCAGCGGGCCGACGTCGTCCCGCCCCAGCTGTACGGCGCTCTTCTCAGCGTGTGGACGACCAGTCGGGCCGCCAACCACCTGCCGCCTCCGCTCAACGTGATCCTGTCCAACGTGGCCGGGCCCCGCGAGCGCATCTACTTCGGGCCGGTGGAGCTGGAGTCCCTCTACTCGGTCGGCCCCATCCTTGAGGGCATCGGCCTCAACATGACGGCTTGGAGTTACGAGGACGACCTTGGCGTCTCGGTGCTCGGTTGCCCGGCCAGCCTCCCCGATCCTTGGGCCCTCGTCGCCGAGCTGCATGCCTCCCTCGACGAGCTCCGGGCGGCGGCCGGTCCCGAAGTGGTTGCCGGCCGCTGAGCGCCGGCCCCTCGTCGCCCCGGCCGCTATCCGAGAACGGGATAACGGCGCTCGGTGGCCAGGCGGTCGAGAGTGGCCTGCATCGTGTCGGTGAGCTCCGTGTAGCACCGCTGCACGATCTCGTCATCGTCGGCGGCCTCTGGCCCGTACTCCGACGCCCACTCGAACGGCTCGCCGAGCTCGACGACGATCTTGGCGGGAAACGGCAGGGTCGGGATGCCACCGGGCACCACCCCCCACGGCGGACCGAAGACCAGTGGCATGACCTTGATCCGAAGGAGGCGGTCGATGCCGAGGGCCCGAGCCAGTCGCTCCCCTCTGGCCAGGACGACCACCGTTTCGTGGGCTCCGATCGAAACCGATGGGACCACCGGAACTCCGGTGCGCAGGGCCAGGCGGATGAAGCCGAGCCGGCCGTTGAAGTCGATGTGATTACGGTCGCGCCAAGGGCGGAAGACGTCGAAGTCACCGCCGGGGAAGTCGAGCAAGACGCCGCCTTTGCGCAGGATCTCCTCGGCCGCCTCCCGGTTCGCCTCCACGGCGCCGCCTCGACCCAGGACGGTCGCCACCCCAGGCGTCCCCATCACGAAGGAGTGGAAGAGCGCGTAGACCGGTTCGTCCTCCCCGCGCTCGCGCCACCAGGCGGATAGCAGCACCGGCAGGTCGGGCGGGGTCTGCCCCCCGGAGTGGTTGCCCACCACGAGGAACGGTCCGTGTGCGGGCAATCGTTCGAAACCGCGGACGTCGGGTCGGAACCACGAGGCGTAGAGGTCGAGGACCGGTCGGACGGCCCGCAGGAACGAGGGGTCTCGCCGATCCCCCGCCCAGCGCTCGGTGGCCGCCGCATCGTCCATTCTCCAACTATGCCCCTTCACGGCCCGTTCGGCACCGGGCGGGGAGAGAGGCCCGTGTCGCCGGCCGTCGGCGCCCGCACGGGTTCGGGCTACCGTGCGCATGGTGAGCGTCCAAGGGTCCCAACCAATGGGAGTGAGGTGAGCACGGCCCGCCTGCACTGGCCGGCAGGCTCGCTCCGCACCGGGGGGTTCGAGCTGGAGCTCACGCCCGAGCGGGCGGGCTGGACCTACGCGGGGCTACGCGTGGTCGCGCTGGCGCCCGGAGCCACGCTCGAGCTCTCGACCGGCGCCGAGGAAATGGCGGTCCTGCCCCTCTCCGGATCGCTCGAGGTCGGCGTGGAAGGCCGCGTGCTCGAGCTGGAGGGCCGGTCGAGCGTCTTCGCCAAGGTGACCGACTGGGCCTACCTGCCGATCGGCACCGAGGCCACGCTTCGATCCCCCGAGGGGTGCCGGGTGGCACTGCCCTCGGCGCGGGCGACCACCCGCCACGTGGCCGTGAGGGTTCCCGCCGAGGACGTCGTGGTGGAGGTGCGCGGGGCGGGGACGTCCACCCGCCAGGTGACGAACTTCATGTCCCCCGACGCCTTCGCCGGCGCCGACCGCCTCATGTGCGTGGAAGTGCTCACGCCCGAGGGGAACTGGTCGTCGTGGCCGCCGCACAAGCACGACGACTCACCGGAATGCCCGGTTGCGCTCGAGGAGATCTACTTCTTCGGCATCACATCGGGGCAAAGCAACGGCCCGCATGGGTTTGCCGTGCACCGTACCTACACGGTGGACGGATCGCTCGACGAGTGCGCGGTGGTGGGGGACGGCGACGTCTTTTGCATTCCACGCGGCTATCACGGGCCGTCGATGGCCGCGCCTGGTTACCCGCTCTACTACCTGAACGTCCTCGCCGGGCGGGGGGACGAGCGAACGATGACCTTCTGCGACGATCCCGACCATGCCTGGATCCGCGCCACCTGGCCGGGGCAGGAGCCCGATCCCCGGTGCCCCTTGACGTCGGCGAGCGGCCGCGTCGGCCCCTGATCGGCTCAGGAGCCAG
>Ga0265327_10001310_pt1 | contig 32451 bp, 30 predicted proteins | sample 41621metaG_FD_202089 | JGI IMG/M metagenome (GOLD analysis project Ga0265327, IMG submission 202089) | Rhizosphere microbial communities from Carex aquatilis grown in University of Washington, Seatle, WA, United States - 4-16-21 metaG | ecosystem: Host-associated > Plants > Roots > Rhizosphere...
TTCGCGTTGGCGATAAATCACAAAACCAATCAGGAATAAGGGAAGAATGCTCACGCCGAGCGCGTTGAGTGAGAGAGAATCAAAAAGGAGACCGCCCACAACCGCGAGTAGAACAACGGTGATGATGTCGCTCGTCAGCGCGGCGAAGACCATCAGGGCCGGAAGTAAATCAACTTGCGCACCGAAAATATTGCGAATGAAGCCGACGTGCGCTTCGAGGAACACCGCCACATACGCGATCGCTAAAATGAAAATGGTGTTCAACGAGTTCATCTCAATGCTTTTTCGTTTGCTTCTGCATTGTTGGCCGTTGGACGTTCAGCGTCGGGCGCTCGATGTTCGCCGCATCACCGCTCGGAATGATCACCCAGACTTCTTCAAGCGCGGCGAGGTTTGCGAAGAGTTGGACGCGCGCTTCGGTCGTGAGTCCGTTGTCGCGGCTGCGTTTGTCGACGATCCGGCCGATGGGAATCGCTGGTGGGAAAACCCCGCCGTCACCGCTTGTCGTCACGGCTTGCCCGGGTGATACCACGCTGCTGCCGGGCAGGTAAGCGAGATCGACCATATTGTTTTCCTGCGGGCTGGTCGAACTGGTCATAACGATGCCGGTTTCGCGGTTGGTCGTTCCGACAATTGCGGACACGCGGACATTGGGATCGCCAAGCAAAACGATTTGGGAGTGGGTTTCGGAAACGGATTGGACCCGACCAACCAGGCCATCGATAGTTCGAGCAGGCAAGCCAACCCGAATGCCATCGCGCGCACCTAAATCAATCTGGACGCTCCGCCACCAATTCGCCGGATCATGCGCGATGACGCGACCGAGTTTCATGTTTGCCGCCACCTGTTTCTTCCAACCGATATATTGGCGCAATCGGTCGTTCTCGCGTTCGAGTTCGGCGTCGCGAGTGAGGAGCAATCGAAGTTTTTGGTTTTCTTCTTGAAGGCGTTTGTTTTGCTCAAGCAACTCGCGTTTGGTCACCAGCACGTTGCCGGTTTTTTGCGCGACGTCGTGTGAAGAACCGGCCAAACCGAAGAGGGGGAGAAAAAGCCCGCTGATCGCCAGCTTGAATTTACCCATGGTTTGCGGCGGCAGCTTCAACAAGACAGCTACCACGAGCACAACCACTATCAACCCTATAAAATGAGCCTTCTTAAACATGTCGCCCCTGTGGGCGAACGTTGGACAACGCAGCGCGTCGTCCCTACCTAAAAATCAACTTCTGGAAGAAGCCACCCGTTTCAAAAACTGCAATTCCTGTAAAACTCGTCCCGTTCCTTCAGCCACCGCGCTCAACGGATCATCAGCAATGTGCACCGGGAGGCCCGTTTCTTCAGCCACCAACCGGTCTATGCCGCGCAATAATGCGCCACCGCCAGCCATCACAATCCCGCGCTCCACCAGATCGGAGGACAACTCCGGTGGGCAGCGTTCCAGGGTAATGCGGATGGACTCCAAAATACTGGAGAGCGGTTCTTTCAAACATTCGCGAATTTCTTCCGAGCGAATGGACAAGGTCTTGGGTAGACCGGCGCTTAAATCGCGCCCTTTGACTTCCATCGTTAACTCTTTTTCCAGCGGATAGGCTGATCCAACAGCCAATTTAATTTGTTCCGCTGTGCGTTCGCCAATCATAAGATTGTAGGCTCGCTTCATGTGCGCGACGATTGTCTCGTCAAACTCATCACCACCAACGCGTAAGCTGCGGCTGAAAACAATTCCAGCCAGGGAGATGATCGCGATTTCACAGGTGCCACCACCAATATCAACGATCATATTTCCCGCAGGTTCGTGCACAGGCAGACCGACGCCGATAGCCGAAGCCATGGGTTGTTCGATCAAATAAACTTCGCGTGCGCCGGCGTGAGTTGCGGAATCTTTCACAGCGCGTTTTTCAACTTCAGTAATGCCTGAGGGAACAGCGACGACCACCCGTGGAGCAATGAGCTTCCGATGATGCACTTTCTGAATGAAGTGCCGCAGCATCGCTTCGGTGATTTCGAAATCGGCGATGACGCCGTCTTTCATGGGCCGAATGGCTACGATGTTTCCGGGGGTTCGTCCCAGCATTCGCTTGGCTTCCTCGCCGACCGCCAGCACGTTTGTGGTGCCAGCCTCGATCGCGACAACGGAAGGCTCTCGTAAAACAATGCCTTGGTCACGGACGTAAACCAGGGAATTTGCAGTCCCGAGATCGATACCGATATCGTTGGAAAACAGGCTCTTAAGTTGCGCTAACATGAATGATGCCTACTAATCGAAACCGAGGGTAGAGTAGTGGTCGGATAAGGGTCAAGAATAATAGGGGAAATCCCGCAGAAACTGTCCTGTTCAGAGTTAGAGCGAAGCTCGCAATAATTCGCAGCCCCAAACTAAGCCATGTGCCGGGCCTGGCGTGCCGGAGCAGGGCGGGATTGCGAAGTTTGCGCGCGGGTTTCGGAAATATAGTTGGCCAGAAATGGCGGGCGTTCGGTGCGGCCGGAACGTTGCCAATCGCGCCATAAAGATTCAGCAGTTTGTTGCGCGGGCAATGCGCATTCTGTTGCCAGATACTGAAACAGCATTTCAGCAAGATGCGCCAAGGCGATGCTGTGTTGGCGGCGGACTTTGGCGTAGAACCAATCGCTGAATTTTAAAACTGCGGCAAAAGGTGAGGCTTCGTTGGTCCAGAGCAGCGGTGTCGTTTCGAGAAAGTTCCCGCTATTTGCGATCAGGTCCCAGTATTTTGCGAAACGACGCAGTCGTTGCATCGTCGCAAAATCGAGCAGCTTGTTCTGCAAAATCTCGTAAGGTGGATTCGCGCTGTATGCCATTTGCCACTCGGCATCATGACGGACAATCGGTGTGCCGCGAAGTCGTTTTAAAATTCCGACCTGGATTTCCTGCGGACGCATGGCGACGAGGCGATCGAATCCGGCGGCGAAACTTTCGAGCGTCTCGCCGGGCAAACCCACAATCAAATCAGCATGGATGTGAACACCGGTGCGCTCACGCAGATAACAAAAATTATCCGCAGTCCTGGTGAAGTCGTTGCGACGACTGATATTCTTCGCTACGTCCGTGTTGAATGTCTGAATGCCGACTTCGAACTGCAGTGCGCCGACTGGAAATTTCGCAATGATCGCGCGCAACGCTTCTGGCAAACGATCCGGAATCATTTCGAAGTGGACGAACAACCCCGCATGATAGCGCTCGAGGAAAAATTCAAGGATGCGCCGACTGGTGTTGATATTCAGGTTAAAGGTCCGATCCACAAACTTGAATTGCTTTACGCCGCGATCAAGGAGCTTTTGCATTTCGCCCAGCAGCAACTCGATGTCGAATTGGCGCACGGGGATGTCGAGTGAGGATAAGCAAAACTCGCACGTGAACGGGCAACCGCGCGAAGCCTCGACGTAAATCACGCGATGCGCCACGTCGTCGTTGTTGTAAAGGTCGTATGGCAGTTTGAGTTTGGCCAATTCCGGCAGTTCAGCAGGGATGACTTTGATCGCGGGCGCATTGCCATTGAGGATCTGTCCGCAAACTTCCGCAAATTTCAAATCCGCTTCGCCGGTGATAACGTAGTCGGCGAGACGAGTTATTTCCTGCTGATCAGTTTCGAAGCTGACCTCCGGCCCGCCGACGATTACGCAAAGGTCGGGACGAATTCGTTTTAGCGCAGCAACGAGTTCGGTCGCGGGAGTTGCGTTCCAAATATAAATGCCGATGCCAACGATTTTCGGGTTCTGCGCAAGGATGATTTCGGCAACGTCCAACGGCTTTTGATTGATGTCGAACTCAATGAGACAAGATCGCTCCCGCAACGCGCCCATGTTGGCCATCAGATAACGCAAGCCGAACGCGGCGTGGATGTATTTGGCATTTAATGTTGTAAGGACGATATCCGACACTCGCGCCAATTTAGCTGCATCCTCCAGGAAGGCCAAGCCTGCGGTCAATTTTCACGCACCGCGTGAAAAACTCACGCAAAAGCGATTGATTTTAGTCAACGTGCAAATTGCGACATAAATACACAAAGCTCTTTGCCACAGCTTCTTACAACTTAAATGGAACTCGCCGTAAAAGGTGGCATTATCGATGCTGAATAGGAGGTGTTGGTCTTGTTTGGTTAGTTGTTATGAAACGAGAAGTTAAAGCTAATGGTGAAGGTGGGGAACAACGTCGCGCTAAGGAGCGTTCGAACAATGATCGTGCTGCGGTCAACCGCGGCAGTGACAGCGATGTTCGCCCAGAGCTTGGAGTACTCGGCTGGGCGGCTCGCGCACAACGTCTCTTTGGTGCTATGACACTGCACGCTTAAAGCGTGCAGACAATTTGGGAAATAACCGCCGCCGGGTGCGGCGAATTTTTTTTGTACTTCTGCTCCCCTGCCCCGCGGTGTACACGTCTGCGATGCGTTTTTACCTCGGCTCGATCTGCATCGCGCTTTTTGCCCTGACCGGGTGCAAAATTGCCAAAAGCCCCGACGCAGAACTGGTCGATGTGCAACAAGCCGTGCCGGGTGTCGTGCTCGATATTCGTTACGCAACCACAAACAACTTCACCGGACAACAACTCTACACCTCTTCGAAATGTTTTCTGCGCCAGGCCACGGCTGAGAAGCTTGCGCGCGTCCAGTCGGAGCTGCGGCCGATGGGACTAGGTGTGAAAGTTTACGACGGTTACCGGCCACTCTCGGTCCAGCGAAAAATGTGGCAGGTCTATCCGCATCCGGGCTACGTCGCCGATCCGAAGAGAGGCTCACGTCATAATCGAGGGGCGGCGGTGGATTTAACGCTTATTCATACCAACGGTGCTGAAGTGCTAATGCCCAGCCCTTATGATTCGTTCACCGAAACCGCCCATCGCGATAGTACCAACGCAGCATCGGAAGCGCTGGCGAATCGTGATTTGCTCGAGCGCGTCATGCTTAAGAATGGGTTCGAAGGTTTGCCCACGGAATGGTGGCATTTTGACGACGTTGATTGGCGGCGATATCCGTTGATGGATATCATTCCGCAGTAATAACGGTGTGTTCGCCATTGCTGGCTTGCTTGTACGCTCCCGTTTTTCCTACCTTCTTTCCACGTATGAATAGATCCACTCACCTCAAACTGTTCCTGATGATGGTTCTGGAGTTTTTCATTTGGGGTGCGTGGCTCCCGCTGATTTTCGGTTATCTGCCGAGCCTCGGTTTCGTGCCGTGGCAACAATCGATGATTTTGAATGCGTTCCCGGTTGCGGCAATCGTCGGGATGTTCTTCAGTAATCAATTTGCTGACCGCAATTTCGCGGCGGAAAAGTTTTTAGCATTCAGCCATTTGATCGGGGGCGTCGCGATGGTTGCGCTGGCCTTCACGCACGATTTCTGGGCCTTCTTCTTCCTGATGCTGGTGCACTGCCTTTTCTACGTGCCGACTATTTCGATTACGAATTCGATCGCGTTCACGCACATGCAGGATGCGAAGAAAGAATTCGGGGTCGTGCGCATGGGCGGAACGATTGGTTGGATTTTAGCGGCGTGGCCGTTCACGTTCATTCTCGTTGACTGGGACAAAGTGCATGCGGCAAACCCCGCCGGAATCGTAAACTGGATCAGCACGGTGCTCAGTAACGGTTTGACCGGGCCGGCGCTACAGAATGCAACGCGTTACACTTACGTTGTTGCTGGCGGCGCTTCGTTGTTGCTGGCCGCATTCAGCCTCATCCTGCCGCACACACCGCCGAAGAAAGCGGTTGCCTCTGAGAACAAACTCGCATGGCTGGAAGCCTGCCGTTTGTTGAAGCATCCCTTTGTTCTCGTGCTCTGGCTCGTGACATTCATCGATTCATTCGTCCACAACTGCTTCTTTAGCTGGACCGGAATGTTCCTCGGCAGCAAAGCGGTCGGCATTCCCGGAAACTGGATTATGCCGGTCATGAGCATCGGGCAGATCGCGGAAATTTCCACGATGGCGATTTTGGGCATCACGCTGAAAAAGCTCGGTTGGCGCGCGACGATGGTCTTCGGCATTTGCGGTCACGCAGCGCGTTTTGCGGTGTTCGCATTCCTGCCGCAGTACCAATGGTTAATTATCGCGGTCAACATCCTGCACGGCATCTGTTATGCGTTTTTCTTCGCGACGGTTTACATTTTCGTCGACGAATACTTCCCGAAAGACGTTCGCGCGAGTGCGCAAGGTTTGTTCAACGTGATGATTCTCGGGATCGGTGCGTTGGTGGCGTTTTCGGTTTGCCCGAAAGTCTTTGAGATGTTCACGAAAGATGGCGTGACGGATTTCCGCTCGTTGTTCCTCGTGCCCTGTGGCGCGGCAGTTTTTGCTGCGATCTCGCTGGCGTTATTCTTCAGACCGCCGCAGATGTCCCAGGCTAAAGCGAAGACGGCGACTGCAGTCGTCGCCAGCTAAAAGGACACCTGTGGAAGTCATTATTCGCCCCAATCCAGACGAGGCATCACTGCTCGTCGCGCGCATGGTCGCCAAGGAGCTGCGCGCAAATCCTTCCATCGTTCTCGGCCTGGCAACCGGCCGGACCATGGAAGCGGTTTACAACGTGCTCGTGCAAATGCATGAGAAGGACGGCCTGGATTTTTCCCTTTGTCGCACGTTCAACCTGGATGAATACGTCGGCCTCGGCGCAGAGGATCCCGGTTCGTATCGTTACTACATGAACGATCACTTGTTCGATCATGTGAACATTGATCCGCGCAACACGCATTTGCCCGACGCAAAGTTGCCCGACCTGGACAAGGAATGTGAACGCTACGAAGAGTTGATTCAGCGCAACGGCGGAATTGATTTGCAGCTTCTCGGCCTTGGAAAGGCGGGACACATCGGCTTCAACGAACCGTTGTCGGCGTTGCGTTCACGCACGCGCGTCAAAGCGCTCACCCCAACGACACGCGAACAGAATGCATCGATGTTCGGGGGGCCGGATAAAGTTCCGCGGCGAGCAATTACAATGGGAGTGGGGACGATTCTCGAATGTCGCAAATGCATCCTCCTGGCAACCGGCAACAACAAAGCCGACATCATCGCGAAATCCGTTGAAGGACCGATCACCTCCATGATTTCGGCGACGGCATTGCAGTTGCATCGCAAGTGCACCGTCGTTGTCGATGAAGAGGCGGCAAGCAAACTGGCGGCAACCGAATACTACCGTTGGATCTTCGACAACGAGCCCGAATGGCAGGATTACCGGTAAATTGAGGGGCGAATTGTTATCAAATTCGCGCACGTTTTGCGGGATTTTCATCCAAAGCTGTATACGCCACTTCAGCCGCGCCCCCATTGCCCTGTAACGGATTAGAGGTAAATTGGTTACAGGCACGGCTGCGGTCGTGAAACTGTCCAAAATATGGAGACTGTATCACAAGAACTGGGTGGTTTAGCTCCGGTTTTGGTGGTTTTCTTATTGGGATGCCCGAGAAAATGCGCAAATCCTCCTCCCTGCGCGAATGGAACGAACCATGCTCTAAAAGCTTTGCTCGCGGGCCAAGGCCCGGAGCGGAGGATGCGATATGAGAAATTCTGATAACCCGATTCCGTCATCATTGAACAAGCGCCGCCATTCCAAAATGGAGGTGCGGTTGCAGCGGTCCCTGCAATATCGCTCCGCGCACAAATTAGAAACGCCCGCGATTCCCGACGAGACTTCAGAAAAGTATTTTCATCCCGAACGCCAGGGTTTGTTCTGCGATGCGCCGCTCGGATTGAAGTACTGAGTTTATCGCCAGCCTGCTTCAGATTGGCGCATACAGTTCTTTATGCGGCGAGCAGCACCCTTTTGATTTCACCAAGGCGCGCTCCAGCAGTTGACTTAGTCAGCCTCGGAAATTTCCCACCGACCATCACGTAGTCGTTTTTGCGCGTTAGCATCAACTTGTCACCCTGCGTTTCAATCACAGAAAAATCCCGCTCGGCGGCGAGCACTTTCAGTTCACTGACTTTTAACAACAGCTCGACTTCGTCAGGTAATGGACCAAAGCGATCGCGCAGTTCCTGTTTCAATTCACGCAAGCCGGTTTGGTCGTCGATTTGAGCGAGCTTGCGGTAGATGTCGATGCGGTGTTGGGATTCGCTGACGTATTTGAGAGGAATGAACGCGCCGGTTCTTTGGATTTTCTTGGCTTCAGGTTCTTTTTCTTCATCGCGGTGAACGTAGGTGCCGACGTCGCGCGGGATATTGATTTCGAAATCAGGTTTCAAACGCGTCGCTTCTTTTTTCGCTACGTCGCGGACAAGTTCGTCGGCGCTCATCGCAATGAAATCCAAACGGACTTGAACTTCGACGCGCGCCTTCACTTTTTCGCCTTTCAACGAACTGACGCTCTGTTTGAGCAGTTGACAATACAACTCAAAACCGACCGCGGTGATGTGGCCGCTTTGTTGATGGCCCAAAAGATTTCCGGCGCCCCGGATTTCAAGGTCGCGCATGGCAATCTTAAAGCCACTGCCGAGGGTGGAATATTGCTTGATGGCGCTGATGCGTTTGCGCGCGTCACTCAAAAGGCCGGCGTGGCGCGGCAGCAAAAGATAGGCGTAGGCCTGGTGCTTGTAACGTCCAACGCGGCCACGAAGTTGATAGAGATCGCTCAAGCCGAACCGATCCGCGCGGTCGATGATGATGGTGTTCGCGTTTGGAATATCGAGGCCACTTTCGATGATTGTCGTCGAAAGGAGAACATCGATTTCGCCGTTCACGAATTTTGTCATGACAGCTTCGAGTTCGTCCGGATCCATTTGCCCGTGGCCGACGCCAATGCGGGCGTTTGGAATTAATTTTTGAAGCCGTTGCGCGACGGCATCGATGTCGAAGACGCGATTATGCAAATAGAAGACCTGGCCGCCGCGATTCATCTCGCGTTGAATGGCGTCGCGGATGGTGCGTTCATCGTATTGAGTGACGATGGTTTCGACCGGCAAGCGATCTTGCGGCGGCGTTTCGATGGTGCTCATGTCGCGCGCACCAGCGAGCGCGAGATAAAGCGTGCGCGGGATGGGCGTGGCGCTGAGCGTTAACACGTCGACCAACGTGCGAAGCCGTTTAAATTTTTCCTTGTGCAAAACGCCGAAACGTTGCTCTTCGTCGATAACAACCAAACCGAGGTCTTTGAACACGATGTCCTTTTGCAAAAGACGATGTGTGCCGATGACGATGTCCACTGAACCAGCGGCAATATCTTTGATGGATTGCTCCAGTTGGCGGCGCGTGCGATAGCGCGACAGCAAATCGATGCGCACGGGATAGTCGGCCATACGCTCGCGGAAACTATTGTAATGCTGCTGGGCAAGAACGGTCGTCGGAACCAACACAGCGACCTGTTTGCCGCTCAAAGCCGATTTGAATGCAGCACGAATCGCGACTTCGGTTTTGCCGTAGCCGACATCGCCGCAAATCAGGCGGTCCATCGGCTTGGGCGCTTCCATGTCCTTTTTCGCCGCGATAATGGCGCGCATCTGGTCGGGCGTTTCTTCGTAGATGAAGCTGTTCTCGAACTCAAGTTGCCAACCGGTGTCGACTGGAAATGGATGCCCCTGTTGCGAGGCGCGTGCCGCCTGGATCTGGAGCATTTCGGCAGCAACATCGCGGACGGCGACGGCGGCCTGTGCTTTTGTTTTGGCCCAACGCGTTCCGCCCAGCGTATTCAATGGCGGACGGACTTTGCCCGCGCCGACGTATTTGCTGACGAGATGCGCTTCGTTGACGGGGACGTAAAGTTTGGGCGCGGGTTGATCTGAGTCGCCCGACGCATATTCGATAACAAGACATTCTTCCCCCGGTTCCTTTAGCTCCGTAGTTTTGGCGGTCGTCTTTTGGCCCTGTGCTTTCGGGGCCAGTTGCAGACCGAGATAACGCCCGATGCCGTGCTGCAAGTGAACTACGTAATCACCTTCCTGCAGGTCGCTGAAATTAATATCGAGAAGCGACTTGCTGGTTTGCGCGTGCGGTGATTTGAGTCGACGCGGTCGCTGGACTTTGTAACGACCGAAAATTTCCGCATCCGTGACGACCACAATCCCGCCCTGACGGGACGGTTCAAAAAGAAACCCGCGCGAAAGCGTGCCGATGTGAACGTGCAACGTGCCGGTGTTACCGAAGCCGTATTCCCACCAGATTTCCTCGAAGCGCTGGCGTTCACCGCCATTGTTGCAAAAGACATGCACAACATAGTTCTGTCGCGACCAACGGTGAAGCTGGGCGAAAAACTCTTTGCGTTGCGCTTCGGCGATGTGCGGTTCAGGCGGCCGATCGCCAATAGGACGAAAGACTTCCAGACTTTGAAAACGAACTTCTTCTTTCGGTTCAAAATTATATTCATCGGCGAGTTCTGGAAGCATCTCCATTTGGCTCACCACAACTTGCGGAAGTTTGCGCGCCGAAATCTCATTTTGAAAATCGTCCCAAGAGATAAAAAACGGATCATTTTCCGGAACTTGCTCGGCGTAACGCTGGGCCTGGTCGTTGATCGACTCTGGGTCGCAGATTACAAAAATAGAATCGCTCGCGACATAATCGAGAAGGCAGGCGAGCTTCGATTGGTTCTGTTTCAAAATTCCCAATTCGCCACCGGGCGGGACAAGCACTTCCTGAATTTCCTGATTTGAAATCTGTGTGATGGGATCGAAATAGCGAAGCGATTCGAGTTCGTTGCCAAAAAATTCGAGGCGCACCGGCCATGGACAGGTTAAAGGCCAAAGATCAATGATTCCGCCGCGCAGGCTGTGCGTGCCTTTTTGTGTGACCTGCGTTTCGGGTTCGTAACCTTGCGATTCCAACCACTCGATCAAGTCGAGCATTTCGATTTGCTCACCGCGTTTGATGCGGCGGGTACGCTGACGCAGGTCGTCCGCGGCAAAAGTGCGCTGCATCAACGCGACGACATTCGTGACAATCAGTGACCGTTTGTTGTTGGTTAAAGCCGCCAATGTTTCGAGGCGTTCGCTGATCACATCGGCGTGAGGCAAACGCGATTCGTGAGGCAAAACTTCCCAGGCTGGATAAAAGAAAGGCCTTCCGGAATCTTTCATCCACGTTTCCAAATCCTGCTGAACGATTTCTTGGCGCTTCAAGCCGTCAGTCACCACAACGACGGTGCGCATGGGGAAGAGATGCGATAACAACGCGGCCACGGCGGGTTGGCCACCTTCGCTCACATCCGGCAGAGACAACACTTCTCCCGCCTCCACGCGCCGACGCAGGGACTGCACAGCGGGAGTTGACGATAAAACCGGCAACAAGTCGCCGGCCTGGGGCGACCGGCTATTTTCCACAATAAAGAAATGTGCCGCACACTGGTGGAGCGTCAAGCGCAGTTCCGAAGGGCTGTTGCGTTTTAACACCGCTTCATGGTTAAGTTTCCTCATGCCGAATCCGATTATCGTGGCGTTGGATGTCTCCGCTGAGCGCGCGACAAAACTTGTTGAAGAGCTCGCGCCGGTGGTCGGTGCTTTTAAGATTGGGAGCACGCTGTTTACGAGCGCTGGACCGGATTTTGTGCGGAAGGTTCGCGCAACGGGCGCTTCGGTTTTTCTCGACCTGAAATTTCATGACATTCCAAACACCGTCGCGGGCGCAGTCGCGTCAGCAACAGCCTTGGACGTGCAGATGGTCACCATCCACACCTGTGGCGGCCTTGTGATGATGAAAGGTGCGGAGCAAGCCGCCCAGAAAACCGCACGTGAATTAAACCGCCCTGCCCCGCTCATTTTGGGCGTCACCGTTTTAACGAGCATGGATGATCGTTCGTTGCACGAAGTCGGAGTCCCGGCTTCGGCGGAGGATCAAGTTTTGCATCTGGCGGGATTAGCAGTGACAAGTGGGCTGCGCGGTTTGGTCTGTTCACCTCTGGAAGTTTCAAAGCTTCGGCCAGTGATTCCGAAAACGATGCAGCTCGTCACGCCTGGCATTCGCCTTGGCGATGAAATGGCTGACGATCAGAAGCGAACACTGACACCAAAGGAATCGTTGGCCGCGGGAGCAAATTGGCTCGTGATTGGACGTCCCATTTACGCAGCAACAAATCCACGCCAGGCCGCGGAAAAGATTTTGCAAACGCTTTAGTTTGTCGCGCATTGCTGAGCGGGCTTCGTTCGCGTCTGCTGAATTACCGCGCCCCGCCTTGCGCAAATTTCCTAGGGAAAATACAGCCGGACGCGAATTGTAAATAACAGCATTGGCTGGAACGTGGCCTTAGCTGACGGACTCGACGCCTGGCATCTTCGGGTTCGCCAGCTTTGGGAATGAAAGGAAACTCAATGAATAGCAAACGCGCCCTCCTCCCCCTGGCCACGGGAATGATTTTAGCTGCTGCGACGATTTTCACGTTTGGACAAACCACCCCCGCCCCCGCGCAACCAGCCGGAGCTCAGCCACCTCTCGGTCAACCTGCAGCGGCGGCACAACCAACTGCAGCAGCTCAACCAGCCGCTGCACAGCCGGCTGGCGCCGCACAGCCTGCCGCTCCGGCAGCTGCAGCAGCAGCACCTCCCGCGCAGGGGGCCCAACGCAGTGCGACCGAACTCGAACAGCTCGCTGCGCCCATCGCGCTTTATCCCGATAAACTCATTGCCACCATCCTGCCGGCATCCGCTTATCCCTTGGAAGTTGTGGAAGCGGCGCGCTTCGTGAGTGACTCAAACAACATCGCAAAAATCGACCAACAACAATGGAGCGCCCAGGTCAAGGAAGTTGCCCGTATTCCTGAAATCATTACACAATTGGACAAAAACATTGCCTGGACGCGCGACCTGGGCGACGCGTTCATCAGCCAGCCCAAGGAATTGATGGATGCCATCCAAACCTTGCGCACAAAGGCCCAGCAGTCTGGCGCGCTCAAAACCACGCCGCAGCAAACCGTAAACTCCGCGCCGGAGGTTGTGACGAACGTTGTGAACCAACAGCAGGTCATCGTGACGAATGAAGTTGTCACGATCGAACCAGCTCAAACCGATGTCGTTTACGTTCCTCAATATAATCCGACGGTGGTCTATCCCGACACTCCAGTCGCGTACCCGGGTTACGCGTATCCACCGGCGCCTGCTTACTATCCTGGAGCCGTCGCTGGCGGCTTGCTCACGTTCGGAGCCGGCATGGCGGTGGGCGCGGCGGTTTGGGGCAACGATTGCGACTGGGGCGGCGGCGGTTGCTGGAGTGGCGGTGACGTAAATGTCAACCGGAACGTGAACGTGAACAATGTTAACGGCGCCAACATCAATCGTGGAAATCTTAACGGCGCTAATGTTAACAACGCTAACCGTCAAAAATGGCAGCCCGATCAAGCTCGCCTCCAAAATTCCGGAGCGAATATGGCGGGCGCTCAGAACCGCGCCGCACGCGGATACGGCACTGCTGGCACAGGCCAGGCCGGAGCCAACCGGTCAGAAGCCGTAGCTAATGCCAGCCGCCAGGCCGGAGCAGAACAAAGGGCTGCAGCAGCGCGTAATCCAGGCAAAGCGGCACAATACGGCGGCCAGCGTGCGCAAGGCGCAGGAGCAACAGCCAATCGACAAGCAGGTGCCGCAGGCCAGCAAAGACAAGCAGCCGCAGGAGGACAGCAAAGGCAAGCAGGTGCCGCAGCACAACAGAGGCAGGCAGCAGGCGGCGGACAACAGGGACAAGCGCGCCAACAAGCTGCTAATCGGGCCGGCGGCGCTCAGGCCAGTGGCGCTCAAAAAAGCGCGTTTAGCGGCTCTGGCAACGCAGCTGCCACGCGACAAGCAAGCGCACGCGGGTCCAGCAGCCGAGCTGCTTCCGCAGGCGCAGCCCGCGGTGGCGGCGGTGGTGGTGGCGCAGCCCGCGGCGGTGGTGGTGGAGGCCGTGGCGGCGGCGGAGGAGGACGGCGTCGTTAAAAAACCGTCACATCGGATGAAACCTGAGCAAATGGATTTTTTATGAACTCTAACTTTCGTAATTCAAAAGTTATCAATCGTTTCACACTGTCACCGCTGCTGTTAGCGACTGTCCTTTGGGCATCACCAACTTTGCAGGTAAAGGCGGTCACAACCGGCAAGACTTTCGCATCTCCCGATGATGCCGTAAAGGCACTTACCACTGCGGTGGAAAATCGCGACAGCAATGCGCTGGCGAATATTTTTGGCCCTAACTTCAAGGAAATAGAGTCGCCCGATCCAGTGCAAACAAAAGAAGAGATCGCGACGCTTGGCGAACGCCTCAAGGAAGGAACGCGGCTTGAGCGCAATGGCAACAACCAATACACCGTCGATATCGGGCGGGATCAATGGCCCTTTGCGGTTCCGATTGTTCAGAAGGGAGGCTCATGGTTCTTTGACACGGATTCCGGCAAAGAGGAAGTGATCAACCGCCGCATTGGACGCAACGAACTCGACGCGCTTAAAAGCGTTCGAGCTTACGACGATGCGCAACGCGAATACGCCAGCAAAGATCGCAATGGCGACCAGGTGCTCGAGTACGCCCAAAAATTCGTCAGCTCACCGGGAAAGAAAGACGGTCTCTACTGGTCACCGGATTTAGGCGAGGGAGAGAGCCCGCTCGGTCCGCTTTTCGTCCAGGCACATGGCGAAGGATATTCCATTAAGAGAACCTCCCAAAACGCAAGCGCCGGTCAGTCTCGTCAACCGTTCCACGGTTACTACTTCAAGATCCTTACTCGTCAGGGCAGGAGCGCTCCGGGCGGCGCCTACGATTACATCATCAACGGCCATATGATTGGTGGCTTTGCCCTCGTTGCGTGGCCAGCGGAGTACGGCGAAACAGGTGTCATGACCTTCATTATCAATCAGCAGGGCAAAGTTTATCAAAAGGACCTTGGGCAAAAGACCGAATCGATTGCGGAGAAAATGAAAACCTACGATCCCGATTCGACCTGGACGCTTTCGCGCGAGTGATCGCTGGCTCCGCAAACTTTACGGATTTGCCGCGAGCCAGAAGCGGATCGCCGTGGCTTGCGGGTTATGCGGGTCGAGTTCGAGCACGCGGCGATAATGGTCGCGGGCGAGATTCGTCCGATTGAGGCTTTGCGCGTACAACGTGGCCAGAAGAAGATTGGCTTTGGCATCGTTGGGCGATTGTTGAAGGAGCGTCTCCAGTTCGTTCGCCGCATCCTGCGGATACTTCGCTTTGTGCAATGACCAGGCAAACGCATATCGGGCGTCCGTCGATTGAGGATTAATCACAAGGGCTTGCTCAAAAAACTGGAGTGACGTTGGGTAATCGGCGACGTCTTGTTCGGTCAGGCCAAGTAAATATGCGGCATCGAAATTTGCCGGATCGCTGATCAACGCGTTGCGGTAGGCGAGAATGGCGTCGGGGAAATGGGATTGGCGGCGGGAAGCTGTTCCTTGAGTGACGAATTGTAACGCGGATTGCGCATTGCCGGGCGCTGGTTTTGCAGGCGACAAATATTTATAACGCACGATCGCCGGTTTTGGCGGAAGGGGCGTGACCACCGCGGACGCAGCCACAACGACTGGTTTGATTTCAGGAACAGCGGTTTCTTTGACAGGTTCAGGCGCGGGTTCAGACGTTTCTTTAGTTTTGTTTTTTTTGCCGAACCAGCCAATCGGGTTCAACTTTTTCAAAATCCCGTTTTTCTTTTCTGGCTTAGGCTCGAGCGGTTGTAACGCGATCGTCCGTGGCGACGCAACCGGCGGAAGAGCCGGCTGCGGAATCGTGGGAGTCGGTGTCGGAACATCCTGCGCAACTTTTGGGCTGGCCGTGTCGCTCACCTGAGCGACTTCGAGCGGCGCGGAGGGTGTTGCGCTGTGCGACGTGACCGACGGTTGTTGTCGTGGCGATGAGAGCGCAGATGCAGCAGTCGGTTTCGGAGCAGGCGCGGAAACAACCGCGGGAGTGGCTTTCACCGGCGCAATTACAACAGGCGCTGGAGCAGATTTCGGAGCTGCAACGGGAGTGGGACTGGCGGCGGCGACGGGAGACGGCGTCGGCACGACAGGTTTGGGTGCGGGCGCAGGTGTGGCGACAACCGGCGGCGCGAATTCGCGCTCGAGATTTTTCACGACCTCTTGAATTTCAGCCGCGTTGTCCGGCGTTGGTTTCAGCACGAGGTATTCACGATATTTCTGGAGAGCGAGTTTGTGGTCGTGCTGGTATTGGTGCGCAATGATGGCCAGGTTTAGGACGGCTGGTGCGTAATTCGGATCGCGTTGGAGCGCGGATTTGAATTCTTTTTGGGCATCAAGTGGACGATTGCGTTGGAGATGAACGACACCAAGCGCGTTATCAATTTCCGCGCTTGGCTGAAGATTGCGCGCGCTCTCGAAATATTTTTTTGCAGCGTCGAGCCTGCGCTGTTTTTCGACACCGGTTATTTTCGTCGACCAATGCAGTTGAACGGTGCCCAACTTGGTCAAACCTTCGGGATCATTCGGACGCAACGTCACATAAGTCGTCAACGGATCCACTGCCGCCGGATAATTCTTTTGCTCAAGTTGCAGGACGCCCATGTTGTAATCGGCTTCCGCAAGATTGCGGTCGAGCTTCAACGCTTGTTGGTAGGCTTTGAGGGCGGGCGCCGGCTGGCCCGCGCTTTGATAGGCCAGGCCAAGAAAATTCCACGCTTGCGCCTGCACCGGCGCAGGATCCTGGGCGAGTTGACTCGTGGCCGCTTCGAGTTTTTCGATAGCGCCCTGATAATCGCCTTTGCGGAGCAGCTTTTCGCCTTTGATAACGTTGCGCGGCCCGGCGGGTCCGCAGGCAGTCAGGAAAACTGAAAGCGAAGAAATCAGGAGGAACGAGGACAGTTTTTGTCCCCGTTTTTTAATGGTCACCATGCCCGAGCGTGTTAGCATTGCGGGCTGGCGGTGTCAAGGAACGGACGCGCAAAACCCGCGAAAATATTGATTTTACGCACGGTTTGCGATTCCGAACAAAGCTACGCTCCGCTTCGTCTGAATAACGGTTTCGATCGTGAATAGATTGTTTGCATTTTTAATTTGCGCCGCGTGCTTCAGCGCACGCGCGCAACTGACCGCGCCCGGAAAAGAAGCGCGCGTAGTGGTTGTCGAGGACGCCCGCGCGACCACCGCGTTTGAGACAGACCAAAGTGTCGTGAGAAAGATGGTCGAGCGCGGAATTCTGCGTTTCACCGGACAAACCAACAGCGCGATGGCGTGGCGAAGTTTGGTTTCCACACAGGACGTCATCGGCATCAAAGTCTTTTCTACACCCGGTCCGAACAGCGGCACGCGGCCATCAGTCGTCGGTGCAGTTGTTGAGGAACTCCTTAGCGCAGGAATGAAACCGACGAACATCGTCATTTGGGACAAACACCTTTGGGATTTGCGATTGGCCGGGTTCGATGCGTTGGCGCACAAGTATCATGTCCGCCTGGCTGGTGCCGCTGAAGCCGGTTTCGATCCGAACGTTTACATCGACAAATCGATCATCGGAAATCTTGTCTGGGGAGATCTCGAGTTCGGCCACGAAGGGCCGACCATTGGCAGGAAATCGTTCGTGACCAAATTACTGACGCGCGATGTCACCAGGATTATCAACATTCCACCCTTGCTGAACCACAACATGGCCGGTGTGAATGGCGCGCTTTATAGCCTCTCGATGGGCAGCGTAGATAACTCGTTAAGGTTTGAATCGCGCCCCGATCGTTTGTTCACGGCAGTGCCGGATATCTATAACCTCACAAACTTATTCGATCACGTCGCGATCAACATCACCGATGCGCTCGTTGGCCAATATCAGGGCGAACAGGAAACAAAACTGCACTATGCCGTTGAACTGAATCAAATTTGGTTCAGCAAAGACGCGGTGGCGCTCGATGTCCTGGCACTGGCGGAATTGGAACGAGAACGTCAGGCCAACGGAGCGACATCACCGCCCTCACCAATGGAACTCTATCAAAATGCGTCCTGGGTGGAATTGGGAATCAGTGACCCCAAACGCATCCACGTAGACCTGATCAAGGCCAATAAGAACTAATGACGCTGTCGGAGCTTATTGGCTGCCCTCTCCATTTTGCAAATCGTCGAATTGTTTCCTGACAATTTGCGCGGCCTCAAACTCCTCTTTCATGGCATCAATCAGGTCCAGCCATTCCTCAGGCCGCAAAGTCACACCGATTTCCGGTTGATCATCCTTGATCCCCTTCTTTGCGACGAACATGCGCAGTGAAAATCCGCCCAGCTTTGTCCCTTTAGACTCCGCGTCTACGTGCCCGTTAAAATCCAACCGGATTTTCTCCGCATCGCATTCCTTTCCGGGAAGCTTTGCGTAGCCGTAGTATTCGTTGTTTGATGCCATGCATCGACAGTGAAACATCACACGACGGCATGAAAGCAGAAAATGAATCGCCTGTTGCGAGAACTTGCAATGCTACAATATTGACGCATTAAACACTTCACTTTAAAACAAAGCGCTAACACAGTTTCAATCGTTTTCCGATTGGTGGCGGTTCCACTAACGCGCCGGAAGGCGAAGCAAATTCCAGATTCGCGTGAAACTTTCCGCAGGAAAGCCCATCGCCTTCTTTAACTGATAATCGCGTTCGAGAACGTTCGGGTGTTTGTCCCACTTTTTCTGCGTCTCTTTGTCGACGAATCCCCGTAGGCGGGCCCAGTATCCCGAAACGGGGACAGGAAAATCGGTGCCAAAAACCATCCGCGAGGCCAGCGGTTCTTCGATGCACTCACGAATGTGCTTGCCGCGTAACGGAACGTTCATCGCGCTGTTGTCGCCGTAAAGATTCGAATGCTCCTTCGTCATTTCTGCGAACGCGGGGAAATAGTCGGGATCGGTCAGGCCGCTTTTGGTAGCGCAATGAGCGGTAATAACGGTCACACCACATTCAAGCGGCAGACGCAAGATGCGCGGGTCCGAATACTTTTTGTTGATGACCTTCACTGTATGTTCGCCGCCGGTATGGGCGAGCAATGGCAGGCGATGATGGGCCATGCGGCCCCAGAATTTTTTGTAGATCCTGCTATTACAATCGATGTTGTGGCAATTGGGCAGGCATTTCATCATGACCGCGCCAGCTTCAACGCAACGGTCAAGTTCTTCAATGGCATCTTTGCGCGCGGGATGGATCGAAACGGCAGGAAAAAATTCTTTGTGTTCGCGCGCCAGTTTCAGGACGTAATCGTTCGGCACATAAAAAGTGCCCGCGCCTTTCATGACCGCGCCGTCTTCGTCGTAAACATTATCCTGCGCGAGAATTACGGCAGCGCCAATCGACGAACTGCGAAGCATGCTCAACACGTTTTCGACGTATCCACCGTCAAACTCCGGCGAATTAAGGCCCGCCGTAAGCCCAATGTGTTTTAACATGAAGCCGGCCAGCACCTTGTGCGACCCGCTGACATTGACCCAACAGCCCGAACCGCTCAAACCATTGCCCACGATATGAAGATGCATGTCGATTGGCTTGTTTCGGGTCGCACTGTCCATACCTGTTTGTTGCGCAATACGATGGAATTAACAAGCCATGTTTAAAACGCGCAGTTAAGGAAAACGGCGCGCACTAGACAGATGACACGCGTCAATGTCTATTTATCTTTTCGTTGACGGTGCGGGCGTCGCCGCTAACATCACCATTCGATTTTGTAATGTAGAAAGTACGAACTGAATTATGGCAACTAAAGTAGCAATCAATGGATTCGGACGCATCGGTCGTCTCGTTTTCCGCGCACTGTCTGAAAAAGGCCTCATCGGCAAAGATATCGAAGTCGTCGCAGTCGGCGATGTCGTTCCAGCGGATAACCTCGCGTATCTGCTGAAATACGATTCGACTCAAGGCCGTTTCAACGGCGGCGAAGTCTCATCGAAGAAATCAGCCGCAGACAAACTCGAAGACGATGTGTTGGTCGTGAACGGCAAAGAAATCAAAGTCGTCAGCGCCAAGACACCCGCTGAGTTGCCGTGGAAAGCACTCGGAGTCGAACTCGTAATCGAATCGACCGGTTTGTTCACCGACGCGGAAAAGTCCAAAGGCCATATCGCCGCAGGCGCGAAGAAGGTTATCATTTCCGCCCCAGCCAAAGGTGAAGACGTCACCCTCGTCATGGGCGTCAACCAGGACAAATACGACCCGGCCAAGCACAACATTATTTCGAACGCATCATGCACCACCAACTGCCTCGCGCCATTGGTGCACGTGTTGTTGAAGGAAGGTTTCGGCATTGAAGAAGGTCTCATGACCACCATTCATGCTTATACCGCGACGCAGAAAACCGTCGACGGCCCAAGCAAGAAAGACTGGAAAGGCGGACGAACCGCAGCAATCAACATCATTCCGTCAACAACCGGCGCCGCCAAGGCTGTCGCGTTGGTTTGCCCGGAAGTCAAAGGCAAGTTGACCGGCATGGCGTTCCGCGTGCCGACACCCACCGTTTCGTGTGTTGATCTCACTGTGAAGACGACGAAGGACACCAGCTACGCTGAAATCGCGGAAGCCATGAAACGCGCGAGTCAGACGTATTTGAAAGGTGTTCTTGAATACACGGAAGACGAAGTCGTCAGCACAGATTTCACCCATTCGTCTTCATCATCAATCTTTGACAAAGGCTCGGGCATCGAATTGAACAAGCGCTTTTTCAAATTGGTGAGCTGGTACGACAACGAATGGGGCTATAGCTGCCGCGTAGCGGACCTCGTTCGTTTCATCCTGAGCAAAGGACTGTAGTTGCGAATCATCGCTGGCAGTGCGGCTGGAACGATTCTGAAAGTCCCAAAAGGCTTTGACGTCCGGCCCACGCCCGATCTGGTTCGACAAGCGATCTTCAACAGCCTCGGCGACCGTGTCGTCGGGGCTGTTGTGCTTGAAATATTCGCCGGGACCGGGGCCTTGAGCCTTGAATGTCTAAGTCGCGGCGCAACGCACGCAACGTGCGTTGAGAAATCCTCCCGGCACGCTCAGTTCATTGAACAAAACATCGACCTCACCCGACTCGAACGACACGCCGTGGACATTCGCGTGCAAGATGCATTCGTTGCCATCGCCCAACTCGTCGCCAGTGGACAAAAGTTTGATTTGATTCTCGCCGACCCACCCTATGGCGAGAAAAACGTCGGAAAACGTTCCGAATCTTTTGCTCAAAAAATGTTAGACCTCCCGGAGCTGCCGTCGCTGCTGAACGAAGGCGGATTGTTCCTCCTCGGCCACACCAAACGCGACACCTTGACCCTGCCGGATTATTGGGGGGAAAAGAAAATGCTCAAGCATGGGGACACAGTGATGCGTTTCTTAAAACGACACACGGCTTGATTCTTACGCGGGCTGTGCTCATCTGTGGCAGCATCGCTATGAGAATTATTGCCTTTGCCACCATCGTGATAATGTTTTGCAGCATGACAACTTTTGGAGCTGCCGATCCGAATCTCCAGCGCGTTCTCGACGACGCGGTTGAAAACACATTCCATAAATTCAAAGATCTGCACACCAACGAAATCGCGGCGACATTAATTGATCTTCGCGACGCAGAGAAACCCGCGACCGCAAGCTATCGCGGCGATGTGCAGATTTATCCGGCAAGCGTGATCAAATTATTCTACCTTGTTGCAATTCATCGCTGGATGGAGGACGGGAAAGCGCAGGACACCACCGAGCTGCGACGCGCCATGCGGGATATGATAGTCGAATCACTCAACGAAGCGACCGGCTTGGTGGTCGACACTTTAACCGGAACCACCAGCGGTCCGGAGATGCCGTCGAACGAGCTCAAAGAATGGTGGGATAAGCGCAATGCTGTGAATCGCTATTTCACGACGCTCGGGTACACCAACATCAACGCCAGTAAGAAACCTTGGTGCGAAGGGCCGTACGGACGGGAAGTCCAGGCAACGAAAGCGTTTGAGCCGAGACGCAATGCGCTGACGACCGATGCGACAGCACGGTTGATGTCCGAAATCATAACGCACAAGGCTGTGACGCCCGCTCGGTGTGATCAGATGATGGCACTGCTGCATCGCGATCCTTTTTCAAAGGACACCAGCAGCGACAGTCAGGCACACGGATTCACAGGGATGGCGTTGCCATCTGGTTCGAAGTTGTGGTCAAAGGCGGGATGGACGAGCGAAACAAGGCACGACTGCGCGTACGTCGAGTTGCCGAATGGATCGAAGTTTGTGCTCGTCGTATTTACCGTCAATCACGCCAATGAAAAACAGATCATTCCGAAGGTTGCTCGTGGTGTAATCGACGCGTTCTCGAAATAGTTCAATCAACGAGTCGCGCGGGAGGTAAGTCGGCGTCGCGCCACCCATGTGTTCACTTGGTCGAGCACAACCGCCAGCACCACCACGGCACCAATGATAATCTGGCTATAGTTTTGGTCGATGTTCAGAATCACGATTCCGCTGTTGATCATTTGAATCAGCAACGCGCCCAGCAGAGCACCGAACGCTGAGCCGCGTCCGCCGGACAAGCTCGCGCCGCCGACCACCGCCGCCGCAATCACGTTGAGTTCATAACCCTGACCATCGCCCGACGTCGCCGCGCCGTAATAGCCAAGCGCGAGCAATGCCGAAATGCCGGCGACCAAACCGGAAAAAATATAAACACTCAATTTGACGCGTTCGACCTGGATGCCGCTGTATCGACTCGCGAGTTCATTTCCACCTATCGCGTAAACGCGACGGCCAGCCGCCATTCGACTCAAGTAAATGCCGCCAACAATCGTCACCAGCACCATCACGAGCATCGGCGTCATGCTCAGGCCATTGACGTTCCATAATACGAAGTCGCGGAATCCGACAGGAAAACCGCCAATCGATTGTCCCTGAGTAATAACAAATGCGATCCCGCGAAAAATAGCCATCGTACCGAGCGTGATGATAAACGGATGCACTTTGAGCAGAACAATCATCGAGCCGTTCAACAGGCCACAGAATGTAGCGACACAAATGCACATCCCCACACCAAGCAACGCCTGCGCAACGGTTGATGTAGCATTTACATCCGGCCCAAACCGGTGAAACACCATCGCCCCAAGCACGGAGGCCAGCGCGTAAATTGCACCGACCGATAAATCGATGCCGCCGGAAACAATCACGAACGTCGCGCCGACTGACATAATGGCGATGAAACTCGTGTCCTTGGCCAGTTGCGCAAGATTTCGTGGATTCAGGAATTTATTCTGCTTTTCGACGATCGGTACGCGCTCCCCTGTTTCGCTCGTTTTGAAGCCAACAACGCGCGGCACAGTTCCCCCGAACGCCGTCAGGAGTATTGCAAGCAGCAAAATGACAACAACCAACCCACTTTCCTGCGCTCGAAGCGCAGCGCGGAAAGGATTCCAGGTTGAGGTCATTCCGGACGGTACAAAGCACACCTCGAAAATCAAACTCCAAACTAGGGGCACTTGTGAAGCACGCAGCCTCCATTACATTGGGGGTGAGAGGTGGTTGTGGAGAAAATTACTTATGCATCGCTCGGCTCGCTCGGCGATGACTTTCATCAACAGTTCGATGCCGCGCTGGATCGGATTACGAAAAGTTTTGGACGAACGCACAGTTTGCAAATTGCGGGCAAAACGCTCAAAGGTCGCCCGACCTTCCCCAAAGTGTCGCCCTCCAATCACCGAATTGTTCTTGGCACGTTTCAAAACGCCACGCGCCCCGACACTCAAAAAATAATCGACGTCGCCAGGAAAGCTTTCCCGGCTTGGCGCGATTTAGGTTGGCGCAAGCGCGTGGAACTGTTGCGCAAAGCAGCCGGGATCATGACCCAGCGCCAATTCGATTACGCCGCGTGGCTGGTTTTGGAAGTCGGAAAAAATCGATTTGAAGCCATCGCCGAGGTTTCCGAAGCAATCGATTTGATTCTCTATTACTGCGCGCAAATCGAGGAGCACGACGGTTACGAAATCCAAATGTCCAGCTCGGGCAAAGAACGCACGAAAAGCATCTTGAAACCGTACGGAACCTGGGCTGTCATCGCCCCGTTCAATTTTCCGCTCGCGCTCGGAACAGGCATGGCGGCGGGCGCCTTGGTCGCAGGTAATACAGTTGTCTTCAAGCCGTCGATGGCCACGCCGATCTCGGGACTATTGCTGGCCGAATGCATGCGCGACGCCGGATTGCCCGATGGCGTGTTCAATCTGGTCACCGGTTCCGGCAACGTCGTCGGTGAGGAGCTCGTCGCGAACCCGGCCCTCGACGGATCGATTTTCACTGGCTCGCGTTCGGTCGGCCTACAAATCCTGCGACGTTTCGGCAACGGCATGCCAAAACCGTGCATCGTGGAAATGGGCGGCAAAAATCCCGCAATCATTATGCCCTCGGCTGACCTCGACGACGCGGCGGAAGGCGTCGTCCGCTCTGCGTTTGGGATGGGCGGCCAGAAGTGTTCGGCGTGTTCCCGACTTTATCTGCAAAAAGCGATTTATCGCCAATTCATAGATTTGCTCGTCGAAAAAACAAAGGCGCTCAAAATCGCGAATCCATCTGACCGCGACACATTTCTCGGTCCGCTCATCAATCACGACGCGGTCAAAAAATTTGAGCGCGCGGTGAAGACCGGCAAACGCGAAGGCCGCCTGGTTTATGGTGGCGCGAGAATGAAAGGCCGGAACTACGCGCACGCGTGTTACGTTCAACCCGCCATTTTCGATCGCCTCCCGCGACAATCGGTTTTGTTCCGCGACGAATTCTTTGCTCCCATATTAGCAGTGCGCGATGTCTCGTCGCTGGACGAAGCCATCGAGCTTTCGAACAACACTGTCTATGGGCTGACCGCCGGCATTTTCACGAAAAACGAATCCGAGAGGGACCAATTTTTCAACGAAATCGAGGCTGGCGTTCTCTACTGCAATCGTCGCGGCGGCGCGACCACCGGCGCATGGCCCGGCGTTCAATCATTCGGCGGTTGGAAAAGTTCCGGCTCCAGCGGCAAAAGCGCGCTCGGCCCCTACTACGTTTCGCAATTCTTGCGCGAGCAAAGCCAAACGACGATTGAGAAATGAGTCTAGCCGCCTCGCCTCCCTGCAATCATTCGGCGAAAGTGACTTGCACACTGTCAACTTCAATTTAAATTGCTCGAACAATAAACCAATTCTAGCGAATGCCGCAAAAGACACGCATGTCGGTCAATTCGAGCAACGTCCTCTCCGTCATTATGGGCGGCGGACAAGGCACGAGACTCTTTCCACTCACGCGCGACCGCAGTAAACCCGCCGTCCCGCTCGGCGGCAAATATCGCCTTGTCGACATCCCGATTTCCAATTGCATCAACTCCGGTCTCAAGCGCGTTTATCTCCTGACCCAATTCAATTCCGCGTCGCTGCACCGGCACATTTCGCAATCGTATAAGTTCGATCAATTCTCCGGCGGCTTTGTCGAAATCCTCGCGGCTGAACAAACTTTCTCCGACACCTCCTGGTATCAGGGCACGGCGGACGCGGTTCGCAAAAATCTCGTTCACTTCCTCAACCACGATTTCGATTACCTCCTCATTCTCAGCGGCGACCAACTCTATCGCATGGACTACCGGCGCATCATCGCCGAGCACACCGAAAGCGGCGCCGATTTGACAATAGCGACGATCCCGGTCGCGCGCGCCGAAGCGCAGTCGCTCGGCATCATGCAGATCGATACCAATTACAAAATCACGCGCTTCGTCGAAAAACCAAAAGACCCGGCCGTCCTCGAAACCTTAAAAATGGACCGCAGTCTCTACGAAGCTTGCGGCATCACCGAAGACAGCGAATTCTTCCTCGCGTCGATGGGCATTTACCTCTTCAACCGCGAGGTCTTGTTGCGCCTGCTCGACAACTCCCACACCGATTTTGGAAAGCACATCATCCCTGACGCCATCAATACGCATAAGGTTTACGCCAGCGTCTTCCGCGGTTACTGGGAAGATATCGGAACCATTCGATCGTTCTTCGAAGCCAATCTCGACCTCGTTTCCGAATTACCGCGATTCAATTTCTTCGACATGAGCGCGCCGATCTTTACGCGCCCGCGCTTTTTGCCTGCTTCGAAAATCAACGGCGCGGAAATCAATCACGCCACCGTTTCGGACGGCTGTATTTTGAATCGCTGCAAGATCAACCACACCATCGTTGGTGTGCGCAGCATCATTCAGGAAGGTTGCGACCTCGATCGCGCCATACTGCTCGGTTGCGACTACTACGAATCCGAAGCGTCCATCAAACAATACGAAACGCGCGGACTGCCCCGCATCGGCATTGGGCGGAACACCCACATCGAAAACGCCATCGTCGACAAAAACGCGCGCATCGGCAACAACTGCTTCATCTCCCCCGCCGGCAAACCCGAAAACGTCGATCACCCGCTCTACTACATCCGCGACGGCATCGTCATCATTCCGAAAAACGGCATCATCCCGCACGGGACCACAATCTGAGTCCACGTTCACTTCGGCCTTCCGCCTTTCTTCCCCTGTCTTTTGCGCCAAAGATAGGGACGATCGCGCTGCGTCGTCCTTGTAACAATCCTTCACCGACTAACTTCCTCCGAACAATTCATTTTTGGACAGATGAATTGGACGAAGGACGCCCCGCCGCATCATCACCCCCTCCGCGAGAAATAACCTCGTGAAAAACACGAACCCCTGCCGCAAATTATTCATCATGTTCAGATCACCCAAACCAAAAGACAGCAAACTCTGGCGCGATTCCTACTACCACAAACTCTTCGGCTTCAAGGCCGCCAAAGAAGCCGAACGCGTCCTCAAATACTTCGAACAAGAACGCCCACGCGACAAACGTCCCCGCAAAGCCATCGACGCCATCAGACAATGGTCCGAAGACAACCGCACCCTGAGCATGCGCGAAGTCCGCAAACTTTCCCTCGACGCCCACGCCGCCGCGCGCGACGTAAAAACCGACGTCGCAAAATTCGCCGCTCACGCCGCCGGCCAGGCCATCGGCACCTGGCACGTCCCAACCCACGCGTTAGGCGCGTTTGCCTATGCCGGAAGAGCGTTTATCGCAGCGAAAAATAAAACAGGAAAAAAATGACGGCGGCTGTCCTCGTCTGTCCTTTAACCTTCAGCCTTTAGCCTTATTTGTCGGTGCAGGTTCAGAACATAGGTAACCGAATTGAGTCATTTGAGATGGGAGGAACGATTTCCGCGTCGTCCGAATTAAAACCCCGTAGGGGTTACATGATTATAGCCCGGGCACTTCAGTGCCGGGACCAATCCCCAAACCACCGCCCTCCGCTCCCCAACCCCCAAAGCGTGGTTGAAGCATCTAGCCCAGGGTTGAGGAGAGCAGCGGGGCTCTACCCTGGGTAAAAAAACCCAAACAAAGTTTCTCGAACGCGCGACGAAGGAGCCCCGCCACCAAAATCCAAACCTCCAAACTCGCAGTCTGGAACCGCGGCAGAACTCAGGCGTGAAGCCAAGCGAGGCGCGGCCGAGAGGTTTCGATCGCTCACGGGAAACGAGATTAAGGCTTTGGCGATGAAGTTTCCGGCGTTAATGGTACGGCGGCTTGGATTCCTAGACTCTTTCTACCATCAATATATTTCGGTCCGATACAATACTCATCGGTATCTAAGGTCGGATCTACCATCGACGTAGTTAAAATTATCTGATGATCGACTTTAGCTTGCTTAGATAAGCTGACCACCGTCTGCTGAAAGTTGCGACTGCGTTCGACTGTCATTCCTTTGTCTTCGATGTTGTCGCAAAGGAGAAACCGTGGATAGCGAAAGAACTCGAGGTCGAGAGATGCGAACAAGATTCCGAAATGTGTGCTGTTTTTAAGGTATGTAACAGAGCTCGCTGAAAATTGATTGCGGCCATCAACAGAAAATGTGTTGTTGTCAGGGTCGATTTTTACGGATTGTGCCAATTTAAACCATTCTTCGAGGGATAGGTCATGTTTTAAAAAGAATAGTGTGCGTTTTTCAAAAGCCGCCATTGCTTCGGCCGACCGCTCTCGCTGTGCGTCTATGCGGCGTCTGATGGAAAACTCCAAGTCCTGTATGGTTTTTGCGATTTCTTTTTCGCGATTTCTTAGCGATTGGACGACTTCCACGATCTTCATTTTGTGAAGAAGATCTTGAATGCCACGTTCGTACGTTCCTTTTGCAACCAATAACGTGTCTATTTTTTGATCCCGTCGGGTCTGGACAGTCTTTGTTAAGCGTTCGAACTCCGCTTGTTGGAGGTTCAGTTGCTCGCGAAGTCGAGTATTTACGGTTGCGAGCTTTTCATGCTGCTGCTTCTTTCCAGTGAGGAGCCCTTTGGATTCTTTAATTTGAAGCGCAATTTCTTGGCGCATCCGGGCAGCCTGTTGTTTGGTCGCGTCACCCGTAACGTCCTGTTTGCATAGCGAGCAGATGCTTTCTGATGTTGATTTTTGGAGGGCAGACAAACATTGAGGACAAAAAATTAGAGGAAGCTCGCCCAGAACGTCACGCACGATGGTCGAATCATCGAGGGCTACGACTCGCATTTCTAAAGATGCAACAAATTGTTCTGAGTCTTCGATATCCAAGGCAAGTTCCTGCAACTCGTTGCTGACTTTATATATCTCTCTTTTTGTTTTTGATAATGCTTCGACTACCGGCCCCGATTCGGCCTTTTGTGTCGCTCGTTGGGATTGTTCGATATCCTTGGCTTTCGCCAATTCTCCATCAGCTTCGAGCAGTTTCTTTTTTAGTTTTTCGAGGTCGGCCTTTAATTTGACTGGATCGGTATCAATCTCTGCCTTGTCGAGGGCCGCTTCGAGTTGCTTCTGCTGTTCTTTCGTGAAGTCGCGTTCCTTTCGCGCTTCGCGCAATTCGAGTTGCTCCTGATATAGGGCGTTGTCATAAAGCCCGAAGAAATAGTCGACGACAGTTCTCCGTATTAGTGCTGAATCAAACTCCTCAAATCGAAACAGCAAATCCGGAGCGGTCATCTGGTCCGTATAAATCAGGCGAAGCAGCTGATGCATCGTAATGTTGCTCGAACCTTCGCCGGAGACATCAGGCATTTGGAGGGCTCGAAACAATACCTGTGAAAAGCTTTCGGTTTGCTCGGTCCGTTTATAAGGGTACACTTGCCAACCGGTCGCCGCAGATTGAGAAGCAGAATCGTAATTGCCGAAAAAAACGTGCATCGACTGGCCTCGTTCCACTCGAACTTCGCGCTTCAACGTTAAAACCGCGTCGTTGGCGCGAATTTCTGCGAACACGAAATCACAGGTGCTTGCTTCGAATTTCCATTTCGTCAGGTCGCCTCCTAGGGCAAAAAAAATAAAATCAGCAACCGTAGATTTGCCATGACTATTGGTGCCGCGGATGATGTTTACACCGGAATGGAACTTCTGGTCGTAAACCAAAGCGCCGCGCCGGGTGATCACTAACCGATTCAGGGATAAAGATGGTTTAAGTCGGGTCATAGCGTGTATCCAGCAGACGAGAACGGTCTTTAAAGCCGTTATCTCCGAAAAAAGGCAACCTTGAAAATTCCATCGACAGAAGGTCAACGAGCACTTTGCTTTCCTGGTTACGCATTTTGATTGCTTCTGCTAAGGCCGGGGGAAGCGCGCGATTGGTTCGTTCGACGATGTTCTTCTCCAGCTTCTCTTTAACTATGAGGCCGTACGCCGCAAGACAATGGAGAGCGGCGATTTGAATCTGCTCCATCTGCAGGAGTACTCGCCGTGGATTTTCTAAACTTCTATAGGGATTGTATCGTCGCACAAAGAGCGATCTTTGCCTTTTTATTTCTTCCGGGAACCGAATCGCTTCAACTTGCTCAGGGAACAGCAACAAAAAGTCTAGTATGCGAACTCGTTCCAGCTCGAGCGGCCGTTCGGGCGCTTCCGTCAGCAGTCGCAACATGCGAAAGATCGCGTGCTGGATGTCAAACGCTGGGTTGTAGATGAGCATCGTTTTTCCACTTCAAATGACAATTGCCAGTCAACCAAAATAGCATACCCATGACTTCTTCGGGCGTAATTTCGAGCGGGTTGTCTTCCAGAAGATGTTCGATGCGGTCATAAACATCCGTCACGAGAAGCCTGTTTATTTCCTCTGGTTTGCTGCAGCGGCAAATTTGGGGGAAAATGATCATCGAAAAGAGTTGGTGAATTTTAGCGAGCAAGTAAGCGTAAATTTCCTGTGCGGCCGGGGAATATTCGTGCTTGGTGAGTATTTTAGAAAATCGGTCTTTCGCTGCGACAGCCGTGTCGACAATGTCAGGGCGGCCTCCGTTGCGGAGTTTTTCCTCCAGGCCGATGACATCTCCAACGGGTCGGCAGTGCCACCGTTGAAGGCGGTCTATCATCACTTTGATTTCGCAGTCCTTTTCAGTTTCGGCGCGGTATTTCGCAATCATTCGCGACATCGGACTTGTCGAAGCTGGTCGTGGAATGACTAGATTTTCAACCGACTCAATCTCGATGTTTGTCGTCGACTTATCGATATTCCCAGCCGCTTGGTCACCAAGGACCTTGTTGCTTTTCTGGACGATTTCCTGCATCCGGATACGGGCCTATTTTGATTTGTTGATGTCCCGGCCAGCCTGATCGCCGTGAACGACGTTATTTTTTTGGACGACCTTGTAGGTATTCTTTCGGTTGCGAATGCTTATAGCCACTCTTACCGTCACCGCTGCGGCCGCGGCCGTCAGCACGATTACGAGCGTTATTACCGCGGATTCCGACATTTGATACCTTTGGTTGCGTGTTATGCCTTAGTCTGGAACGCGTGCATCATAGAACATCAACGGATTAGAGCAACACCATTCTATCCTTGTCAAATGTACAGACCGCATAAGTGTCACTTCCAAGACGCTGCCAGGCAAATGATTCGCCGTGTCGAGCATGATTTCGCCAAATGGCAGCGAGAAGCGGGTGACGTCCGGTAGATATTTCACAGGAAGTCTGCCAGAGCTTCCTTGAGAGCTTGTTCATCAAGGGGATGGTCTAAGACGCCGACGGAGAATTTACCGTGTTTTTCGATGCGCACAGTTGCGGATGCATCGCCAGCGGAGGAGATTTTGGTGAGAACCACTTTTCCTTGTCCAGCCAAGTGCACGTCGAACTGATCGCCTGGCTTTGCCGAGGGCAACGTAACGCGGTTCTTAGCATCCGCAGTAACGGTCATGATGGAAGTATGACGTTTCTGGCCTCGGTTTTCAACCGGGTTTGACGATGGTGGCGAACTACCGCCGGTGCAGCCTTCGGCATGAGTGACATTCATATAGAAAAAAATCGCCCCGCCGTTTCCAACCAACGGCGTTCTTGGCCCACGTGCCGGAACTTCCGGCCGAGCCAAAACAAAAAATCCGACAACCTTGATATCTTCGCGCCTTGGTGATTCACCGTGCCATGCCCGGGTTTGACATCCGCACATTGCCGCACATGACTTGACACCTCGTAACGTAATGTTAAGCTCCTTCACCACCTATTTGAGTAGGCGGGCAGCGAGATGGTCTTTCGGACGGGCTTTCAACCCTGGTTGTGCATTCCGAAGCCATCCCGCCTTTGAACCTATAACTTTACAACGATGCGCCATGAAAACTGCAACAAAGCCGCGAAAAACAATCGCGGAAGAAGTGTGCCCATCGGATCTCACCCTTTCGGCGCGCACCAAACCTCAGTTACGCATCGGCTCAACCTCGGGCAAGCCTCGGTCTGACCTCGGCGTTCCCGAGCCGAACCGAGGCAAACCGAACCAATCCGAAGCAAACCGAACCTTAAATAAAAAAGTTTTTTTGTGTGCGCATAAACGGTCCCCAAATGCTCGGCCCCAGCCGCGTTCGCGAAATCGACGTTCAGCTTTGCGCTCGTTTGCACCGGTTTGCAGTCGTTTGCACTCGTTTGCACCAAAGAGAAATTTATTTTCTCCTGAGTTCCCATGGCTCCGTGCTAACGGTTCCAAATTCTCGATTTCTTCCCCTCCCTCCCAACCTTCGCGCGAAATCAATAGTGCCCATTTACGTCCATTAGCGTCCACTGACGCCCACTTTCGTCCATTTACGACCACTAAGAGCCACCCTACCCCACCCCCTCCACCCAGGCATGTTTCGCCACAAACATCTCCGTTAGAACCGCTTTTATTAATCAACGATACGGCCGATACCTGTCCCCTGATTACTGACTTTGGAGCTTTTCTCGCTAAATGGATTGCCGCAACGTCTTTGACCCTGATGAAATCAGCTCTCAAAGCCATTTGCATAGCGGGCCTACTGGCCTTTGCCTTAACCAGTCACGCCGCATCGCCGTCACCACTCGACTACTCTGACATCACCAAGCCGGAATTTTTTCCAATCCTCACCTGGGACCCGCAGCATGGTTGGACCAAGCCGTTCACAGAGCATCCGAAAAACGGGCTCGAAGCCATTGCCGAATGCAACTTCAACATGGCCGGCTTCGTGTTCCCGCAGGACCTCAAGAAATGTCAGAAGCTCGGCATGGGCGCGATCGTTTTGCCATCAGATAATGACTTCACCAATTTCGAATATTTTCGCGTCTGGTCGAAGTTGTCCGACGATGAGATCGACGCCCGCATCAGGAAAGTCGTGCGCGAGGCGGGCTCGAATCCAGCGG
>Ga0265327_10001311_pt1 | contig 32445 bp, 22 predicted proteins | sample 41621metaG_FD_202089 | JGI IMG/M metagenome (GOLD analysis project Ga0265327, IMG submission 202089) | Rhizosphere microbial communities from Carex aquatilis grown in University of Washington, Seatle, WA, United States - 4-16-21 metaG | ecosystem: Host-associated > Plants > Roots > Rhizosphere...
ATAATCATTTTGCCGCAACGGTAGAAGGAGGTCATTTAATTCATAACCTGCCGATTGAGCTACTGGAAAGCAGCCATTACTTCTCTTCCGAACAAGATGGGTATCAGGCCGCTTTTGAGGCGGATATGATCAATTTGCTGGTCGGGCCGCTAGCGGAAGCAAAACACGTAGCCCTTCGTGACAACGAACAATTCAATGCACAATTGGTTAATATCAATGCTCTGCATAATTACGGCGGTACTTCCGACCTTAGCAAAGTTTATGAATATCTGGATATTTTTATCGCGAACAGAGACCAGAGCTCGGAAAAGTCGGCTGAACTGTTTGATAAAGCTTTTCAGTTTATAAGCTCATCCGCTCATTGGCTGTCCATCCAGCGCCTAGCCGACTACATTCTTAACAATAAGGAAACCCTAATCGGCTATGAAGAAGCGATTGCGGTAATGGATAAAACATAATCCCTACGCCTACTCCGGATTAGTCGAATAAGCTATTAAATCCAACAACAGTAAAGAATTTGAAAGCATTGGCTCTACTATAAACTCAGCCATCCTTCCCACGGTTTTACTGGGCCGCAAGTGTTTTTCCACAACATGGTAATGGGGACGGTCATTATAATCATCGAACAAAATAACCGTGCCGGTTTTTGCTAATAAGACTGAGGCCAGAAAGCAGGCGACTCGAAACCGTCCGTCAATCAAAATTAAATCGGGTAATTGATCCTTTTCCAAAAGTGTCCGCCACGGCGCCGTACAATACAGGGGCCAGCGTTGGGCTTGGTTGGCATTAACAGGATGCCCCCATTCTTTAGTTTTACCAATATTAACAAAATGACCGTGAACTTTTGTAGCCGGATAACAAGAGCTTACCTTCATTTGGACAGCGTCTAAAAAAGTTTTATCCGACTCTACCGAGTGAATGTTTTTCACGCCAAGTTCTGCGGCAAATATTGTGCTGCCGCCGGCGCCGTATTCAAGAAAAACGGCCGTTTTTTTAAGCTGCGCCTCTAGCAAAAGAATGCCTGCTTGCTCCATGCACGGACGCGACGGAATGTTTTGTAAATTCCATGCAGGACTCTCCTTTTTGGCGGGTGGTAAACTACTGCCTAGTTTTAAAAGAAAACTTTTAGCCTCATCATTGTTAGGTTCTCGTTCAAACACGCGTTGCCACCACAACTTTGCATTATTAATATCATTAGTTTTAGCGTAGGCCCTGGCAAACAGGATTTCATGCCAATGACCGCCACCGGCATCATCTTGTCCAGGAATGAGTTGGCTTGCTTCGACCCACTTTTGCTGACTCAGCAATGTTCGCATCAGTTCTTTTTTAAATGTGGGATGGCCGTATAGGTCAAAATGATTAGGATAATTTTTCATGCCCGCTTTAAAAGTATTTTCCGCCGCAACGAAATCGCCTTTGGTCCGAAAAGCGATAGCTTCCTCCAGGGTATTTTTTTCCATTTTTTTGTAAGGGTTGTCCAATTCTTTTTGATAGCCTCTCATTCTGACGACTATTTTTTCTTTTCTTTCAGCGAAATTTATAAAGCTTTTCGCCTGGATATGAAAGCCGCAGTTAAGCGGCGCTATCTTCATATCCAAAACAACATCCGGCCTCTGTAGTTCCAGTAAAACAAAGGGGATTTTTTCATCTCCAATATAGAGTGATATATCGCTTTTGCTTAAACGGCCATGACTGGAAAATCCCCAGCCTATTATCGACAAAGAAAGATCCTCATCAACCTCGAGCAAATCGATGCAATATTTCACTGTTTCAGTGTTTTGGCTGTTATTTATCATTCTAATAGCCTCGATTTCTTTTAACTGAATGCCCCTGAAAAGTTGACTGTACTTTTTAAATAAGAAAGCATGATCTTCCCCCAGCTTTGTAATCAGTAAGTCAAAGTTTTTTCTAACGAAGTTTTGCGCTATTAAAATAGGGTTAACTAATTTACCTTCAATAAAACTGTCGAATTTAATATTGTAATCATCAAGCTTTGATTGAGCTATATCAAACGATATAGGGCCGCATGAATCTACATCATTAAGATATCCAGGTCGATTAACTTTAATAAATCTTATATCATTATCGGCATGCCGTCTTCCCCTGGAAAGATTCGCTACATATTCCAGTTGAGATCGATATATTTTATGGACTATAAAGTACGGTTCGATATTTAAATTGTTTTTTTCAAAATGCGGTAAAGAAACTTTTGCCTTGTTATGTTGTTCTTTTGAGTCTATTTCTTTAAATACTTCTTTATTTGAAAAAAAATACGTTCCATTTTTATAAACACTATTATGGATATTAATAAACAGGGGATGATGCTTTAAATTTAGCAGCGATTTAACGTGCCGATTCTTTAGTGAAATATTTTGTAAGCTAAATGGCCTGTTAAAAACAGGCCTATTTATATCGGGTGTATCCAGAAACCACTGAAATGAGATAGAGCTTGGGTTATCATTTTCAAAATGTTTTGCTAGTGTGTGAATGCCGGAAGTAAAATTACGTGGAGTCCAAAATTCGTCCAAATCTAAAAATAAAATATAATCAAAGCCGTTTTGCTTTGCGGATTGGAATATTTTTTGATAGGCGGAAATTTGGAAATTTTTGTTATTTTCCGCGCATTTATTAAATAAATCATCGGCATTACAATATTCTAAACGAGCACCATAATTTTCTTTTAATAGGTCAAGAATTTCAAAGCTGTTATCGGTCGTATTGTTAATCCAAATTTCAATTGAATCAAAGCCAAAATAAAAATGATGAAAAACCCACTCGGGTATATAAGCCGCCTCATTTTTAGCAATTGCGGCTAACTTTATTTTAGGTTGTCTTGCTTTCATTTTATATATTAAAAGGTTTAATTTTCTATCCAAATAATATTAAATCCTTGGCGTCATCAAAAGATATTCCAGAACTATATTACCGATAATTTTAGTTTTTTAATCCAACTTAGAGGCGCTATTTTAATGAAATCGATACCCCATCGTTTCGTCAGCCAAGGTCAACCAAGGAGAATAAAAAGGATCATTATCCAACACTTTACCCCAACACTGACGCATGAATAGAATCTCTTTTTCAAAACGTTCCCGTTTTTCATCGGTGTCTTCATAACCTCTTGATTTGGATTCGTAGTGATATAACTCAACAAAAGGCAAGTAAACATTGTACAAGCCGTGCTTGCGCAATTTAAGACAGAAATCGACATCATTGAAAGCTACTTGCAAATACTCGGTCAATCCGTTCGCTGCGTGGAATTTTTTACGGCTAACCATTAAACAAGCCGCAGTAACGACCGAGTAATCGGTCACTAATTTTAAATTCCAAAAATAGCCCGGCGAATCGCGTTGAGCATGTTTCATTACATGTCCCGCCACGCCGCCCAATCCTGTCGCAACGCCTGCATGTTGCACCGTATCGTCAGGATAAAGCAACTTTACACCTACCGCTCCGACCTCTTCTAATTGGGCGTAACTCAGCATTCCGTGCAACCAATCTTTATTAATAACTTCTGTATCGTTATTTAAAAACAAGACGTAATCGCCGGCTGTTTTTTGAACCGCAAAATTATTAATTGCCGAAAAATTAAATGGGCTTTCATCGCGAATAACTTGGAAGCGCTCAGGTTCTTGTTCAGACCAATGCTCGATTAATTCAAAGAAACTTTTTTCATCCGAGTTATTATCGATGACGGTGACTTTAAATTGGGTATAAGAGGTCTTGTTAAAAACGGAATTTAAACATATTGCCAATAGTTCGCTACCGTTACGGCTGGGAATAATAATATCAACTGAAGGTGAGCCTATAATTTCAGGCTTAACCCAATAAGCGGTGCGCGATATACCCACCGGATGAACCGTCGCAACAAGGCCGCGGCGTAATAAGGCCTCTTGCAAGGCTTTATGGCCGGCATCGACACTGTAGCCTTTAGCATCTTCGGCGCCTGCGGTGGATTCGGAATGACTGCGCCAATGATAGAGGACTCTTGCAATATGATGAATATGCGTGGTTTTTTCACTGCAACGCAACATTAAATCATAGTCTTGCGAGCCTTCGAAACCGACTCTAAAACCCCCTGCGTCGTTGACTAACGATTTGCGGTAAACCGTGAGATGACACGTATACATTCTCGACCATAAAGAATGCGGCGACCAATTGGGTTTGTAATAAGGCGCGAAAAACATTCCCCATTCATCGACCTTATCTTCATCGCTGTAAATAATATCCAAGTCGGTATTACGATTAATCGCGGCAGCCATTTCATAAAGCGCGTCCGGAGTTAATAAATCATCATGATCCAACAAAGCAATATACTCTCCCTGTGCCAGCTTTAAACAATCATTGCTTGTTGCGCAAATATGGCCGTTTTGTTCACGAATGCTGTAAATAATGCGTGGATCTTGGCTGGAATATTGTTTCAACAAAGCGATAATATCTTGTTGATGACGTTTTGACGCATCGTCGACTAAACATAATTGCCAATGACTATAGGTTTGAGCCAATACGGATTCAATCATGTCCCGCAAAAATTGCGGTTTCACCTGAAATACCGGGACTAAGATACTTATCAAAGGTTGGTAAGCTAATTGCGCTGCTAAAACCCGTTGACCGGCAAGATAAATAGCTTCGGCTTTCTCGCCTTTAATATAACCTAACTTATCTTCCGAACCGAAAGGGCTGTATTGATTGTGCGGTTCTAAATAAAGCCGTTGATGCCGAACAAATTCATTATAACGTTGCCACGCGTACGCTTGACGTCCTTTTGCTTGGCCCCGTTCAATATAATGCACGAATAGGTCGAATTTACTTTTATTTATCTTTTTTCTAAGCTTTTTATTATGTTGCAAGTAAAACGCCCGATCAAAGAAGGGGCTGGGCGAAAATCCTTCCAGGCAGAAATCCACACCTTTGCTGTCTATCTGTTCCAAATAATAAGCCAGCGGATCTTCGTTAACTAGTAAGCCCTGGGTTTCACGAATATAGTCGTTAGAAAATAGTTTGCAGGGCTGTATGGCAGCTTCTTGAAAATGGGCTAAATAATGCAACAGCGGATGATTTATCGCATTATTTTGCAAATATTTTTGTCGATACCAAGCACAGTCGAAATAAGGATTAGGATTAAGCGATTTCTTTGTATATCCATTGGAATAACGAAAGAAATGAACCAAAGGATGAACGGAGTTGTCTTCGAGCTGCGCGATATTTTTATACCAGCCGATAGAAAATAGAATATGAGGTGTAATGTTATAGCTGTCGGGCTGAGCCAAAAATCCGCTTAAACGGGTAATAGCCGTTTTGGGGGGGCAAACCCAGGTTTGACGGTACTGCAAATAGTTTTGATCCAGCAAGGGACAGTGTTGGTCAAATGTTACGGCCTGTTTCCAGAATGGAAAACCTTTAAGCCGCGCTAAATTTTTGCTGTATTTGTCCTTTGCCGTCTTATCGGTCAGGGCTAAGCGCTCGAATTGAACGGACATCCATAAACTTTCTACCGCCACCCAATCAGGCAATGGATCGAGCATATTTGCATTGTCCAACGCTTCCAGCAAGGTTAAAACCGAAGACCAGTCCAGTGTCGTTTCGGCCGATTCAACGGCTTTGGCTAAAGCTTGGGCGATCAAGCCATAAGGTTCTTTTAGCCGGCTAAGCAATGCGTTCAGGGATTGCGCGGAAAGCCGGGTAATAAGTGCGGCTATCAGTTTGGAGAAACTTTCCTTTTTGCGGTTAAGACCACACAGCCATACAATTTCATCGCCTGACAACTGCAAATTATCACAGTTGTCGACTATCTGCGGCAGTTTATCCAAAAGATTTTGTTCAACGCCGTTAGAGCGGTTTTGCAGAAAAGCATGAAACGCTTCCTCGTATCGATAGGCTTTTTCTAAAACAGTGGCTCGCATGTCGGCCAAATATTTATTATCCGTTTCATTAAGGTTGGAGTATTTAGCCAAGCTGTTATAAGCGTTCAAACACTCCTGCCAGCGTTGCAGTTGGTAAGTTATATCGATCAACCACCGCCAAGCACAAGGTTCCGTAGGAGCCAGTTCGGTCAAACAGCGAGTGACCTGTAAAGCCTCTACCGATGCGCTCTTAAAAATACCCTGTTCATCGGCGCAACAGACAATGGCCAATTTTCCCGGCTGAGCATCCTGCGGATTTTCATCGAGCCAATCCAATACTAATTTAGCGCCGGCCTTCCAGTCTTTATGAATGCAGGCCCGATTTAGGTTAATTCGAAAACGGTCCCAATAATAAACCGAGCCTTGACTGCAAAACGATTTTGACAAGCCGGGCAATACGCTCATGCTTGAGGTATCCCGCACTTCTATAAGATGGTCTTTCCCGTCAAGAATAGTTTTGGGCAACTGTAAATTAACGGCAACAATTTGTTCGTGTTTTATTTTCCGAAACTGCCGCCATTCATCATAGCTGAAAGGATTATTCCGCCAGTCTAAATTACAATCGCTTGTAGGTGCCAAAAAGAAAAACAGGTGGGTAAAAAAGAAGAAGCTATGGTTTTCGCTAAGACCGGTCTGAGTGGATAGTTTGACTAAAACTATTCTGACAAAAGCCCCGGCGTTAGGGACACAAACAGACTCGGCAATATAATTATAATTTTCTAATTTTCTCCCGCCGCGTAGTTGCTCTGAGGCTATTTTTATTTTTTGATGCTGAATTTTTTCTTTTTCAAGGGTGTAAAACTCCACTTTAAATAAAGCATCACAGCGGTGGCAACCGAAACTGCCGCCTATTTGGTAATATTCGCCGGGATTAACCGGTAAAAATTCTCCAATAACAGGATCATGATAAACAAGCTCGATATTTTCATTCGGCTGGTCTGAACCTTGATATAAATAAGCGGTATGGCCTTGATCAAGCGTCCAGTCTCTGGAAAAATCAAGGTTTAATGCAGCTTGAGACGACTTCCAACAGCGGGTGTCGGTATCAAAAGCAGAATCCCAAAATTGATTGATGGCCAATAAAGCCGCTTGCTGATTATCAGTCGATAAATCAATTGGAATATTTAAGGTATTATCAATGAATAATTGTAATGATTCATCGTTATTCAGATACTCTTTTTTTATTAAAATCGTACTGTAATAGCTATCGCATAAAATAAAACTATCATGTGCGCCAATTTCAGAAAAATTTTTTGAGTGTCGATCGGCTGTTGATGGCATATGATCGATATTATCTGCGTTATATTCGGGTTGCATTGCTTGTGTAAGTTTTCTTGATATTAAAAATACCGCTGGGTTGGGCCGCGAGTTTCTCTCTATTTCTTAATGGTAAAACCATAAGCTGAATTGCGAGAAGTCATCGCAGATTCGACTAATTTGTTTGGGGGAAAGTTGATGTAAATATTCAAAAGGTATATTCGAGGCGATATAAGGCGACTTCGTATGCGCATAACGTAGTCCCTTTAAGGTTAAATAAGACAAGTCAAAGGGTTCGCCTATAAATGCAAAGACCTGTTCAAGCGTATTACGTGTATCAAGACATAAGTTCTCCAAAGCCACTGAGTGGCACCTGGGGATTTTTCCTTCCATCGCCAGTGTATAGTTATGATACAGCCGTTTCATATAGCCTATTTTCTTCGGCTTATAATCTTTGTACCAAGGCGCGAAGTCCGGTTGTTTTGACCGCATAAAGTCCGAAGCCACAATAGCGCGGGGATCTTTATAACAAATCACAATAGGAAATTGACCTTTTTTTGCAACCGACTCAAGGTTGACAAGATAACGCGGGGTCTTGTCGAAAATTTTATTTTTTCTTTTGTCTACGACGGTGGATTTATCCCAAAGTCCGGCATAAAAATCCGCAAAATTATCAGTATCGCATATTTCATCCAAATCATCATTGTTTAATCCCCACCCTGAACGGATATTGCTGATAAAGGGTTCAAGACTACGGAAGTTTCGTGGTTTGTCCGACAGTAGAACGCCCACCTCAAAGCCGGAATCAAAATGGGGTGTCTGCCTGAAAAAGTCGGAAAGCAAGGTGGTGCCGCAATGTTCAATACCGCAAATTAAAAATGAAGGGGTCATAAGATTAAAGTTTATTTGATGGGGCGGGTAAATCCGGGAATTAGGGGTAATACAAAACGACTGACAGCGTTTTTAAATTCAGTTGGAGTGCAGGGGCAAGCAATGATGATGACATAGCCTGTTAATGGTTAGTAACTTTGTATCCATTTCTTCATAAATAATAACGGTGTAAACATGCAAATCCAGTGCGGGTAAAGCGGGTGATTCTGTTTATGTGCTGAGATTTCATAATAACTCAGTACTTGAAAATAGAATGCGGGTGACGCAGATGAATAGGATGAGCGGTGTTTTAGCGTCATCAGCGCTGTGCGTGTTGATGACGCAGGGCAATTTATAAAGCTCATGATTTTAACTAAGCCGTCATTCTGGCATAAGCTCCGGTTGCTGTATATCTTTTAAGGTAGCAAGATAAAGTGCCGCCAATTCCTTTGCTTGGCTATCGGCGCTGCGAAGTTGGGGTTTATGGCTAGGCGAACTGCGGTAAAGCTCAGGATTGCTGTCTATTGTTTTAAGCACATCGATAAACGCCGAGGTACCGCTCACGTCAACAACGAAGCCGTTCTTGCCCTCGGTGACGTCAGCGCCTATGGCTCCACGGTCCGACGCGATAACCCAAAGCCCGCAAGCCAAAGCCTCCCGTGTTACAAGCCCATAGGATTCGGGCCAGATAGACAGCGCCAACAAGACATCGAGTTGACCGTACAACTCACCGATACGTTCTTGCGGCAATTTGCCGATGATATCTACCGGTGTCGACCCATAGTGCTCATGGCGAGCATATTGCGAATACGTTTCGGCAAGATCAACAACGGTTAAATGAAGATTGTCAAAATTTGTACTCAATAAAGCCCGTTTAACCAACGGTAAACCTTTATGCGCCTGCATACCCCCGATCACGCCCAATCTGACTCTATGATCGGGATGAGGCTGTTTTTTTACTTTCGGTAAATGGGATACGCCGTTGCCGATAGTTCGGATGTTATCTATACCGTGTTGGCGATAAATAAGTTCAAAACTGTCGGATACGCTTAGGATAGCCCGTGCGCCCGCTAATTCTGTTTTAAGTTTTTGCAAACGAACGAAACCCTCTAGCGCGGATTTGTCTTCATGTTTAAAAATATCGGTAGGAGCCCGATCCATACGCAATTTGCCGGATTTATCAACCAGAAACTGATAATCCGATATCCACCAGGCATCATGAGCCGTAATATAGTACGGCGTCCCCTTTTTCCGAGCCGCACTCAGCAACGATGCGGTAAGGCGCTGTACGCAATGAAAATGAATCAAGTCAGGCTGGAAACGCTCCAGAAAGCCGGTAAAAACACGCTCCATATCATCATCGAAAGCTTCCCAATTACTCCTCCGCTTGCGCTTTGGCGTAGACACCGTAGTTACACAAACACCCCGGTAATCATAACAACGCAATTGGTAAGGTTCTAACTCGCCGTCAATAGAAGTAAAAACAGCGACATCGAACCGGTCGCCAAAATGATCTATGAAATAATCGACATTATCGCGCACCACCCGCGTTGCCCCGCCTATCGTTTGGGGCGGGAAAAATACGTTAACAATAACAATCAAGGGGCGTGAAGCGGCTTGCCGAAGCGGGGTGCCGGTCTGCAAAATAATGTTCGAAATATTTTCGGCTTGTGCGGACATGCTGTAGTTCCGCCAAGATAACTCCCACGCTTGACGGGCTATTTTTTTGCGTAATTCGGCGTCGCTAACCAAAACGGCCAGCTTTTCTTTCCATTCTTCAATTGAGGTGGCGAGCATGGCGGTCTGCCCATCCTCAAGTAGGTCGCGATAAGTCGCCGTGGCGCTGACGATGGAGGGAACTCCCATCATGGCCGCTTCCAACCATTTAATTTCGCTTTTGCAATCGCTGACCAGCCCCGGTTTGAGCACCGCAATATTGATGTCGGCATCGGCGACCAAAGTGTCCCAATAGATCTCCAGATCCCAAATCGGCGGTATGCAAATAATGCGCTCGTCAAATGCAGAAAGGAGAGTCGGCAGGGTCAGATAGCCGACAACAGTCAATCTGACTTTTGCATTTTGCTGCATGATGTCGGCGATAGCCGGGGCCGCATAAGCGTCGAAATCGTCATTATGCGCTTTGGTGCCCGAACCGTAGAAGATATTGATCGTATCCTTAGCCTCATTCGATTTGGCTCGAAATGTTTTCGCCAGGCGCTCATGCATTTCGCCGAAAGCATTACGATGTAAATAGCATTGGCCGGTTTTTACTTTGGCGGCAATGATTTTCTGTAGACTCGGCGTAGAGGCAATACCATAGTCGCACAGAGCCATCGCCTGTTCGAATAACGGCACATCGACCACCAGATTGGCGTGTTCTTCGGGTTTTAACAAACCGCCGTAGCTGGCAATATCGTCCGGAAAATAAGCCGGATCGAAAATAAGATCGTCGATCTCGTAAAAAGTGCTCATGCCCAACTGCCGCGCATAGATCATCGCTTCAACAATGCCGGGAAATGCCGGGACTCGATAAAAAATAGCGGTATCGAAATAAGACGCCATCGAGATAAACTGTTCAGGCTCAGTTTGGGCGACAAATTCCACGTCAAACCCTGCCTTGCGCAGATGCTCCATTTTTTGCCGCACCCGATAATGCAAACACTGAGCAAGATCGGCTGTGCCCATGATTAACACGCGCGGCTTGGTTGCGGTCTTGCTGCGGATATGATTAATTGGGTCTGCCTTGGGCATAGCGTTGAGGTAGTGCGCAATGCTCTCGCCGGACGCACGGTAAGCCGCATTTTTATCACCCTGCAAAGCAAAATTGATGGCGATTTGGCGCGAGTTAAAAAACACGGCATTACGAATTTCACCGCTAGTCTGATGAGCATAAGTATTTTCCGGAAAAAGAGCGCACGCTCTATTTATAACTTCGACAGCACGACTGTAAAGTCCAAGCTTGGCATAGGCTTTGGTCATATTAATAAACACAAAGACACTGCCTCCGCCTAGCTGAATAGCTTTCTGATACGCGTTAAGCGCGAGAGCAAAGGCCTTTCTGCGCATGTACCTATCGCCCAAATGCACCAGAGCCCGTAGGGTGTATTGACAATTGCCGCCAAAGGTCAACGCATCAATATATAACTTTATAGCGGATTTATGCTTATTCTGGATGACCCTATGATCGGCCAGCAACGTTAAAATTTGTATGGATTCAGGGGTATCGCGAAGAGGAATGGGATCATTCTTCGATTCTTCGGTTGATTCAACCCAGTGTTTGAACACATGCCAGCGGGTTCTGAAATCGATTTTGCCGACCGATACGGTAGACAAGTAAGCCTCGGCATTAAATGCCTGGGGTAAGGTCGATAAATCAACCCCGACGGCCTGTAAAAACATGGCCTCGGAACAGTTTCGCCCCTGCTGCTTACCTGTTTTTATCCAGTGCCGATAGGCATCGGCAACATTCAAGTTTTCAACATCTTTATAATAACGTCTATAAAAATCGGCATCGAAAATCTCACGATCCGAGTAAAAGCAGCCTTCCTCAATGCCTACCGTCAGAAAATGCTGCAATGCTTGGGCACATGTCGGAAAACGTCCTTGCAGGCGGGGATTCAGCTGCTCATATTCATCCGAATTAAAAGTCATCAACCACAACGCGTCTTGAAATCCGTTAGCGAACAAAACCTCATGAAGCGGAAACTCATTTTTAGTGCATAAAAATACTTGGACAGGACCGTAAGTTTCGATATTGTCTAAGCCGGTTTCCGGGACGGGATGAGGCAAATCAAAACCGACAATAAATTTTCCATTATGTATTAAGCGCGCGGTTTTGGTATCCAAATCCAAGCGAAAAGCGCCGTTGACAGTATCAACATAAGCATTATTTTCATTATCCCAATGAGTATCGATACACGCATTCAGGACCACCTTACGCTCCTTGGCGCGCAGAGCTACGTGCAGCAAAATATCCCTGGTATGCTCATTAACAAAATTCACTCCGGCTTCTACTAGCGCATCGCTTTTATACAACAGAACATAAAACATTTAGAGCGTATCCTATTTGAATGATGGGGTTGGGATAATGAGGGAAATTTACTTTAACCGCGCTAACAAAAGCGGCCGGGTTTAATTAAGGTTGGGGAAACTGTGAACGTATTATCCAAAGCAAATTAAAAAAGCATTCACCACGAAGGCGCCAAGAGCACCGAGAAAAAATAATTGTTTTTAGACAATTTCATGTCCTTCGCGGTGAATGCTTTTAGCTTTTGCTTTAATGGGAATGATGTCGTTTTTTGGATTTAAGCGAATATTTCAGCCAAAAAGTTTTGCATCGCCATCCACGAGCGCCGGTCTGCATTGGGCCGATAAACCATGCCGGACTCCAGAGCATTAGCGAGAGGATTGGTAAAGGCATGCATGGTATGGCCGTAAGTATGTAACTGCCAGTCCGCACCGGCGTCGGTCATTTCCTGCTCAAAGGTAAGTCTTTGTTCAAGCGGAACCAACGGATCATCGCGGCCGTGCAAAGCCAAAATTTTTGCCTTAACAGTGTTGCCTTCAGTATTACCCGGCGCCGCCAACAAGCCGTGAAAACTGACCACGCCTTTAATATCGGCACCGGTTCTAGCCAGATCAAGCGAACACAAGCCGCCAAAGCAAAAACCTATCGCGGCGATTTTACTGTCGTCAACCCAAGGCATTAATTTCACTGCGGCCAAAGCCGCTTGCATGCGTTTTTGCAACATTGCCCGGTCCGTCATAAACGGCTGCATCAGCTGCATGTTTTGTTCGGGATTCGAGCCTAAAACACCCTTGCCGTACATATCGACGGAAAAACCGACATAGCCCAAGGCGGCGAGTTTTTTTGCTTTTTCGGCGACAAAATCGTCCCTGCCGGCCCAGGTATGATTAATTAAAACTGTCGGCCGGCGTCCGGAAAGCGCATCGTCAACAGCGAAAAACGCTTCCAGAACGACATCGCCATCCAGATAAATGACGGTATTCGATACTATTGCCATCGGATTTTCTCCTCGTTATTTAATACTGCCGGATGCCTGCAAAGCTTTTAAAAAGCCCGCCGAAGCTTCTTCTATCATATCCAGCACTCTTTCAAAGCCGTATTGACCGCCATAGTAAGGGTCGGGCACTTGGCGCTCCTTTAAATGCGGTGCATAGTCGAGAAAATATTTGATTTTGGCTTGGTATTGCTCGGGACAGGCATCGATCAGGATGGAATAATTTTCGTCGTCCATTGCCAGCAAAAAATCAAAATCCTCGAAATCGCCGTTGATGACTTTTCTGGCCCGCAACGTCGATAAATCAATGCCGCGCTCAAGGGCGGCCGCTTGCGAACGGTGGTCGGGCTCATTGCCGATATGATAGGCATGAGTACCGGCTGAATCGATAATAAAATGCGCGTCCAGATGATGATCCTTGACCAGCTTGGTAAACACGCCTTCAGCCGTGGGTGACCGGCAAATGTTGCCCATGCAGACGAAAAGCACTTTTATTTTTTTCATAGCGAATAAGACTCATGAGATAACCGTAATGGCCTATTGTACCGCCGGAACAAAAAAATGGGCAGGGCAAGGATAATGCTTGAGCTCAATCTTTACGGCCATTGCTCACAGACATCAGTACTATCACCAACAAAACAATCACCAGCACCGGCCAGAAATAGGGCGCAATAATAAAAAAACCCAACAGCGCCACCAGCATGACAAACAAAAACATAAACACGCCGACGCCTAAAAACAGCAGCACCATCAGTGCGCCGCTGAAAATCATAATCAGCACAAAAGTGGGAATAGCGGCGAAGCGAAGCATCGGTTCTGCGACCGGCTCGCCGTTAAGCGTAACGCTGAACTGGCCGATGCCGGGATAAAACGAATAAACTAAAATAGCGATGATGGCACCGACCATCAGCACGTTTACGATCGGTTTCCTGTTATGTTTTGGGTGCATCAACAACGCCCTTATCAAAGCTTATTGGGTTTTATGATGCAGGCTTATTTTAATCAACGACCAGCCCAGAAAAACCATATTAATGCCTAAAAATAAGCCCAACAGCCAATGCGCGGTTTCAGACCAGCTTAGCCAAATAATCAGTGCAAAAACCAAAGCCGTAATGCCGCTGAACAGAATGAATCCCCAGTTCGGCAACGGACGCATCATTAAAGCCAAGGAAATTTTGGCAACGCCTTCCAGAGCGAAAAACACCGTCATCAGCATCGTTAAAGTCAGCGCACCGGCAATCGGCTTGGCGATAAATAAATAGCCGATGCTTACCTGCAAAGCGCCCATGAATAACCACCAGCCGAAACCGGGCATGTCGGATATCATAAAAGCCCGGCTCAGATGAATAATCCCGCCAAACAGCAAAATCCAACCTAAGAATAGCACGGTCGCTACCGTAAAAAGCTGCGGCACCACTATCGCGGAAAGTCCAAGGAGAACGAACAAAATCCCTTCCGCCAGAAACAGCTGCCAATGGCTTTGCAAATAATTCTGCAGGTGTTGCTGCATATGCTTTATTTCAGTATTTATGTCGTTTATTTCGCTCATGTTTTTTCTCCTGATGGGATTGAAAAAGGCTCATAGGATTTACATTTTTAGCCAACGATAAAAAATGTGTTTTGCTATTTCAGCCGTTGATATATAGAGCATAACGATGACGCCCAGCAAGCCGAGTAATCGAATCGGCAGCGGCTCAAAACCTATTAACGGCGCAATCGGCGTATAGGGTAACGCTAAAGTGACGGCGACGATAGTCAGTGTTGCGGCGGTTAAATATTTACCGGGGCGGCTGGAAAAAAACGGCTTGCTGCTGCGCACCACAAACACGATCAGGGCGGCCGAAATCACCGATTCCAGAAACCAGGCGGTGCGGAATTGTTCGACCGGAACATCCAACAGCAACAGCAGACCGAAGGTCATAAAATCGAACAGTGAACTGACGAAGCCGAAAGTAACCATGAATTTACGAATAAACTTAATATCCCAGCGCCGGGGTTGCGCGACCATGTCCGCATCGACATTATCCGAAGCGATGGTCATTTCCGGGAAATCGGTCAGCAAGTTGGTCAATAGGATTTGCTTGGGCAATAGCGGCAAAAAAGGCAAAAATAACGACGCGCCCGCCATGCTGAACATATTGCCGAAGTTGGAACTGGTCGCCATGAACACATATTTCAGCGTATTGGCGAAAGTAATGCGGCCTTCCCGAACGCCCTGAACCAGCACCGCCAGATCTTTTTCCAACAACACAATTTCAGCGGTTTCTTTGGCGATGTCGGCGGCGCTGTCCACGGAAATGCCGACATCGGCGGCATGCAGCGCGGACACGTCGTTAATGCCGTCGCCCATATAGCCGACCACAAAACCGGCTTTTTTCAGCGCAATGATAATGCGTTCTTTTTGGTTGGGTTCGACTTCGGCGAACAAATCGACATCCACCACTTTATTGATCAGAGCCGGATCGCTCATTTGCTGGATTTCCGGGCCGGTCAGGATTTCGTGTTCGGCAAGCCCCAACTGCTTGCTGACGGTAGCCGCCACCAAACGATTATCGCCGGTGATAATTTTGAGGGTTACGCCCAGTTCGCGCAATTGTTTGATGGTCTCGGCGCAGTCGGCTTTGGGCGGATCGAAAAATAACAAAAAGCCCAAAAAGCGCATCCCGACCTCATCTGCTTTATCAATCCGGGCCTGAGCATCCATCGGCTTATAAGCCAGTCCCAAGGTGCGAAAGCCCTGGCGGCTGAAATCTTCATAACGCTGCTGAATTTGCTCGCTCGCCGACGCTATAGGCAGCAGCGTACCGTCGGCATTTTCCGCTTCGGAGCAAGCGGCAAGTATATTGGTCAACGCGCCTTTGGTGATTAAAACGTTTTCGCCCTGTTTCGAGATTAACAGACTTAGGCGTTTGCGATAGAAATCATAAGGAATTTCAGCCAGTTTTTCGCAACCTGTTAAATCGAATTGCCGAAATTGCCTGATCGCCTCGTCGATAGGATTGGCAAATCCGGTTTCATAAACGGAATTAAGATAACCATATAATGCCACCTTGTCGGCGGCGTTGCCGGACAGATCGAAGGCTCCGCGCAAATGCACAGTGCCTTCGGTCAAGGTGCCGGTTTTATCCGAACACAGCACGTTCATGCTGCCGAAGTTTTCGATCGAAGCCAGTTGTTTGACGATGACTTTTTTTTCAGCCATACGCTTAGCGCCGTGAGCCAAATTGATGCTGATGATGGCGGGCAATAATTGCGGGGTTAAGCCTACCGCTAGCGCCAGTGCGAACAAAAACGAATCCAGCACCGCTTTTTCAAGGTAGACATTCACTGCAAAAATCAGCATCACCAGGACCAAGGTGATTTCCATCAGTAGATAGCCAAACCGCCTGATGCCGCGTTCAAACTCGGTTTCAGGCGCTTTTAACTTGATGCGTAGAGAAAGTTTGCCGAATTCAGTGGTTTGCCCTGTCGCAATCACCAATGCGGTTGCAGCGCCGCTCTGTACATGCGTTCCCATCCACAAGGCGTTAGTACGTTGGCTTAATGCGGTATTTGCCGGCAATACGCCGGGCAATTTTTCGACCGGATAGCTTTCTCCGGTCAGTATCGCTTCATCGATAAACAGATTGTCGGAGGCCAGAATCAAACAATCTCCCGGAATCACGTCTCCGGCTTTGAGCACTACAATATCGCCGGGAATCAGGTCTTCGGCGGCAATCTCGGTAGCCGTGCCGTCCCTAAGTACGTTAACTTTGATTTGTACGATTTCGAGCAGCTTTTCTATGGCGCTGGCCGCGCCTTTTTCCTGCCAGAATCCCAGCAAACCGCTGATCAATACAATCGTTAAAATAATCGCCGCATCCACCCGGTCGTGTAAATAGAACGACAAGCCGGTTGCGAAAAGCAGTATCAAGATAATGGAGTTTTTAAACTGGGCTAAAAATAATCTCAAGTTCCCGGTTTGCTTTTTGTTATTTAGCCGATTAACGCCGTAGCGTTTTAGGCGACGGGCGGCTTCTTCATTGCTTAAGCCTTGAGTTGTTGTAGTTAACTGTTTGAGTTGCCGTTCGGCAGAATTATTCCAAAATGCGTTGCCGATTTCAGTGTTAGCAGATTCTGAACTGTTTATCATGATTAGCTCCCGGTTGTAGTTCAGTACTTTTAATTCCCAGTATAATCTTGCGAAATAGTTTGGCTTCTCCGCTTCGAACAAAAATACAGACTCAAGACCGGGACCTTATTTTCGTCTAGTTATGATAATCTTTATCGGTATATGACAAAAAGTAACCGATTGAAATAAAAAGTAATATCTTCATATTTACTTTTTTGCGAAAGCGGCGTCAGTGGATGGGTAGAGCTGGCTTTATTGAAATAAACCGGTTTCCTCGACCTGTTTTTTAATTCACCGCGAACACACGAAGAGCGCAAAGTTTTATCTCTTCGTGTGTTCATGGGGAGTTTACACTATTATTTGCGGTCAATATCTCCTATCAACCGGTAATCACAAACCTGACCGCATCCAATCTTAACTGCGCGGCCTGGATATTTTCATGGGCCAACATCGTCATATCCTTTAGCTGTTCGATTTCTTCGGTTCTGATGCTCGAATTGACTTTTTTCAGCCTGACCAGACGCTTGATCTCATTGCTTAACGATTCCAGCATGGCTTGAGTCGCTTCATCGATCAATTGCTGCATATCGGCTTTGGCTTTTTGCTCGGCTACATTCAGGATATTGATTAAGTGCTGCCTCTGGCTGCTCAAAAAGGCAATGATTTTGTGTTTATCGAACTTGATACCGGCTTCAACCAAGTCGCGATGCTCAATGACCGCACTTAAATCCTTTCGATTTTGATCGATCAGCACCCGAATCGGCGTATGCGGCAAAAATCTTCCGATTTGCAATTCGGCAGGCGCGCTGCACTCGACAATAAACAAGCACTCCAACAGAAACTGCCCGGCCTTCAGCTCGCTATGCTTAATCACGCTGATTGCGGCATTGCCGGTTTCACTGGATAACACCATATCCATGGAGGCCGTAACCAACGGATGTTCCCACGTCATGAACTGCATGTCTTCCCGCGCCAACGCAATCTGCCTGTCAACAGTAATGGTCATGCCGTCTTCGCTTAATCCGGGAAAATGTGAAACCCGCAAATGGTCGCTGGGACGAATGATAAAGCAATCCGGCGAATGGAACTCGGTATCGACGCCATAGCATTCAAAAACATCTTCCATATAAGGCCAAAGCACGCCTTCTTTCTCGTAGGCATTCAATTGCCCGATCAGTTCATCGGCCAGTTCCTTACGGCAGGAGTTTAACTCCAACAATTGGTCGCGGCCGTTATGCATTTGCACTTCAAGTTCGGCGCTAAGACTTTGGGTCTTGGCGATAAGCGCATCGATAGCACGATCGCCTGCCAAAACAGCCGCCAACTCATCCTGTAAAATATCCGCAACCCGTTGCGCCGAGGAACTGTTGCAGCGAAACGCATTCAAGCCTTCGTCGTACCAACGGTACAGCACCGCATTCTCGGTATGCTCCAAATACGGCACATGAATCTGGATAATATGTTTCTGCCCGATACGATCGAGACGGCCTATGCGTTGTTGCAACAAGTCGGGATTGGTCGGTAAATCCATCAGTATCAAATGATGCACAAACTGGAAATTCCTGCCTTCGCTGCCGATTTCAGAACAAATCAACAGTCGCGCCGCACTGTCGGGATCGGCAAAATAAGCCGCCGCCCGGTCACGCTCGATAATGCTCATGCCTTCATGAAATACGGCCGAGGCAATGCCGGCGCGGTTTTTCAGCGTTTGCTCCAACTCAATCGCAGTGTGCGCCTGTTTACAGATCACCAAAGCTTTTTGCCCGGCCAATTGCTTAACCTTGCCCACCAGCCACTGATAGCGCGGGTCTTGTTGTAAATCATCGCTGTGGGCTTGACCGGTTAGCGCATAGCCGTAACGTTCGCGCTCGGGAAAACCCTGTACGGTCTGCCGCGAATTCCGGAATAAAATTCGCCCGGTGCCGTGATGATCCAGCAGCACATTCACCAACGCATCGCGTGCGGCCGCCGATTTTTCAGGGTCATTCAGATTTTTCAGCAAGTTGTCGACATTGTCATCCTTAAGCAACACAGTTAAATGGTGCTGTGCGTTGTCATCCAGCTCGTCCTTAGCCAACAATAATTTGGCTGCGTTAGCCACCGGTTCGAACAGGCGCTCTTCTTCGACGAAAGCGGCAAAACTGTAAAACCGGTCGGGATCGAGCAATCTTAACCGGGCAAAATGACTCTCCTTACCCAGTTGTTCCGGCGTCGCCGTCAATAAGATCAGACTGGGAGAAATTCGCCCGAGTTGTTCGACAAACAGATAATCGGGGCTGGGCGCTTGTTCGCTCCATTGCAGATGGTGCGCTTCGTCGACAATCACCATGTCCCAACCGGCCTCAATGGCCTGCTGCTGACGGCGCGGGTAATTGGAAAAAAAGCGCTGACTGCATAGAATCAATTGTTCGGTTAAAAACGGATTATCGGCGTCGGCATCGTCTTCGTCCGATTCGGCGAGCATGTCGTCTTCGGCATAAGTGTTGAGGCAACGCGCCTCATCGAAAATACTAAAACGCAAATTGAAGCGCCGAAGCATTTCCACCAGCCATTGGTGCAGCAATGTTTCCGGCACGATGATCAATACCCGGCTGCTCAAGCCGTTAATCAAACGATGATGCAAAATCAAACCGGCTTCTATGGTTTTGCCTAAACCCACCTCATCGGCCAACATAATTCTCGGCGCGGACCGATTAGCGGATTCATGCGCAATAAATAACTGATGCGGAATAAGCGAAGCACGACCGCCTAGTAAACCTTTAACCGGCGATTGCTGATGTTGTTGCAATCTGCGCCAAGTTTCATAACGCAGCAAAAACCAGGCGCTGGGGTCGACTTGCCCGATAAATAACCGATCCTGGGGTTTGCTGAATTGAATATGATGGTTCAGTTCCACCTCATCCAGCTGAATTTCCCGCCCATCCTTGTCTCTACCCAAATAAGTAATCAACCCCTCTTGCTCAATTAAACCGGTGACGGTTACTTTATCTTCATCAATCGATTCGATAACGTCGCCGGCCGAAAAACGGACGCGCGTTAACGGTGCGTTATCTTGCGCATACATGCGTTTTTCATCGCAAGCCAAAAAAAGCACAGTGATTCGCTTGTGCGCTACTTCAAGAATAAGACCTAAGCCGAGTTCTGACTCGGTGTTGCTAATCCAGCGTTGACCGGGGGTAAATTGTTCCATTTATTAAAATGCCGTTGGCTAAAGATTGATTCAAATAGAGCACTATTATAAGCGACACAGCAGAATTATTCCGGCAATAAATATTGCCCGGAATGGGAGTTTTTTCACTTGGAAAACTACTTTAACAGCGCTGCTCAAGCCGTCGTATTCATTAAGCAGCCATTAAGGTTAAAGCGAATAATATGAAACCAACGCTTAATCACCGGCCTTGGCCGACTTTATACAACAACGCTTATTTAAGGAAGATAGCTATGAAAAACTCGCTTTTTTTAATGCACTTGCTAGCTGCAATTATCTATTTACCTTCATCCTATGCATCAGGTGGTGAAGGTCGCGGTCATGGCAAAGGACACCATAAACATCATTCCGAAGAGAGCCGGTATTATCCTGAGCAGCCTTGGTATCCAAACTATCAGGACCCCCGCGCCCACCAAGGTTTGGCCGGAGGTGTGGTCGGTAGTGTTCTAGGCTATGAAATAGGTCATGGCGACCCTGTTGCTACCGGTTTGGGCGCTGCCGCAGGCTCTTACCTTGGCAACGAAATTGCGGGAAGACGCTAACTTGATTTAACCGCCCCTATTGGTTTTATTCACTCATTACTTAAAAAGAAGGATTTTATGAAAAAGCTACTTGTTTTAATTCACTTAACAGCGGCCGCCCTCCTGTTTTCACCGCTATCTCATGCCGATGAAGACGATTGGGGACGCCACGGGCACGGCGGATGGCATCACCACCATCCGCATTATTATCCGCGTCCGGAAGTCCGTTATTATTACCCACAGCCGGTCATTCGTTACTATTATCCGCAACCGCCGCCGGTTCGTTATGTGTATCCATTACCGCCGCCGGTCCGTTATGATTATCCACCGCCCCCACCGCCGGTCCGTTATTACCCGCAACACTATTCGGGTTATGACCGGAGCTCGCACCAAGGCTTAGCCGGAGGCGTTGTAGGTAGCGTTTTAGGCTATGAATTGGGTAACGGCGACCCTTTGGCTACCGGGTTGGGAGCGGCGGCCGGTTCTTTTCTGGGCAACGGAATGGCTGATGGTTATCCAAGAGGGAGATAGTTACCAACGGACTTGGAACCGGGATATAAAGACGAGCGTAGCTCGTAAATATGAGCAAAAACTATGATCAGGGGGCTTTAGTCTTACGTCGTTTCCTGATCTCACTAAGTTCCACGGATGCAATAAAGTCTTCTAATTTCGATTGGTTTTTACTGGAGATATTTTCGAACGAACCTCCTATCTGTACCTTGTAGGGTCCGGTTGCTAAAGGTTTAACAAGGTACACCAAAAAATCGAAACTCATCGTAAAATTGTCAAAGACGAGTTGACATTTTTTGAGTTTATCGCCGCGCTGAATGGGGTCTGTATGCATAGGAAAGTTGACGTTGATGCCTGCGCCCTCTTGCGACAAGTCGGAAACATGGCCTCTGACTAAGGTGCCTCCTTGCGCAATGCCGCTAAACGAGAGGTCCATCAAGCTGACTTTAACGCGGGGCGATTTTCTACGTTGCGGGTAAAAGATACGCTCCGGTAGCGGTGCTTTATAATAAGTCACACCGTTTTCGATACCGCTTTCTATGTGCGAGAGATTAAAGGCTAAATGAAGGCCCTGATGAAACGTTGAGAGTTTGAGCGCTTTTTTTGCTTGCAGTAGAACATTGCCTTCCTTGGGAATTAACTCATCAAGAACGATAGTGTTTGTGGCGCTCTCAATCTTCAGAATCGAGGTGCCGTAGCTTCTTTTGGAGCCGTCGATCTGAACGGTACAGAGCAGAAAGGTAGCCTCGATTTCGCGCAGCACCTTGTTTATTTTGTTAGGCTCGATAAGGAAATTCGGATTTCCGGAGCGGTTGAGATCATTCTTAGTATTTTGTTTTTTAAAAACATTTATCGGCAACAAGTTTTTCAATTGTTTTAACATATCCGCTCCTCCTTTACGTTTACCCCCTACTGATTTTAGCCTAGATATAAACCCTTATGTGAAGAAATGGGTAATATTACTGGCCTGAATATTCCCGGATCAACACATCTAAGGCAAGGTTGAGGTATGATATTGTTTGATCAAGCGGCGCAGCAACGGGTAAGACTTGCCGAACAAACAACCGGCAAAACAAGCCGGCCGAAAAGTTAAGCATTCCCACACTCCTTCGTGGGAATGCGTCTGGAACGCTTCAGCGCTTGCTAATCGTGACGCTGAAGCATGGAAACGATGTGTAATAAATTATGATAAATATAGGCAAAATTAATAAGCTGAACGTAGTTAAACAACAAGGCGCCAATGTCTATCTGGACGACGGTACTTCCGGCAAAGTACTGTTGGCTGACAAAAAACTGCCTGGAAACTGTCAGCTCGGCGACACCTTGGAGGTGTTTGTCTATGTCGATTCGGAAGGTCATCTGGCTGCCACCACTAAAAAGCCGTTGGCCGAGGTGGGCGATATAGCTTGGCTGAAAGTAGTTTCGCTGAATTATGTTGGGGCGTTCCTGGACTGGGGCCTGCCTAAAGATCTATTGGTTCCGTTTAGCGAACAATATCACGAGATGGAAGTAGGGCGGTCTTACTTGGTCAAGGTGTTTCTCGACGAGCAAAGCCGCATTGCAGCGACAACCAAGATTGATAAGTTACTCAGTGATGAAGCGCTTGATTTTGAAGTCGGCCAGAAAGTGTCGCTGATTATCGCCGATAAGTCCGATCTGGGCGTTAAAGCCATCATCAATAACAGTTACTGGGGCATGTTGTACGAAAATGAGCTGTTTCAGGCTGTTAGAAAAGGCCAAAAGCTGGACGGTTATATTAAGCAAATACGGGAAGATCGTAAAATCGATCTCAGTTTGCACCAACCGGGCTATGGTAAGGTAGTATCGCTGACAGACCGCATCATAGCCAAATTGAAGACCAATAACGGCGTATTGACGCTAAGCGATAAAAGTCCGCCGGAAGCTATTTACGCCGCATTCGGCGTTAGTAAAAAAGTCTTTAAACAGGCTGTCGGCGCACTGTACAAGCAACAATTAATCACTATCGATGAAAACGGGATCAAGCTTGTTGGTTGATGAACACGGATAGTTCAGGCAAAACTTTACTTCACGCAAAATCGGAGCTTCGCCATCGCATTCCCAAGCAAACGAGACTGTGAAAATATTCATTTAGAACAAAAAGTAAAAAGTATTCACCACGTAAACTGATTTTGATATTACTTCCACAGTTTCAGGCGCTTGGGAATGCGAGAAAATTTTATGGCTAAATTTAAAACCCATTATGACAACTTGAATGTCTCGCGCAATGCGCCTGCCAGCGTTATCAAGGCTGCTTATAAAACACTTTGTCAAAATTACCATCCCGATAAATATACAGGCGGCTCTGAAGAAGCGCTTCGGATAATAAAAATTATCAATGCAGCTTATGCCGTTTTATCGGATCCGGACAAAAGAGCCGAGCACGATCAATGGATAAACAAGCAAGAACGAGAGCAGGCCGCCGATGAAGCGCAACGGGTAATGACATTAATTGCCAAAGCTTATGTCGCACCACCGGCAACGAGCGCGAAAAGTCCAGCGCCCACCGATAAGGCAACAGCCGATAAAAGTTGGCGAATCGGCATTAATGGCTTATCCGCCTGGGCAAAAAAGATAAATTGGCTTGTTTTGTCGGCGGGCATTGCCGGTATTGCATTGATAATCACTTTTCTGTACGCGCCTGATAATAAAACAAGCGCTGCAACAGTCCGGCTTAATCAAGAAATCGCACAAACATTAAAAAAAGCCAAGTTGTTAGTCAAACAAGGCCATGTTTTAAAAGCCTTGCCGCTTTACTTACCGTTGGCGGAGCAGGGCAATGCAGAGGCGCAGTTCCAGATCGGTTTGATCTATGTCAATGGACTGGAGCTAGCCAAGGACGATAAACAGGCCGTCGCCTGGTTTAGCAAGGCGGCTAAACGGGGTCATAGGGAAGCGCAAACCAAATTGGGCTTTATGTATGCGACCGGAAAAGGCGTGGAGCGGAATTATAATCTGGCTTTTTATTGGTGTTACAAGGCCGCAGAGCAGGGCGATGTGATTGCGCAATATAATCTGGGGCTGATGTATGCGAAAGGGCAGGGCGTGGTAAAGGATAACAGCCTAGCCGTTTCCTGGTATGGCAAGGCCGCGGCGCAAGGTGATGCTCATGCTCAATATAATCTGGGCGAAATGTATGCCAGTGGCGTGGGGGTACCGAAAGATAACAAACAAGCGGCGGATCTCTATCGAAAGGCGGCAAAACAAGGATTGGCGGAGGCGATCGCCGCTTTAAAACAGTTGAGTCAGTAGACGTATAAGGCGCATGCCGAATCGTATCAATCTAAAATATAACACCACGAAGACACGCAGCTCACAAAGAAGAGACTTCGCTAAATTAAGCACGAATGATGCGGGTTTAACCGGTGCGGGCTGTTTCATAAAGGCGCTATGGGGAACATTATCATCACAAAGGGTGCTTTAAAGCTTCGTGTCTTCGCGGTGATTTTTTAGATTTTAGCGGAGGCATACGTCCCGAGCTCATCTCAGTGTTTGCTGCATTTCAGGTAGCGGCATACTGATGTGGTAGCCTTGAGCGAAATTGATACCCATATTCTTAAGCGCTTCCCAAATTTCCTGATTTTCGACAAATTCGGCAATAGTCAGGATATCAAGATCCTGACACAAGCGGGACAAGTTTTGCACCAACGCATAATCCACTTTCGAAGTGGTTATATTGCGCACAAACGCACCGTCGATTTTGACGTATTCGAAACGCAGTTCGCGCAAATAATGAAAAGAGTTATAGCCTGTGCCGAAATCATCGAGCGCAAAGGCAAAACCTTTACGCCGCAAATTGGTCAGGAACCGGCGCATATTGGTCATATCGCCAATCGCTTCGCGTTCCAGCAGTTCGAAAACGATACTTTCGGGAGGAAGTTGCAGTTGTTGGCAAAGCTCTTCGGCATAGCCTAAAATGCCGCGGCCTTGAATTTCCTGCACCGATAAATTGATGAAAACTTTCGCGTTCGCTTCCGGGCGGCCGGTATCCATACAAGCGCGTTTAGCGGCAAAAGCGTTGTTGATCATGGCGAGATCGAGTTCCCGCGCCAACCCGTATTTATCAATGGTTTCGATAAACATCGCCGCCGAGGTCGTTTCTCCGTTTGGCGATTTAAGCCGGGCCAGCGTTTCAAAGGCATACAACTCGCCGGTCTGGCAGTTAACAATCGATTGATAATAAGGCACAATGCGGCCTTCTTTTAAGGCCTCGCGCAGATTTTCCGCGTTATCGCGGGTCGCGCGAATGCTGACCCGTTCTTCCGTGGCATCGAAGGCGCAGACGCTGTCTTTACCCATGTCCTTGGCTTTGTACATGGCGGCGTCGACGCCTTCCAGAAGATGATCTATGGTTTGGCCGTCAGCGGGAAAACTGCTGACGCCGATTGAGACCGTCAAATGAAAACGGTTGCCTTGTATCGATGTGATGGCCTTTTCGCGCAAAGCGCGACTTACATTTTCAGCGACTACCCGTGCCCCTTTAGGGCCGGTTTCAGTCAGGATGATGGCAAATTCGTCTCCTCCTACCCGAGCGCACAAATCGCCGTTGCGGGTATGTTCAAGCAGAACATTGGAGATGGCGCACAGCGCGGTATCCCCGGTGGGATGTCCGTAGGAATCGTTAATGTCCTTAAAGTCATCCAAATCCAGCATCAATACGCTAAATTCGTGCTTATGGCGCTCGGAACGGCCGATTTCATAGCGCAAAATATCGTTAAACTGACGGCGGTTGTGCAGTCCGGTCAGGGGATCGTGCACGGAATAATATTCCAGTTCCAACAGCGTACGCGACAGCACTTTACTGGAGCCGACCACCATGACCATGACGGCGAGTATCGCGCGAATGACACTGGCTTCTTGGGGCGATAAATTATTTTCGGCCGCGTAGGCGACCCCCAGCAGTCCGGCCAAATTGGGCGAATGGTCGGGGACCGGTACGCTGATCATACGAATATCCCGGCCCGTTTGGATTTTGGCGCCGCATTGAATATCGAATTCTTCGATATCCAGCGCTGCGTCCGAGGGCAATCCGATGCTTTGCAGCATTTGTTGACTTAATAAACCACGGGCTTGAGCGCGCGTCTCATCCGAACACTGCCCCAAATAATACAAATACAGAGATAAGCCGTTTTCTTCGACAAAGGCGATATAAAAAAAGTTAAAGGGAAAAATGGCGTAAAAATCCACCAGAATTTCCTGTACAAACTCTTTCCATTGCGAGATGTGTTCGTGCGACAGGATAATGCGCTCCAACACTTGGCTTTGCCGCTCCAGCAAGTCTTTTTCGATCAAAACCGAAGACAGCTCCAGCAAGGTTTCATTAAATTCGATCAGTAGATCCTGGAGATGCTGGTCGCCGGATGCCCACTGCTCGCTGCGTTGCCGGAACAGTAAATTCAGGCTGCGATCCAGTCGGGTGCAGGTTTCGACGATATGCGTAATCGTTGGGATCAGGGCAATCATGGCAACGGAATCGTCGCTAGCCAAAGTTGCCATAGTCGCCATTAACTTACTGATAATTTCTTGATGCACGTTATGATTAAGCTCGGATAAGCTCATCGCATAACGTTGAGTACGTGATTGATTTTCCAGGATTTCGGCAATCTGGCTGATAACCCTAAAGCGCAAAGCCTCCAAATGACTAGGCTGAGATAGACTGCTCATGCTTAATCCTCTTGCGCAAAGCGTCCGCCGGACTGCATCAAATCAATGCCGCATTGCAGATCTCTGAGCCAGTTTAAAAAGTCCTGCACCGCTGCGCCACGGTAAACCGGTCCATGTTGAGGGGCAATCATCACAATATCCAGATCCGCAATCGTGTCCAACCAGCAGCGTATCGCCTTATTGGAACACATGTAGCGACGGTGAAAGCCTTTGATATAAGGTATATGACCGGCAAAGTCATCTACAAACGCATCGTTTTTATCCATAGGCAGCATCGCCGCCCCGATGTCTCCGCTAAACAGGATTTTAGAGATCGGGTCGTAGACATTAATTTGGCCTTCGGAATGCAAAAAATGCGCGGGTACGATTTTTAGCTGAAACCCCGGCGACGGTTCGCAGTCCATGCCTTGATCGGGTACGCCGACAAAGCGGGCCATGTTTTTTAAACCGTAATGGGGTAAAAAGCGTATCCAGATGCTCGACACATACACCGGCGAGTGACACAGTTCCAGCCATGTCGATAAGCCGCCGACAATGTCAGGGTCCTGATGCGACAGGAAAATAGCTTTAATTTGTTCCGGCACCACATAGCGCAGCATTTCCACCAGCACCCGAGGCATTACGCCAAAACCGCCGGGATCAAGCAGCACTCCGTCATTTTGATGGGTGATCAGATATTGATTGGAACGCACGCCGTCTTCTTCACCGGGCTCGCTCTCGTTGAGCAAAATAAAACGGTGATCGGCGGATTCGAATAATTTAATGTTGTGCATATTTTCCCTAGTCTTCTGCTGGGTTAATGTTTTTGTGGTGCGTTTTATTATTTACCGCCATTGCCGGAGCTTCGCAGATCACTAAATTAATCGATGGCGATGAGGTAATTAAGGGCGTCATAAAAATTGCTTGGAGAAATTGGCGATGGCCATGGCAATAAGAGCGCCCATCATCCATTTAAGTAGGTTGAGATCGGCTTTAATGGGGGCTAGTTCAATCTGCAAATCCCTTTTAGTAACCAGCTCCGATTCATCAATTGCTGCGCGCATGGCCTCGGTTAAACCTTCCGCTTGTTTTTGATCGAAGCCTGCTTCTTGCAATTTTCGAACAAATTTGTGTGTATCGAATGTAACTGTTGCCATAATAAAATTCCCATCAAATATTAATGTTGCGTGTCGGGTTATTTATCTATCGGTTCTATCGTTACTTGCCAGTAGCGGTAACGCAAGCATGGCTAAACAGATGAGCCATACTACCAGCTGGAAATTGGTTACTGAAAAAACAAAAGCCATCGCAATTCTTTCGCCGACGTTCGCATAAGCAAGAATAAAGTCGCGACCGACCATAAAGGCTTTGGTTTCCCAGAGGACAAGAGCCAGACCTACCGCCAGCAAGGTATAGCCGACTATTTTATCCTGATCGGCTTGACTATTTTGATGTCCTGTCAAGCGCCTAATCTCAACGGCTTTTAGTGATCGTGACGGTGCGATTATATGGTTGACGATGGTTAAGCCGAGCATACCCACAACCGGGATATAAACAGCCGCAGTAGGAAAGCTGATATAACGTCCATCCAGCACCAAGCCGAAGGTTTTGTAAACGGCAAATCCGGCAAACAGGATATACAGCGTATAAATCCAAGCACCGAATTTCAGGTTGGCCGCTTTGCCGGCTAACAGACCAAGACTGCGTTGCACTATCAAACCGGCCAAGACGGCATTTAAGGCTATGATTAATAGCGTCTGCAAACGCTGCCAGTCGCTGTAACTGGTATACCACAGGTTCTCGGCCATATTAGCCAACAGCAGGCTAAGTAACTGCGAAAACAGTAAAAAGAACACCAGATGCAATGAGGATAGCGATTGTAACGCGGTCCAACTGTAGGCAACGATAATCAAAAAAAGCAGTGTCGATGCGACCACGACATGAAGCCAGTCGGGATTTTCGTAGACCAGGCCGGTCAAAGGAAAAACCTCTTTGCGATCAACCGAATAAAGCCCCCAGTTTGCCCCGACCACGCCTTCGAGCTCGCTTTTCCAGGATTGGTTAAAGGCTTCGACGATGTTGTAATCGAAGCCGTTTTTATTGGCGACTTTAATCAAGGCGCGGATGAATTTTGCTTCGTTGACCACGCTAGGTACAGACCAGCCGCGTTGACGGCCTGCACCCGGCCAGCCCGACTCACCGATCAGTATCGGTTTACCGGGAGCAATCTTATCGGCCTCCTGCCGAACTTGTTTGAAAATGCGCTCGACATGCGCCGGCGCTTGATCAACAGTAATAGGCTCGTCTTCCCAATAGGGCAGGATGTGGATGGTAATAAAATCCACTTCTTTGATTAACTCCGGGTGCTTCATATACATCGACCACACATCGGCATAAGACACCGGCTGTTTAACCGAGCGTTTAACTTCGCGTATGTATTCAATCAGCTTGTTAGAATCCAGGTCGCCGCGTAACAACACTTCATTACCGACGATAATCCGTTTGACCACATCGGGGTTGGTGTTGGCGGAACGGATGACTTCGTCGATTTCCGCTCTATTGTCCGCTTTTATAGGGCTTAACCAGGCGCCTTGAATCATCAGCAAACCATGCTTTCGCGCCAGCGCGGGAATGACCGGCATACTGCCGCCATTACTGGCATAAGTGCGAATAGTGTGGGTTTTTTCGCCCATCAAGCGTAAGTCCGCATCAATTTGTTCGGGAGTTGGGAATTTTTTTTCCAGAGGCCCTTGGCCTTCGCGAAACGGAGCGAATGAGAGACTACCTAGTTTTCCGGATGGAACATCGGCCCCTACATTTTGAGGTAAGTTGATTGACCAGCCTAACAAACCATTAAGCAAAACAATCAATACCGCGAATAAAGCAATTTTCATAAATAAATCAATAACACAAAAAAAATAAAGAAAGGCGTCGTCAAACACGTCGAATAAATCGTCACTCACATCATCTCATAATTACCGTTTTTTTAATATGGGCGGCGGGTTGGCGTCGCGGTAAATTTATTCTTCTCCTGCGTTTATGAACAGCCCGTGGCGCAAGAGTTTTATTCATCTGGAGATAACCAAAAACCAACCGCGTAACGTAGGCTGCTCAGCTTGGCGGCCAACGATATAGTTTGCAAACTTGCTTTTCCGAAGCTTAAAGCACGAGCAACTTAAACTTAACGATGAGAAAGTCAGGACTAAATTTTAATAAGGGTAAGCGTGTGCGCTCACAACGAAGCGATCAAGCCGCTGGAATTTGAGCGTCAATTTTACAGGAAGACTGCGTAAGAAAGTGTCCGGTTTTAGTTGACCATTACACCGTAGGCCGGTTCGATGCTTACCTCATAGAAGCTTTTGTCGCGGAAGACTACTTAGGTCGTCTTAAACCCGGCGCCGAAGCCGATTTTTATCCCGATCAACTGGACTGGCCAAGTATTCCGTGCCGGATTATGCGCATCGATAATGCCGCGGCCTCGCAATTGCCGTCGGTGTTCGCCTCGCGTTATCACGGCAGTATTGCTATTCGCGGTAACTACAAGAATACTTTAGTTCCCGAAACTTCAGTGTATAGGATTTGGCTCCAGCCGATAGCAATCGGTACGCCGATCCATCGGGCTATTAAAGGCAATGTGTTGATTGCCGGTAAGGCTGAAAGTATTGCTTCATTATTATGGCGGCATATTGCCGCGACATTGATCAGGGAGTCGGGGTTTTAGTCAATTATCCATCGCATAACGGTACCGCTTACTTAAGCCGCCAATCAACAAAAAGCTCTAAAGTTTCACGGTATTTAGTGATAAATGTGTTTTTAGCCGCGGAATTCTATAATAAGAAAGTGTCCTGTTTTAGTTGACCATTACAACCAAAAAAGGCATAGACGTTTGGTCCAACGCCATCAACCTCAACCTTCGTTAGTACCTCGGCTGAATAGTTTTTTTTATCGTTACCAAACCTCACCGGAACCCGTATTCAAGATTCCTTATCGTTACGAAACGCCGGCTCATTTGATATACTAATAAAATTACACATGATAAATTTGAGGTCTTCATGATTACCTTAGATCAACAACTGGAACATCAACTAGAGCACATAGCGGTAGAGCAGGGCGCCACTGTAACTCAATTGATCAAAGACTTTATTCTTGACTACCGGACAGAAAAACAAGCCCTTACTCGTGCCGACGAGTCTTATGCAGGCTATCAGCGGACCGACCAAACCGTATCCCTGGATCAACTGATAGAAAAACATGGTCTGGATAATTGATTTTACCGGAACCACTAAAGATTCCTTATCGTTACGAAACGCCGGCTCATTTGATATATTGTTTTTAAATTAAGGAAAAAGGTAAATCGAGGTTTTTTTATGATTAATTACGAACAAGATTTTTACGGCTGGACCATGGAGCAGGCTGCCTTACTAAAATCCGGTCGGTTAAATGAACTTGATATTCAGAACCTAATAGAAGAGGTAGAGACAATGGGACGCAGTGAAAAGAGGGCGCTTGAAAGCCGATTCTCTGTTCTTTTATTGCATTTGGTTAAATGGCATTATCAGCCGTCTAGACGCGGTAACAGCTGGCTTTTTACCATTACAGAACAGCGTTTGAAGTTTCAAAAAGTCTTCGCTCAAAATCCTGGTTTGAAACCTGAGATATTCTCTATCTTATCGGATGCTTATGAATACGCCGCTTTAAAGGCAACCCATGAAACCGGCCTGCGCCCTGACACCTTTCCCAGTGAATGCCCATGGACACTGGAACAACTTAGCGATAAAACCTATTTTCCCGATTAATCACCATAGACATTCGCCCGCTAGGGGCAACCTCATGCGCTACGTAACCTGTTACGATAATTACGTAATATCATAATTATTTGGCGTCCTATAGTTTTAGCTGAATTTAAAAAAGGCCGTCCGTGGCCTTCATTTATACCTGTTAGTCATCGTGTCGCCCGATATGGCGACGGTAAACATTTGATGAGATTTTTAATTTCAGTTTCTACGATGGGTATGGTTCCATTGGCGGTATCAGATCAGTACTTCCTATGTCCCCGATAGGGAGGCGGGCTTGATTTCAGCTCTATGTATGGTTTTTCGAACGTATAAAATGCTGTCAGGCCCCCATTATTTTAATAAGCTCGGCTGAATATCCACCCGTCCCAGCCTTCGACTCCGACGTGTTTCTTGTCCCATAAAATTAAAAGCCTTATCGCCATTTCCGGCGCACCTTCAATGTCCCATGCTTGAACTTGTTCCACCGCGCCTACTAGTACCCAGCTCTCGAAATACACCCGATAACCTATACGAGCAAAGGTTTCCCAATATAAGTCCAGCGAAACGGCTTTGCTAGGGTCTTATTGAAGAATTCAATAAACGCAAGGATG
>Ga0265327_10001312_pt1 | contig 32428 bp, 27 predicted proteins | sample 41621metaG_FD_202089 | JGI IMG/M metagenome (GOLD analysis project Ga0265327, IMG submission 202089) | Rhizosphere microbial communities from Carex aquatilis grown in University of Washington, Seatle, WA, United States - 4-16-21 metaG | ecosystem: Host-associated > Plants > Roots > Rhizosphere...
CGTCAACGCCTTGGCCGGTCGCATATTCCAAGATTGCCATACACGCCCGGTGAAACTTGCCGTCCTGGGTTCCGGAAACATCGGCGATAGGTATCAACCGAAGCCCAACATTTGCAACAAGGTGGCGCAACGGTGCCCCATAGATTCGACTCGGAAGGCTTGCGCTGCCGCCGGGGTCTTTAAATTCCGGCTCGATTGCCGCAGCCCGCGCCTCGTCGGCCAGCCTGCCAAGGGCCATGCCGTCGTCAGACAGTAGCGCGGCGACAGCGGGATCAGTCGCGTTGAGTTCAAGTCGGCTGCGTCCCCAGGAGTCAAGGCTGCGAATGGCTTTCGCAAGTTCGGCGGCGGCGTTGGCAACCCTTTCCACCCGCTCCCGCGCCTCCCTCGGTCGCAGCGAAAAGGCATCGTCGCCAGTTTCTTCGAGGAAGTCGGCCACGATATCGCGGATATCCGATTCAACGTCGGCCACGTCCTCGCCTTCGGCACCAACTATGCGAAGTGCCTCGGCCAGGGATTCGGCCGGCCCTCGGGGGCCGAGGTCGTCCACCCGCTAAACCTTCCGCTTACGGTGGCGCAGCGGCACCACCTCGGCTGAAGGCTTGTCACCCTCACGGATGCCCATGGCGGTGGCGATGCGGCTGGCGGCGCGGTCGGCGACGGCCCGCAACGGGTCATCATTCAGATGGGCATATTTTTCGGTGGTCCGTGTCTGTGTGTGACCGAGAACCTTGCCGATCAGATACAAGCTCGCGCCATCGGCGGCGGCGAAGCTGGCGAAGCTATGCCGCAGATCGTGGATGCGGACTTCCTCCAGACCGCACCATTCGCGGATCGTCTCCCAGGCGCGTTGCAGGCCGACGATATGACCGTCCCCGGTCGTCGCCGGCAGCACCCATTCAGACTTGCGCGGAAGATCGGCCAGCATCTTGAGGGCGGCCGCCGCCAGCGGCACCACCTTGGCGCCGGTCTTCGAATCGGGCAGGCGCAGGCAACCGCGCTCGAAATCTACCCACGCCCATTTCAGGCCGGCAATCTCGTTCTTGCGACAGCCTGTCACCATCAACAGGCGGATGGCGCTGGCGATGGTCCTGTGCAGCATCCCCAGCCCTTCGAGAATCAGCATCCCCTCGGCGATGGCCGCCACCTCGCGCTCGGACAGGAACCGCTCACGCTTGTCGTTCACGTTCAATTCGACGCCTTTGGCCGGATTAGCGGACAACACCCCCCGCTTGATTCCGAATTGCAGCATGGCGCCCAGCACCACCGTTGCCAGCCTGGCAACGCTCTTGCCACCCTTGACGATGGCGCGGCCACGGAAGCCGGTCTTTTCCTCCATCGCGGTCTCGCCGTTCGTCACGCCGGCTTGGAACCGTTCGATATCGTTGGACGTGACCGACTTCGCCACCTTCTTGCCCAGCAGAGGAATGACGTGGCGGTGGATCACCCGGCCGTCAGTGACCCAAGATGATTCCTTCTTGGTCGGCTTGGCTGCCCGGCCATCGGGTCCGAGATAGAGGTCGGCCAGTTCGGCAATTGTCAGGGCGGCGCGGTCGTCCTTGCGCTGGCCGGCGGGGTCGATTCCATCGGCAACCGATTGCAACAGCTTGCCGGCTCGCGTGCGGGCCTCCTCGGGGGTGTACTTGCCGTGCAAGCCGATGGTGAAGCGGCGGGTGGTCCGGCCAATCCGGTATTGGATCAGGTACGACTTTTTCCCCGACGCGAACACCCGCAGGCCGAAACCCGGCATGTCCTCATCCCAGATAAAATAGTCCCTGCCGTCCGGCTTTGCGGCGTCAACGGTGCGCTTGGTGATCTTCGCCATTACAGCCCTCCGACCCCTTAAATTTATTCTGCGGAAGCATGGCGGAAGCACGCGGAGGCAATTCGCATCAATTCCGACCATGACCTAGTAAATCAAGGTAACGGAATAATGGCGCATTCACAAGGGCTTGGTATGGTGCGGTAATGCTGCGGAAGCATCGGAAAACACGGCATCTTGAGAATGGCATTCAAGAGGTCGTCAGTTCGATTCTGATTGGCTCCACCAAGATGAAGGGCTCAGCCGGCCGCGGCTGGGCCCTTTTGGTTTGCCGGGGCGATCAGGGCATAGATTTTGACCCACCGCCCCGCCGCCGCAAGGGCCGCCAGCACTTGCATTCCGTCATCGGGCGAGGTCTCGTCAGTCCTCACCGGGCGACGTTCATCAGCACTTCAGCTTGGATTCAGGCGCCTTTTCGCAGAAAAGCGTCCGGACATCGTAATTGGCGATGATCTTCGGGTCGTTGGTGATCAGCACCAGATCTTCGGTCTGTGCCTGTGTGACCAACAGCCGGTCGAACGGGTCGCGGTGGTCGGCGTGGACTGGCAGGTCGGCAACGGCGATGGCGTGCGGAGCGTCGATGTTGAGAAGGACGAGGCCGGACTCGGCCAAGCCCTTGGCGACGAGCTTGGGATGAACCGACATCTTCCCCACCGAGAACTTGATGCCGATCTCCCATAGGGATGCCGTGCTTGCGAAGACTTCGTTGCCAGCGTCCTCGATGACGGCACGAGCCTCGGCATTCAGGCTGGTGTCGTCCGCCAACCACAAGATCAAGGCATGCGTGTCGAGCAGGTAGCCTCTCATTCCTCGACATCGCCTTCCATGATCGCGGTAAGACTGGTCGGGAAGTCCCACGCATCGGCGGGCTGGGGCTCGATTTTACCCTTCAGGACTCCTGGAACGCGCGCCTTGTTCACGGGGCACAGCCTTGCCACCGCCCGCCCATGGTTGGTGACGATCACCTCCTGGCCTTGTTGGGCTTTCGCCAGGTAGTCCGACAAGTGGGTCCGCAGTTCCTTGATGCTGACCCGCTGCTGCTCCCGCGGCATGGCTGACCGTCCTCCAAAAAAGTGTGCACAAATATGTACACTTCGTGGGGCGCGTCAAGGCCGGGAGGTGGTAGCTGGCGTGCCGTGAGAGTTTCAGCCCCGCCTCTTCAGCCCCAGCGCCGCCGACATCGCGGCGCCGATCTGGTCGGCGGCGGTCAAGGCCGGGTCGATATCGACATGGGCGTAGCGCTGGGTGGTCCTTGCCGCGGCCTCGGATTCCTTAGGGCCAACTCCCGCCGCCCCTTACCGCGAGGCGCATCGCCTCGTGTCCTCAAGCTCATACCCATGATAGGGATATTTCGCCCGCACCCAGATGCCATAAATCAGGTCGATTTGATCGCGGCGAATGGAGTCGGAAAGCGGCCCGGTGCCGATGCCGCGAACCTCTCGCCCTTGGTCGATGAGACGGCACGCCTCTTCAATGGCCCGCTCGGGCGTTGGGTATCTTTCAATGTGATCAACGGCTTGATAGCGGTATTTCACATGCCAAACCATTTGCGTAACTCCACGGCGTATTTGCTGTGGATAAGCTATTGCGGATACCAGTAATAGACACCCCTCGGAAAATACTCATGGGGCAAATCGGGTGCGCGCCGGTTCGCCTACATCGGCGGCCTTACCCCATCGCGGCCGATCACCACCCGTCCCGTCGCCATTCCGCCGTCGGCGGCCGGGGAGGCCACGGCATAGACCGGGGTGCCGGGGGTCAGCTCGCTCCGTTCGGCGGGAACGAAGGTGACCACCGGCGCCTCGGGCGGCACCAGCACCTTGGCGTCACCGCCCTTATACGACAATTGCAGGCTGCGACCGGTGGTGGCGGTCACCACCGCGTCGACATTGGCGTTGGTCATGCTGCTTTCGGGGGCGAGGTCCCAGGAATAGTGGCCTTCGCCGGTGCCGCGCATGGCCTCGGGGAACACCACCACTTCCAGCGCCACCAGCCCGTCGCCGCCCTTGGCCGGCACCGCGGCGGTACCGATGAACCCGCCGGGGCGAATGGCCGAAAAGTCCAGCGCCACCACCGCCGACAGCCTGGCGTCATCCTTGATCGTCACTTGCTGCCGGGTGCCTTCGCGGGTGTCGATCGCCAGGGTATGGCCGTCAAAGGCGGCGACGGTGCCGCGCAGGCGGGTGACGGGCGGCGCGTTCTGGGCCGCCGCCGGCGACGCCGCCAACAGCGCCAGCGCCGCCATCAGAATCCGAGTCGATGCCTTCATTGTTGCCTCCTTGCCGATCGCGGCAATCGCCTCCTCCCCAAATGGGGAATGTCGGGGGCCTTCGCCAGGGTGTATGACCCTGGCGAAGGCTTGGGAAAGAGGGCGAGGATGCCGATCGTTTGGCGCGACCAGATGGCTGTCGGGGTAAAGTCGGTGGACGAGGACCACCGGGGATTGATTGACATCATCAATCAGTTCGAGGCGGCGGTGCGGGCCGATCCGTCGCTGAAGGGCACCGGCGAAGGGACGGTCCGTTCGCTGCTGGGGCGGCTGCAGACCTATGTGCGCGAGCATTTCGCCCGCGAGGAGCGGATGCAGGCGTCGGCGGTCTATCCCGGTCTGGCCGAGAACCGGGCCGAGCACCAGCGGCTGACCGCCGAGCTGGAGGCGTTGGTGAGTCGCTTCACCGCCGGTGGCCGGGCCGAGAAGCCGCTCACCGGTGAGGAGATGGTGTCATTCCTGACCCACTGGCTGATCGACCACATCCTCAAATGCGACCTGAAGATGAAGGGCTTCCGCTTCCCCGCCGGCCAGTGGTAACGGGGACCAGTGGCGGACGCAGCCAAGCGCGCTCATGTTGGGGGTGGCCCAGGCGAGAACGGCTTGGTGCGGGGTGCCGTCGATCACCGCGGTGACCGGATCGCCCAGTCGCAGGCCGCATTGGTGCAGCAGATCCAGCCGCCGCGGCAACAGCCGGAAACCGCTGCCCGAGAGTTCGTAGACTTGCGCCTCCAATTCGATCCCGCCGATCCGCATCGAAGCCGGTCGCGCCCAGGAAAGCGTCGGGAATGGTTTCATCCTTTCGCTGTGGAATGCCATGGCACCCTCCCGCCAGTCTGACCCCGGCACGCTAGCACCAAAGACCACAAATAAATTGGGTGCATTGGGGTTAGGGTAATCACCCTGGGGTGACGGCGCGCCGTTAAGAATCCGTTGACCCGCAGCATCTAATCTCGCCGAATCCGCCCCTGGTTGGGCGCGTGTCGACGGATGGGAGAGGATAGATGTGCTTGCGGCGGATTCTGCTCGGCGCGGTCGCGGCGCCGTTCTTGCTGGCGGCGGTGCCCGCCTTGGCCGAGGATTGCGAGACCTCGCCCTCCGGCCTGTGGGAGCGCGCCACCCTACCCGGCGATTTTGCCGGCGCCCGCACCGAATGGTGCAAGAAGGGCATCCAACTGGGGGCGCTGCAGACCGCCGACTACCTGAACAATCCCACCGGGGGCCTGCGCCGAGGCGGCAAGTACCAGGGCCGCCTGGAAATGGATCTTGACCTTGATTTTGAAAAGCTGGCCGAAATGGCGGGGCTCACCGCCCATGCCGGCGCCTTCTGGGTGCAGGGCGGGCGCGAATCGGGCAAGAACATCGGCAACCTGATCACGGTCGACAATGCCGAGGGTGTACCGGCGCTTCGCCTCTATACCCTGTGGCTGCAACAAAGCCTGTGGGGCGACACGGTGAATGTTCGCCTGGGCCAGCTGGCCGCCGACGACGAATTCGCCGTCAGCAAGGTCGGCACCCTGTTCGTCAACAGTACCTTCGGCTGGCCGGCGGCGATCTCCGCCAACCTTCCCAGCGGCGGCCCCGCCTACCCGCTGGCGACGCCCGGTGTGCGGCTGAAAATCGCCTTCAACGACCAACTGTCGTGGATGACCGGCGTGTTCGACGGCGACCCGGCCGGGCGGCCCAATGGCCAGGATGCCCAATACCGCAACCATGACGGCACCAATTTCAGTCTGGCCGAGGGCAGCTTCACCATCACCGAGTTGGGCTACGCGGTGAACCAGGGCAAGGACGATGCCGGGCTGGCCGGCGGCTACAAGCTGGGCGCCTGGTACAACAGCGAGCGCTTCAACGATCAGCGCTGGGATTCCAAGGGGCTGTCGCTGGCCGACGCCAATTCGACCGGAACCGGCAAGCCGCTGCGCGGCGATTGGGGCGTCTACGGCGTCATCGACCAGATGCTGATCCGCGAGCAGCCCGGCGCCGACCAGGGGCTGTCGGTGTTCCTGCGCGCCGGTGCCAGCCCGTCCGACCGTAACGTCGTCTCGGCCTATGTCGACGGCGGCGTCGCCTACAAGGGCCTGTGGGCCGAGCGTCCCGACGACACCGTGGGCTTCGCCTTCGCCACCGCGATCGTCAGCGACCGCCTGAGCGCGCTCGATAACGATACCCGGCGGATCAACAACCAGCCGACGCGGCCGGTGCGCGATGCCGAAACGGTGCTGGAACTATCCTACCAGGCGCAATTGGCGCCGTGGTGGACGTTGCAGCCCGACCTGCAATACGTCATCCATCCTGGCGGCAACATCCCCAACCCCAACTCGGCCACCGGCCTGTCGCCGATCGGCGACGCCCTGGTGGTGGGGGCGCGCAGCACGGTGAAGTTCTGACGAAAAAGGGCCCGGCGGTTTCCCGTCGGGCCCTTTCCTTGTCCGCGAGGCGTCAGCGCTCGACGCACATGGCGATGCCCATGCCGCCGCCGATGCACAAGGTGGCCAAGCCCTTCTTGGCGTCGCGCTTGGCCATCTCGTGCAGCAGGGTGACCAGCACCCGGGCGCCCGAGGCGCCGACCGGATGGCCAAGGGCGATGGCGCCGCCATTGACGTTGACCTTGGCGGTGTCCCAGCCCAGCTCCTTGTTGACGCTGAGGGCCTGGGCGGCGAAGGCCTCGTTGGCCTCGATCAGGTCGAGGTCGTCGATCTTCCAGCCGGCCTTTTCCAACGCCTTCCGAGACGACGGGATGGGGCCGGTGCCCATGATCGACGGATCGACACCGGCGGTCGCCCACGAGGCGATACGGGCCAACGGCTTGATGCCGCGCTTCTCGGCCTCCTGGGCGGTCATCAGCATCAGCACGGCGGCCCCGTCGTTGATGCCCGAGGCGTTGCCGGCGGTGACGGTGCCGTCCTTGGCGAAGGCGGGCTTCAGCTTGGCCAGCATTTCGGCGGTGACGCCGGCGCGGGGGAACTCGTCGGTGTCGAAAATCTTCTCTTCCTTTCGCACCGTATAGGCGATGGGGGTGATCTCATCCTTGAAACGGCCCGATTTGATCGCGGCTTCCGCCTTCTGCTGCGAAGCGGCGGCGAAGGCATCCTGCTCGTCGCGGCCGATGCCGAACTTGGTGGCGACGTTCTCGGCGGTGATGCCCATGTGGTAATTGTGGAAGGCGTCGGTGAGCGCGTCCTTGATCATGGTGTCGACGAAGGCGCCGTCGCCCATCTTGACGCCGTTGCGGAGGTGGGCGGAGTGCTGGGCGTTGCTCATGCTCTCCTGGCCGCCGGCGATGACGATGTTGGCGTCGCCCAGTTTGATCTGCTGGTAGCCCCAGGCGACGGCGCGCAGGCCCGAGCCGCACAGCTGGTTGATGCTGGTGGCGGTGGCGGAAGCCGGGATGCCGGCCTTGATGGCGGCCTGGCGGGCGGGGTTCTGGCCCAAACCGGCGGTGAGGATCTGACCCAGCAGCACTTCGTCGACCTCGGCGGCGTCGACATTGGCGCGCTTGAGCACTTCGCGGATCACCGCCTCGCCCAACTGGGCGGCGGACAGGCTCGAGAGCGAGCCGTTGAAGGCGCCGATGGCGGTGCGGGTGGCGGCGGCGATAACGATGTCGGTCATAACGGTTCCTTTCGTTTCGGGCGGTCCCTAAGGTCCGCCGCTCGGCAAGGGGCAATGCGGCGGGTCCGGAAGGACCCGCCGGTACCGATTACTGCGCGGTCCAGCCGCCATCGACCGGCAAGGCGACGCCGGTGATGTTGTCGGCGCCGGGGCTGGACAGGAAGACGGCGACCGCGCCCAGCTGATCGACGGTGGTGAAGCGGGCCGAGGGCTGCTTCTCGATCAGCAGGTCGCGCTCGGCCTGGGCCATCGAGATATTGCCGGCGGCGGCGCGGGCCTCGATCTGCTTCCGCACCAGCGGCGTCAGCACCCAGCCGGGGCAGATGGCGTTGCAGGTGATCGGGCTCTGGGCGTTTTCCAGCGCCACCACCTTGGTCAGGCCGACGATGGCGTGCTTGGCGGCGACGTAGGCCGATTTGTTGGCCGATCCCACCAGGCCGTGCACCGAGGCGATGTTGATCAGGCGGCCGAAGCCGCGCGCCTTCATCCCCGGCAGGGCGGTGCGGATGGTGTGGAAGGCCGAGGACTGGTTGATGGCGATCACCGCGTTCCAGCGTTCGGCCGGGAAATCCTCGACCGGCGAGACGTGCTGGATGCCGGCGTTGTTGACCAGGATGTCGACGGCGCCAAAGCGCTTTTCGGCGTTGGCGATCAGCGCCTCGCAGGCCTCGGCCTTCGACAGGTCGGCGCCGTCATAGACGACCTCGACGCTGAATTCCTTGGCCAGGCCGGCACGCAGCGCCTCGATCTCGGCGGCGTCGCCGAAACCGTTCAAAACGATCTTGCAGCCCTGGCCGGCGAAGGCGCGGGCGATACCCAGTCCGATGCCGCTGGTGGAGCCGGTGACGATGGCAGTGCGTCCCTTCAACATGACGTCCCTCGCAGGGTAGATGTGGCGATGAAATGGCGAAGGGGAAGCCCCGATGGGCCTCCCCCTCAAACGACCGGGCTCAGACCAGGCCGGTCAGGTAGTAGGTGGTGATCACCACGAAGACGGCGAGCGTCTTGATGCAGGTGATGGCGAAGATGTCCTTGTAGGACTGGCGGTGGGTCAGGCCGGTGACCGCCAGCAGGGTGATCACCGCGCCGTTGTGGGGCAGGGTGTCCATGCCGCCGGACGCCATCGCCGCGACCCGGTGGAAGACCTCCAGCGGGATGTTGGCGGCGTTGGCGGCGGCGATGAACTGGTCGGCCATGGCGGCCAGCGCGATGCTCATGCCGCCCGAGGCCGAACCGGTGATGCCGGCCAGGGTGGTAACGGTCAGCGCCTCGTTGACCAGCGGGTTGGGGATGGCGGTCAAGGCGTTCTTGACCACGACGAAGCCGGGCAGCGCCGCGATCACCGCGCCGAAGCCGTATTCGGAAGCGGTGTTGAGCGAGGCCAGCAGCGAGCCGGCGATGGCCGTCTTGCTGCCTTCGCCGAACTTCGAGGCGATGGTCTTCCACGAAAAGACGACGACGGTGAGGATGCCGAGCAGCAGCGCGGTCTCGACCGACCAGATGGCCAGGAAGGACGACACCGACTGGACGATCGGCTTGGTGCCGGGGATCAGCGCCACTTCGCTGTTGCCGGTGCCGTAGATGGCCGGGAAGGCCCAGCGGGTGAAGATCAGGTTGCCGATGCCGACCACGAACAGCGGCAGGATGGCGATCACCGGATTGACGGTGGATTTCTCGTCGGCGACTTCCGGCTCGTTGTGGTGGCCGGAACCGTAGCCTTCACCCGCCGCCTGGGCGACCTTGCGACGCCAGTTGAGATAGGTGATGCCGACGATCAGGATGAAGATGCCGCCGATGGTGCCAAGAATCGGCGCCGCCATGCCGTTGGTCTTGAAGAAGGTGGCGGGGATGATGTTCTGGATCTGGGGCGTGCCCGGCAGCGAATCCATGGTGAAGGTGAAGGCGCCGAGCGCGATGGTGCCGGGGATCAGCCGCTTGGGGATGTCGCCTTGGCGGAACATCTCGGCGGCGAACGGATAGACGGCGAAGACCACCACGAACAGCGAGACGCCGCCATAGGTGAGCAACGCGCCGACCAGCACGATCGACAGCATGGCCCGTTCGGCGCCGACCATCCTGATCACCGACGAGACGATCGAGCGGGCGAAGCCGGACAGTTCGATTACCTTGCCGAAGATGGCGCCCAGCATGAAGACCGGGAAGTACAGCTTCACGAAGACCACCATCTTGTCCATGAACAGGCCGGAATAGACCGGCAGCACGGACGAGGGTTCGGTCAACAGCACGGCGGCCAGGGCGGCGACCGGCGCGAACAGGATGACGCTGAAGCCGCGATAGGCCACCAGCATCAGGAAGCACAGCGAAGCTATGCAGATCAGAAAGGCGAACATGGGCGGACGTTCCTCCCCTTATTGACGGGTTATTGGACTATTCGGCGATCGGCATGACCGCCACGGTCTTGGGTACGATCAGCGCCGCCTGGGTCGCGGCGATGACTTGCTCGACGGTCACTCCCGGTGCCGTCTCCCGCAGCACCAGCCCGTCCGAGGTCGGCTCGATCACCGCCAGCTCGGTGACCAGCAGGCTGATCGTCCGGGCCGAGGTGAGCGGCAGGGTGCAGCGGTGCAGCACCTTGGGCTCGCCCTTGGCGGTGTGGGTCATGGCGACGATGACGCGCTTGGCGCCCGACACCAGATCCATGGCGCCGCCCATGCCGGGCACCATCTTGCCGGGCACCATCCAGTTGGCCAGTTGGCCCAGCTCGTCGACCTGCAGGCCGCCAAGCACGGTGATGCCGAGATGGCCGCCGCGGATCAGGCCGAACGACATGCAGCTGTCGAAGGCCACCGCGCCGGGGAAGGCGCCGATCGGGCTGCCGCCGGCGTCGGTGAAGGAATCGCTTTCCAGGCCCTTGGGCGGCGGCGGCGCCATGCCGATGATGCCGTTCTCGGACTGGAAGGTGACGTCGATGCCGGCGGGAAGGTAGCGGGCCACCGTGGTCGGCAGGCCGATGCCGAGATTGACCAGGTCGCCGTCCTTGAGCTCAAGGGCGACCCGCTTGGCGATGAGGACTTTTTCATCCATTGGACTGGGCCTTCTCGATCAGGTGATCCACCAGGATATGCGGCGTCACCACCTCGTCGGGGGTGAGCGCGCCGGTCGGTACGATCTCGGTCGCCTCGGCGATCACGGTGGTGGCGGCCATGGCGATGATCGGATTGAAGTTCCGCGCCGTGCCCAGATAGACCAGATTGCCGCGGTAATCGGCGCGGGCGGCGGCGACCAGGGCGAAATCGGCCTTGATCGGCTTTTCCAGCAGGAAGGACTTGCCGTCGACCTCGACGGTCTGCTTGCCGTCGGCGACGACGGTGCCGACGCCGGTGGGGGTCAGCACGCCGCCCAGGCCGAAGCCGGCGGCGCGGATGCGTTCGGCCAGCGAGCCCTGCGGACAGAGCTCGACTTCCAATTCGCCGGCGATCATCTGGCGCTGGGTTTCGGGGTTGGTGCCGATATGCGAGGTCTTCAGCTTCGCCACCGCCTTGGCGACGATCAGCTTGCCGATGCCGAAGGTCGGCCGGGCGGTGTCATTGCAGATCACCGTCAGGTTCTTCTTACCCTGGCGGATCAGCTCATCGAGGATTCGGTGCGGCGAACCACACCCCATGAATCCGCCGATCATCAGGCTGGCACCATCGGGAATCAACTCGACGGCGCTGGTCAGCGAAATCGCCTTACTCATTCGGCGTCCCCTACCCATTGGAAGGATGGTATGCGCGGGTCGACATCGACCCGCCGATTCATTGGCAAGTTCTATGCCAAAGGTTTAGTCGGCGGGTTTCCCACACTTGCGGGCGGTCCGGATGGGGAGGTGTCGAGATTCTGGACAGGGTGTCGCCGGAATCGGCGGGCGCGTCGGCAAACCGGTTTGCGCCCGGCGAGGGTCTTATCGTTACGACCGCGTCAGCATTCCGTAGCCGCTGAGCTTGTCGTAGAGGTTGGCGCGCGAGATGCCCAGCAGGCGGGCGGCCTCGGATTTCACCCCTTTGGCGCGGCGCAGCGCCTCGGCGATGGCGGCACGCTCGGCGTCGGCGACGACGTCCTGCAGGCTGCCGACACCTTCACCGCCGGCGCGGGGGGCGGGGCGGCCGGCCGCGTCCGGACGGTCGGTCTCGCCGCCGCCGGCGGCCTCGGCGCCGGGCAGCACCATGGCGACGTCCTCGGCGGTCAGCACCGGCGAGTCGGACAGCGCCGTCATCCGTTCCAGCACGTTGGCCAGCTCGCGCACGTTGCCCGGCCATTGATAGGCGGCGAAGGCCTGGATCGCCGAGGGCGCCAGTTCGCGCTGAGGGGCGAACGTCTTCTGGGCGATGCGCTCCAGCAGCGCCTCGCCGATATCCTGGATGTCCTCGGCGCGGTTCCGAAGCGGCGGCAAGGTGATCGGCAGCACGTTGAGGCGGTAATAGAGGTCGGGGCGGAAGGCCTTGTCGCGCAGCAGCGCCGCCATGTCGCGGCTGGTGGCGGCGATGACGCGGACGTCGATCTTGATCACCTTGTTGCTGCCCAGCGGCTCGATCTCGCGCTCCTGCAACGCCCGCAGCAGTTTCGCCTGCAACGCCATCGGCATGTCGCCGATTTCATCGAGGAACAGGGTGCCGCCGGCGGCCAGCACGAACTTGCCGTCGCGGCCGCGGCGGTCGGCGCCGGTATAGGCGCCCGGGGCGACGCCGAAGAATTCGGCCTCCATCAGGGTTTCCGGGATGGCGGCGAGGTTGACGGCGACGAAGGGCTTGTCGGCCCGTTCCGAGGCGGCGTGGATGGCGTGCGCCAGCAATTCCTTGCCGGTGCCGGTCTCGCCCAAAAGCAGCACGGTGGTGTCGAACTGGGCGGCGCGGCGCGCCGTGCGCTTGACTTCGCGCACCACGTCGCTGGTGCCCAGGAACTGGGTGAAGGTGTATTTGGCGCGGCGCTCGCCGGCCAATTGGCGCTGGGCGCTGGCCAGTTCGTCGCGCAGGCCGGCGACCTTCGACATGATCGGTTGCAGGTACTGGAAGCGGTCGAACAGCACGAAGCCGACCGCGCCCTGGACGCCGCCGTCCGGTCGCTTCAGCGGAAAGCGCACCACGACGAACGAGCGGTCGCCGAACTCCATCAGGTCCAACAGGATCGGCTTGCCGGTCTCGACCACCCGGCGCATCAGGCTCTTGGGGATGACCTCCTCGACGACTTTGCCGATCACCGCGTCGGTGACACCCAGCAACGCCTTGTATTTGTCGTCGATCCAGGTGATGCGGGCGTCCTGATCGACCATCAGGATGCCCTCGCACATGTCGGTCACCGCCTTGAACAGCGACCCGACCATCTGCTCCCGGAAGGTTTCCCCGATACCGGGAAAGGTCTCGGCCAGCTTATCCATCGTCCGGCCCCCGCCCAATTTTCGTCGCTTGGCGCCGCCGCCGGTGTCGGCGCGGCGGACGACTGTCCAGAATTCTGGACAGGGGCACCATAGGCGCGGTCCCCCAAGAAATGCAAGTGGCGGGGATGGTCCAGGCGTCGCCCGCGACAACACCGTTCGGGTAGACATGAAATAAGGAGACGTGTCGGCGAGATGGGGCAGACTTTAGTCTGTATAATAATAGACGGCGTGCGCCAATGTAATCGCGGCCCATACCGATGGTATAATCTTGGCCGAGATATCGCGAAACGTGTTGCATTCCCACGGGTGTGGAATATTTTTGCTGGCGCGAATGCGAGTAGCTGGCGATTGTTGCAAATCCTTCGCGGGCGTTTTGCCCGAATCCGTCCCCCGACGGCCTTCTGAAAATTGACGGTGTGGGTATGAAGATTCTGATCGCCGATGACCACGAACTATTCCGGGACGGATTGCGGCACGTGCTCGACCAGCTGGGCGGCGACCTCTCCATCGTCGAGGCCCGCGACTTTCCGCAGGCGATTCAGGCGGTCGAACGCGATCAGGATATCGACATCGTCCTGCTCGATCTGTCGATGCCGGGAATGGCCTGGAACGATGGCCTGCTGCGCCTGCGCGAATTGTTGCCCGAACAGGTTCCCGTCATCATCCTGTCGGCTTCCGACGACCGCCGCCACGTGTTGCAGGCGGTCAATCTGGGCGCCGCCGGTTTCATTCCCAAGACCTCGTCCAGCCGGGTGATGCTGTCGGCGCTGAAGCTGGTGCTGTCGGGCGGCGTCTACCTGCCGCCGGCGTTGCTCGAGCAGAACGGCCCGTCGGACGGCGCCACGCTGGCCAACGAGAACGCGGTTTCCTTCCTGACGGCCCGCCAGCGCGAAGTCCTGGCGCTTCTCGGTCAGGGCAAGTCGAACAAGGAGATCGCCCGCGTGCTGGACCTGGCCGAGGGCACCGTCAAGCTGCACGTCACCGCCATCCTGAAGGCGCTGAACGTCAACAATCGCACCCGCGCGGTGGTGGCGGCCTCCCAGTTGGGCCTGACCACCATGGACTCGAGCCAGATCGGCGGCTGACCTCAGCCGGCACCGGCACCGGTGGGCAGGCGCACCGCGACGGTGGTGCCTTCGCCGACGACCGACTTGAGGTCGACGCGGCCGCCGTGCAGTTCGACGAACAGCTTGACCAGCGCCAGTCCCAGGCCGGCGCCGTCGAGTCCCTCGGGCTGGGGGCCGCGGACGAACCCGTCGAACACCGAGTCCCGCATCAAATCGGGGATGCCGGGGCCGTTATCGGCGACGCTCAACACCAGTTCGCCGTCGCGGCGTTGGGCGGTGACGGCGATGGCGCCGCCGACCGGGGTGAACTTGGCGGCGTTGCCGATCAGGTTCAGCATCACCTGCTTCAGGCGGCGCTCGTCGGCGACGATCCAGCCGATATCGAGCGGGCAGGCGAAATCCAGTTGCAGCTTCTTCTCGCGCAGGCGTTCACGCACCAGCGACAGCACCGCCGACAGCATCGGGTGGATGTCGACGGCGTCCAGTTCCAGCGTCATCTGGCCGGCTTCGATGGCGGCCAGATCGAGAATGTCGGCGATCAGCGACTGCAACGCCTGGCCGGCCTCGGTGATGCCCCTGGCGTAATCGTTCTGGCGCTTGTTGAGCTTGCCGAAGTATTCGGCCGACAGCATTTCGGAAAAGCCGATCACCGTGGTCAGCGGCTTCGACACCTCGGCCGACAGGTTGGCGATGAATTCGCTTTTCAGCAGGTCGGCGGCGGCCAGCGCCTCGTTGCGTTCCCGGAGCGCCTTTTCGACCCGGGCGGTGTCGCTGACGTCCAGCCAGGTCAGCACCATGGCGCCGTCGGGCAGCGGTACCGCCCGGTAATCGAGGATGGCGCCGTCCTGGCGTTCCAGCCGACCCTCGGCCGGGTGGCGCTCGGCGAACAGCGCCAGCAGGCGCTCGCGCACCGTCGTCCAGTCCGAGGCGCGGTCGGGACGGCCGGCGAAGAACGGCTTCAACCGGTCGATCACCTCGGCGACGTGAGGCTCGTCCAGCAGGTCGAGCGGCGCCAGGTCCCACAGGCGGGCGAAGGCCGGGTTGGACAGCTTCAGGCGGCCGTCGCCGCCGAACACCGCCAAGCCCTCGTGCAGATGGTCGAGCGTTTCGCGCTGCACCGCCATCATGGTGTTGAACGAACGTTCCAGCGCCAGTGAATCGGTGACGTCCTCGTAGGTGAAGATCAGGCCGCCGTAGGGATGGGCCGAAATCACCCGGCGCAGCGTTCGCCCGTCGGGCAGATGCAGCAGGGTTTCCGCCGATTCGATCAGCGAGATGAACCGCTTGAGCTCGGCCTCCTTGTAGGCGCGGTAATCGGCGGCCTCGGGCAGCAGCCGGCGCTCGCGCAGCGCGTCAAGCACGCCGCCATAGGTCGGCTGCGCCGCCAGCCAGTCGTGGTCGAGCCGCCACAGCCGCTGGAAGGCGGTGTTGAAGAAGGTCAGCCGGGTGTCGGTGGAGAAGATGGCGATGGCGGTGGCCAGATGCTCCAGCACCTCGGCATGGGCGCTGACATGCTGGTCGAGCTGGGCGCGCAATTCCTCGGTCGGCGTCTGGTCGAGGGCGAAGCCGGCGGTGAACAGCCGCTCGCCGATCGAGAAGGCGGCCTCGGTGACGGTCGCCAGGCGGCGATGGCCGCCCAGCACCAGATGGAAATTCTCCGAGCGCGATTCGCCGGCGGCGCGGGCGCGGGCGGCCAGCGCCCGGGCCTCGCGCACCTGGCCGTCCGAGGCCAGCTCGATCTGCTCGGCCGCCGCCGCCTCGGCCGATTCGGCGTCGACGGCGTCGGCATAGGCCTTGTTGACCACCAGCAGCGACAGATCGTCGCCGCGCAGCCACACCGGTACCGACAGGGCGTCGAGCAGGCCGCGCAGATGGGCGGTGTCGGCGGCCAGCGCCGCCAGCCGACGGCCCATATCCTCGATCTCGGCGGCACCCTCGGTGACGTCGCGCACCCACAGCAGATCGGCTAGCCGCTCGCCCTCGGGGCCGGCGGCGCGCACGCCCTGGACACCCAGGCGTCGCCCGCCCTCGGCCAGCGCCAGTTCCAGCTCGAAGCCGGCGCCCTCGGCCTTCAGCTGGGCCACCGCCTCGCCCAGCAGGGCGGCATCGGCCTCGGCGAAGATCGCCAGCACGTCGGCGAAGCCGGAATCGGTGCCGCGCACCAGCCCCAGCAGCACCGCTAGGCGGCGCGAGCACAGTTCGGTGCCGGCGCCCATCCAGGCATAGAAGCCGTCGGGCGCCGACAGCAGCGATTCGGTCAGGCGGCGATTGTCGGTCTCGCTGGCGGCAAGGTGGGCGGCGGCGCGGGCCCATCGCCAGCGCAGCCAGCCGGCCAGCGCCGCGGCCAGCGGCACCATCAAGGCGGCGCCGATGGCGACCCCGGTGGGGTCGGGCCACACCGGATCGGACCAGGCCGACAGAGCCTCCAGCACCGACCGCATCAACACCTCTGAACAGACCGCCGGGGGAGAGTGCCGAGATAGCGCCCAAAAGACAAGGGCGAGGGGCCAAGGGGGCAACGCGGTTGCGGCGCCGCCGGTCGCCTGCTACACCACAGCGGCTTGGCGAAGGGACGAATGATGCTGCAAAAGACTTACGACTGGATGATGGAAAAGGCGGGCCACCGCCACGCGATCCTTTGGCTGGCCGCCATCTCCTTCATCGAAAGCTCGTTCTTCCCCATCCCGCCCGACATCATGCTGATCCCGATGGTGATCGCGGCGCCGACCCGCTGGTGGCGGATCGCCGCCATCTGCACCGCGAGCTCGGTCGTGGGCGGCTATCTCGGCTACGCCATCGGCTTTTTCCTGATGGAACCGGTGGGCATGCCGATTCTCCGGTTCTTCCACATCGACGGCAAGCTTCCCGATTTCAAGGCCTTCGTCGATCGCTGGGGCATGGTCGGCATCATCCTCAAGGGGGCGACGCCGATTCCCTACAAGCTGGTGACCATCGCCGCCGGCGCCTTTGACTTCGATCTGGTGAAGTTCAGTATCGCCAGCGTCATCGCGCGCGGCATGCGCTTCTTCCTGGTGGCGGGGCTGCTATGGAAGTTCGGCGAACCGATCCGCGCCTTCGTCGAGACCCGGCTGAAGCTGGTCACCACCGCCTTCGTGGTGCTGCTGGTCGGCGGTTTCGTCGCACTGAAGCTCTTATAGGGCTCAATCATCCACCAGGAATTGCTCGCGCGGCATCGGCAGCGGTTGGCGCGGGTCCTTGGGCGGGGCGACCAACGACACCTCGGGCAGGGTGGGCAGTGTCGACACCTTCAGCATCGACAGGTGCCGAAGCGTCAGGGTGAAGGGCAGTTGCGCCGTCTTCATGTCGTCGATGAACAGCCCGCAGCCACGCGAATAATGGGTGCCGGTGGCGAATTCGATGCGGTAGCCGCCCTCGGGGATGCCGCCCACCGCCAGATGGTAGGTGGCCGGGATGTAGTAGGCCATGACGGTGAAACCGGCGACCGTCTTCAGTTTGACCACGGCGTCGGTGCGGCCCTCGTTGTGGATCAGCAACTGGTGATCGCCCGAGGCGCGGCGCAGCAGCACCTCGCCGGCGGCGGGGGCGACGCCCCGGTGTTCGGCGCACCAATCATGGCGCAGCGCCTCAGCCGAGCCGCCATACAGGCTGCGGACCGGGACGAAGCCGGTGACGCCGGACGACGTCCGCACCTGGGCCCATTCGGGATCGTCGGTGGCGGCGACGGTGGTGACGGTGGTGAAGCGGTCGAGCAGCGTCAGCACCGGGGCGCCGTCGACCGGCGCTTGGCGCAGTTTGAGGGCGTCGATGGCGACGTGGCGGACATCGCCGGCGGCCGGCGGTTCGACGACGATGCCGGCGGTGGCGCCGATGGTGCCGTCCCACGGCTTGGTCAGCACCGCCAGGAAAACGGCGATGGTCAGCGGCAGGGCGACCAACGGCAGCAATTGCGGGATGAAGGCCTTGCCGGCCCAGGGCCGCCAGCGGTCCTTCAGGCGCCGGCCCAGCCCTTCGGTGATCTTCAGGATTTCGGCGATTTGGCGGCGATGGCCGTGCACCCGGGCGAAGCCCTCGGCCTGGCGGGCCACCGCGTAGGCGAGGTCGAGTTCGCCGCGATTGAGGAAGGCGCGAGCCTGACGGATCAGGACGCGGGCGTTGACATGGCGGGGCATCGAGCCGCCCAGCAGGTTGACGATCAGCACCCACGGGGTCAGCAGCAGGCCGGGGACCGACCACCAGCCCCAGGCCCAGGTGGCGGTCGACGCCTGCACGGCGGCGCGGTCGGCGCAGTCCCGGCAAAAAATGCCCTCGACCCGGCTGATTCGCGCCCACACTAGGAAACTTTTGACCCGTCGCAACACCAGATAGCGCGGCTGCGCCGTCACCTGGCCGCAGCGGCTGCACAGGAAGGGCGAGGCCGGCGCGCCGGAATCGTCGTCGCTGCCCGCCGCCCCGGTGGCGTCGTATTCGGCCCGGCGCACCACGTCGCGCAGCACCGCATAGGCCTCGACCACCCGATGGAACTCGTCCGAGGCGTCGGACGCGGCGTTGCGGTCGGGATGCACCGCCTTGACACGGGCCCGGTAGGCAACCTTGATCGCGTCCGGACCCGCCTCCGGCGTCAGCCCGAGCGCTTGGTAATAGCCGTTTGGATCCTGCGAGGACGTCGACATGCCCATCAATCTTGGTGAGTGTGGTGCAACGTCAAGCAATCGCCGTGCCGCCATCGGAATGGCGCGCGGCGAAGACGAATTATCCCACCGGCGGGCGTTCGGCGCCATAGCCGTAAATCGGTGACAGCGCACTTATATCCGCCGGCCGCCCGGCGCGGGGCGTCAGCTCTCGGGCGTCGCCGGCAAGGTGAAGCGGATGACGGTATTGCCGGGCTCGCCGCTCGCCACCCAGATCCGGCCGCCATGCTCCACGACGATGTGGCGGGCCAGGGCGAGACCGATGCCGACGCCGGGGAAGCGGCCGATGGGATGCAGCCGGCGAAACGCCTCGAACACCGTCCCATGATATTCCGGGGCGATGCCGATGCCGTTATCGGCGACACTGAACTCCCACAGGGCGTCGGGATCACGACGGGCATCGACGCGAATCCGGGTTTCCCCGTCGGGGGCGTGGAACTTAAGGGCGTTGCTGAGCAGATGGCCGAACAATTGCCGCAGATGCTCCCGGTCGCCCATGACCTCGGGGGCGTGGACGATGGTCAAGGCCACCGGTCGATTGGCGGTTTGCTGGCGCAAACTCTCGAACACGGTTTCCAGCAAGTCGCGGGTCGAGACCGCCTCCTGGCGGAGGGGCTTATTGCTGATGCGGGAAAAGGCGAGCAGGGCGGCGACCAGCGACTTCATCCGCCGGGCGCCCTCGACGATATAGGTCAGATATTCGCGGCCGGTGGCGTCCAGGTGATCGCCGAAATGCTGCTCAAGCAATTGGGAGAAACTGACCACCGTCCGCACCGGCTCCTGGAGGTCGTGGGCGGCGACGGTGGTGAAACGCTCCATCTCGGCGTTGGTGGTCTGCAACTGGGCCAATGTGGCGCGTAGCGACCGCTCCGCCGCCTGCAGGTTATCGGCGGCGGTCAGGTTGCGCTCGATGTAGCTACAAATCGCCAGGCCGGCCGCCAGCGTGGCGGTGGTGAGTACGAACAGGCTGACGATTTCGTACGGCGAATTCAGCCGCAGGCAGCCCTCGGGGAAATCTCCCCGGATCAGAAGGCTGTCGAGGGCCAGGACGATCAGCCAGAGACCGGCGATGGCGAGGGCCACGCTGCCCATCACCCTGGTGTTGAGGCGATGGGAACAGGGGATGGCCAAGCCGAAAAGCCGGCGGATGAACGGGAGTTTAAGCAGGCATATCGCCCCCAGAAGGCAGAAATAGAGCCCGGCGGTGTCCTTGATCATCAGGCCGGCGAGCACCCCGGAGGGAATCTCGGTCACGGCGACCACGTCCCAGGGGGGCGGATTAAGGGCCAGGAACTTTGGAAACAGAACCAGGAAGACCAGCGCGTGAACCGGCAGCATGGCCAGCTGCGCCACCGGCGGATAGTTCCAGAACCTGGGGGCGCGAACCCGCCATTCGCCGCACCAGCCCTGCCACCACAGCCAGATCAGGTATTGGCCGGCACCCACCAGATTGGCCCAGCCGTTGTTCGGCCACAACAGGAAGGGAATGGGAGCAACCCCGGCCAAGCCGACCAGGAGGCCGGCCCGACGGCCATAGGCGCTGGCGGCGAGGACGGCGAAGACCAGCGACCAGACGATGTTGACGGAAATCGGTGCCGCCTGGAATGACGGTGTCAGCGTCGCCCCCGTCAGGGTCAGCGACGCGGCGCCGGCCAGCACCAGCGGTCGCCGTCGCGCCGTCGCCGGGATAGCCGTGTTCGCCGCGAATCGGCCGAGGTCCATTTCCGCCGCCGCCCCCCACTCCGCCGCGACCCGCCTTCTCCCCCGTGGACGGCCCCTTTCGCCACGAGGACGGCAAGGATAGCTCGATTCCCGCCCAACCGGAAGCCTAGCGTGGCCATCGGAAACTCAATCTTCCGGTCGTCGTAAAACGGTGACGGCGCACTTATACTCAGCGCCCTTTCATCGGACTTTTCGTGTCATCCCGAGTGAATGCGAGGGATCTCGGCTTGGCATGGCCGAGCCCAAACTGAACCGCCGGACCAGGATGAGATCCCTCCTCCCGCTGGTCGTCGGGATGACAGGTCCAATCATCGGGCGCGCCCGATGATCACCACGGAGATCACGGAGAGTTTCATCGTCCCTGGAAGGCCGCTCGCCCCTCAGTGGTGAATCATCGCCTTCACACGGTCAGCCGCGTCGCTCCGACGGGGGCGGGGGGCAGGTCGAGGAAGCGGCCGCCGGCCTGGAAGACGACGCCGCCCTTGGTGCCGACCGCCTCGCTGGTCAGCAGGAACAGCCCCTGGATGTCGCGGCGCATCTCCTCGCTCATCGGCTCGGCGGTGCGGATGATCAGGTCGAAGCGCTTGGCCTCGCGCTGGACCAGGCCGTCGAACTGCATGCGGCCCAACCGGCTGAGATTGACCTCGACCAGGAAGCGGTGCTCGTCGCCCCGGCGACCGCCGCCGGCTTCGCCGTCCGAATCGGGGGGCGGCTGGTGGACGTAAAGGTGGACCGGCGCCACCTCGACCCCCAGGATCAGCGGCAGCGCGAAGCCCCGCCATTCGCCGTTGGCGCCCAGGGGGGTCGCCGCCTTCTGCGACAACAGATGGAAATCGGCCTTCAGGCGGCCGGCCAGATCGCGCCTGCCGGCTTTTTCCAGGCCGCGCACCACCGAATCGCCCAGCAGCGGGCGGTCGTCGCCGGCCTTCAGCGCCGAGGCGAACACCGACAGATTGGCTGCCAATTGCGGGTTCAGTTGCGGCAGGGTGCGGGCCAGTTGCTCGATCGCCGCACCGGCATCGGCATTGGCGGCCAATGTCTGCAGGGCGTCGGTCATCGCCGGCCAGTCCTGGGACAGCGGTGTCGGGGTGGGGGCGGCGGGAGCCAGGCTGGGCAGCGGCGGCAGCGGCGGGCCGACGACCCGAAGATCGAGCGCGGCGCCCGGCGGTAGCGGCCCAGCGGAGGGCAGCGACAGGGTGCCGATCGGCGTCTGCACCAGGGTCGGTCCGCCGGGGCTCTGATCCAGCACGGTGCCGGGCAGCGCCGTCGAAGCCGGCTCGGCGGTCGGCGCGGTTGCCGCCGGCGGCGGCGCCGGAACGGTTGTGGGGGTGGTTCCTGTCGGGACCGACGACGGCGTTGTCGCGGGGGCGGAGGCCGTGGGCGGCGCGGTTGCGGGGGCGGCGGTGGAGGGCGCCGAGGTCGGCGGGGTGGTTGGCGCGGCGGTGTCCGTCGGGGTGGCGGTGGCGTCCGATGTCGTCGGAATCGTCGGTGCCGAAGGCGTGGGCGCGGCTTCGGCGGTCGGGGCGGTGGTGGTCGGCGCGGTCGCCAGTCCGGTCGTCGGCCCGGTGGTCGGTGTGGTGGCGGTGACGGCGGCGGTCGGCAGCTCGGGCATGGTGATGCCGGCGATGCGGAGCGTCAGCCGCGTTCCCGTCGGCAGGTCGGGGCCGAGCCCGGCGGGCAACGCCGCCGTTGCCGCCGGGTCGGCGGGCTGGCCGGCGGCGACGGCCGAGCGCAGCAGGGTGGCGGTCAGTCCGGCCGAGGGGGGCAGGCCGCCGGGTGTCAGGTTGGGCAGGGTGGCGGCCAATTCGGGCAGGGCGGCGGCGGGTTGTCCGGCCGCGGCCGTGGTCCCCGGCAGGATGCCGGGCGTCAGCATTCGCCCGTTGACCGCCGCCAGGCGCAGCGCCGTCTGGCCGCCGCTCGACGCCACCTGCAAGATCAGATTGGCGCCGCCCGGCAATTGCAGCCCGTCGCGGATGCGCAGGATCAGCGCGCCGCCCGAGGTCACCACTTCCAGCAGGTTGCGGCCTTGGCCCTGTTGGGGCAGCACCACCGCCTCCAGCACCGCGCCGGTGGGCAGGGCGGCGACTTCGGCGGCGGCGCCGCCGCCGGCCACCGTCACCACCGGCGTCGCGCTGGGGGCGGGGATCGCTGGTCCGCTGGCGGCCGGTGGCAGGATGGTGCTCATCGCCGGCCGCCCCCGGGTCTATTTCCGCAGCAACCGCTCGACGATCGCCTCGACGTCGGCGGCGGCCTCGGAATTGGGCGAGCGGGTCAGGATCGGCGTCTGGTTGCGGATGGCGTCCCGGACCTTGAGGTCGCGGCGGATGACGCCGGCCAAGGGCGGCGAAATCTTGAGGAAGCCCTCGCAGGCTTTCAGCAGGGTGTTGTAGATACGCTCGCCCTCGCGGGTCGAATTGGCCATGTTGACCACCACCCGCATGTCGGTGCCCGGCCGTTCCATGTGGGTGACCTTGATGAAGGCGTAAGCGTCGGTCAGCGAAGTCGGCTCGTCGGTGGTCACCACCATCACCACCCCGGCGTTCTGGGCCAGCAGGCGCACCGTCTTCTCGACGCCGGCGCCCAGGTCGACCACCACCCGTTCGTAGCCGTTGGCCAACAGCGCCAGATCGTCGCCCAGCATCTGTAGCCGCGAAATCGGAATGTTGGCCAGCGTGCCCGAGCCCGAGCGGCCGGCGATGATGTCGAAACCGCCGCTGGGGAAGGGCACGATCGCCTGGTTGAGCGTCATCCGTCCGGCGACGACGCTGCCCAGATCGGTCTTCGGCATCAGCCCCAACTGGATGTCGACATTGGCCAGACCCAGATCGCCGTCGAACAGCAGCGCCCTGCGGCCCGCCTTGGCGATGGCGTGGGTCAAGGTGATGGCGAACCAGGTCTTGCCGACGCCACCCTTGCCCGAGGCCACGGCGACGACGTTGCGTCCCCGGACCCGCTGGGAGGGCGGCGGCGCCAGCGTGGGGGATTCGGGTACCTGGGTCATGATGCTTCGGCCTCGTCGGTCCAGTGGGGTTTTTGGATGGGGGCTGCCTCGGGAACCAGCAGCCGGGCCAGCGATACCGCCGAGATCGGCGCGATGCCGCTGGCGACGTGGGGACTGGCGGAAACGTCGCAAAGCGCCATCTGCGCCGCCTCGGCCGCCGACAGCATGGCGCCCAGCCGGCGGGTGGTGTCAAGGCGGGTCATGAACAGCCGCCCGGCGCCGATGGCGGCCATCGCCTCGGCCATCTCGCCGGCCTCGGTCGGATCGCCGCCGGCGGCCAGCACCGCCACCGGCTCGACGTCGGCGGCCTCGACCAGCGATTGCAGGAAATCGGTGTCGGTCGGCTTGAACAGGTTGACGCCGGGCGAATCGATCAGCACCAGGTCGAACAGGCCGGCGGCGGCCTCGACGGCGCGGCGCAGGGATTCGGGGCCCTTGGCCTTGATCAGGTCGATTTCAAGAATCTTGGTGAAGGCGGCCAATTGCTCGGTGGCGCCGGCGCGGATGTTGTCGCAGGTGATCACCGCCACCTGACGCCCCTTCAGCACGCCGCGCGCCGCCAGCTTGGCCACGGCGATCGACTTGCCGGCGCCGGGCGGGCCGACCAGCATGAACGGGCGTGGCGCCGAGTGCTCGGGCAGATGGGCGAAGGTGAATCCGGCCTCCAGTGCGGCGGCGCAGGCCAGCACCGGATCGGCAAGGCCCGAGGTGCGGGCGGCGTTGACCAGCCGTTCCGCCAGACGCTGGGGGACGCCATGCTTGCTCAGCGCCTCGCGCACCGCCTCGGCGGCCGAGGAATTGTCCTCGCCCAACAGCTCGGCCACGGCCAGATCGGCGTCCTCGGGCTCCAGCGCGGCGGTGATGCGCACCCCCTTGGTCCCCGCCGCCCGCTGGGTCGAGACGATGATCGCCTCCTCGCCCAATTCGGCGCGGACCATCTCCATCGCCTCGGCCATCGTCGGCGCGGTGAAGGATTTCAGGCGCATGGGGCGTCGCCTTCGGAGCGTTGGCGCACACCGCGCCATCCTGTCATTCCGAACGCGGTGAGGAATCTTTCACCCACGACCGGCAGCCGCCTTCGCGTGAAAGATCCCTCGTCGCCGCGCTCTGTCGGGATGACAGGTGGGATTTGCATCATCAAATCTGCCCCAACGTCTTGATCTTGGCCTTGGGGTGGATCTCGGACTGGCTCATCACCACCGTGACCGGGCGGAAGCGCTCGATGATCGACCTCACATAGGGACGCACCACCGGGCTGGTCAGCATCACCGGGGTGTCGCCCTGCATGGCGAAACGCTCGAAGGTCTGGCGGGTGCGGGCGATGAATTCCTGAAGGCGCGACGGCGCGATCGACAATTGCTTTTCCTCGCCGGGGCCGACCAGCGATTCGGCGAAGGCCTGTTCCCATTCCGGCGACAGGGTGATCAACGGGATGTAGCCCTGCGGCCCGGTGTTGGAATCCGAAATCTGGCGGGCCAGGCGGGCGCGCACATGCTCGGTGATCATCATGACGTTGCGGGTGTGGCCGCAGGCCTCGGCGACGCCTTCCAGGATGGTCGGCAGGTCGCGGATCGAGACGCGCTCGCCCAGCAGGTTCTGCAACACCCGTTGCAGGCCGCCGACGGTCATCTGGCTGGGGATCAACTCGGCCACCAGCTTCTGGTGTTCCTTGTCCAACTCGTCCAGCAGCTTCTGAGTCTCGGAATGGGACAGCAGCTCGGACATGTTGTCCTTGATCACCTCGGTCAGGTGGGTGGTGACCACGGTGGGCGGATCGACCACGGTGTAGCCGCGGAACAGCGCCTCCTCGCGGTTGCTGGGCTCCACCCACATGGCCGGCAGGCCGAAGGTCGGCTCGCGGGTCTTTTCGCCGGGAAGGGTCAGGTCCTCGCCCCGGGGGTCCATCACCAGCAGCATGCTGGGACGCAACTCGCCGCGTCCCGATTCGACCTCTTTCAGGAAGACCACGTAGGTGTTGGCAGGCAGCTGCATGTTGTCCTGGATACGGACGCTGGGCATGACGAAGCCCATCTCGGTGGCCAGCGCCCGGCGCAGCGCCTTGATCTGGTCGGTGAGCTTGATCCCCTTGGGGTTGTTGATCAGTTGCAGCAGGCCGTAGCCCAGTTCCAGGCGGACCAGGTCGATGCGCAGCGCGGTGGCGATCGGTTCCTCGGGGACCGGGGCCGCCGATTGGGCCGCCTCGGCCGCCTCGACCGCCTGAGTGTCCTCGACCTTGCGCTGGGTGCGGTCGAGCAGCACCGCCGCCAGCCCCATGCCGGCCGCCAGCACGAAAAAGGGCAGGAACGGCATCGAGGGCACGAACGACATCAGGCCCATCAGGGCGCCGGCGGTGCCGATGGCGCGGGGATAGCCGCCCAACTGGCGGAACAGCGCCTGATCGACCGCTTCCTGGACGCCGGCCTTGGTCACCAGCAGGCCGGCGGCGACCGAGATCAACAGCGACGGAATCTGGGTGACCAGACCGTCGCCCACCGTCAGCTTGGTGTAGATGTCGGCGGCCTGCATGAAGGTCATGCCGCCCTGGGCCATGCCGATGATCATGCCGGCGACGACGTTGATGAAGACGATCATCAGGCCGGCGACGGCGTCGCCGCGCACGAATTTCGAGGCGCCGTCCATGGCGCCGAAGAACTGGCTTTCGGCTTCGAGATCGGCGCGCCGCTTCTTGGCCGAGGCCTCGTCGATCAGGCCGGCCGAAAGGTCGGCGTCGATGGCCATCTGCTTGCCCGGCAAGCCGTCCAGGGTAAAGCGGGCGGCGACCTCGGCGATACGGCCCGAGCCCTTGGTGATGACGACGAAATTGACGATCACCAGGATGGCGAAAACGATGATGCCGATGACGAAGCTGCCGCTCATGATGAAGCCGGCAAAGGCGGCGATCACCTGGCCGGCGCCGGTGACGCCCTCGTTGCCGTGGCCCAGGATCAGGCGGGTCGAGGCCATGTTGAGGGCAAGGCGGATCAGGGTGGCGATCAGCAGGACGGTGGGGAACGAGCTGAATTGCAGCGGCTTCTCGATGAAGATCGCCACCATCAGCACCAGCACCGCGAAGGTGATCGAGATCGACAGGCCGAAATCCAGCAGCCAGGCCGGCATCGGCACGATCAGCACCAACAGGATGGTGACCACCGCCAGCGCCAGCAGCACGTCGCCGCGCCGCATCGCCGAAACGACGCGGCCCCACACCACCTGGACGTCGCCGAAACCGGTGGCGCTGGCGTTGGCGCCTTCCTCAGCCATGGACGTGGTCCGTCGTCACCGCGCTTCGGACCATCACAGTGCCGCCCGATCGCTTTCCCCGCCGGACGGCGGCGGGACCGGCACGCCCTCTTCGGAATATTGCTTCAACTTGTTCCGCAGCGTGCGGATCGAGATCCCCAGGATGGTGGCGGCATGGGTGCGGTTGCCGAGGCAATGGCTGAGCGTGTCGATGATCAGGTCGCGCTCGACCTCGGCCACCGTCTTGCCGACCAGATCGGCGCGCGCCTGGGCCCCGCCCAGGGCGGCGGCGGCGGCGCTGGCGGCCTGGGCCACCAGTGGGTCCTGGCCGCCGGCCGGGGCGCCGGTCAGGATGATCGCCTCCGGTCCGATTTCGGCGCCCGACGCCAGCAGCACGGCGCGGTGCATGGTGTTCTCCAGCTCGCGGACGTTGCCGCGCCAGCCGTGGCGAACCAGAATCTGGCGGGCCTCGGCCGTCAGCGGCCGGGGGGCGATGCCGTTGGCCTCGGAATATTTGCGGATGAAATGGTCGGCCAGCAGCGCGATGTCGAGCGGCCGCTCGCGCAGGGACGGCAGGCCGAGCGTCACCACGTTGAGGCGGAAATAGAGGTCGTCGCGGAACTGGCCCTTGGCCACCGCGTCTTCCATGTCGCGGTTCGAGGTGGCGATGATGCGGACGTCGACCTTGACCGGCTGATTGCCGCCGACCCGGTCGATCTCCTTCTCCTGGAGGACGCGCAGCAGCTTGGCCTGCAAACGGATGTCCATCTCCGAGATTTCGTCGAGCAGCAGGGTGCCGCCGTTGGCCTCCTCGAACTTGCCCAGCCGGCGGGCGACGGCGCCGGTGAAGGCGCCCTTCTCGTGGCCGAACAGCTCGGATTCCAGCAGCGCCTCGGGGATGGCGGCGCAATTGACGGCGATGAAGCGGTTGTTGGCGCGCTTGCTCTTCTTGTGGACGAAGCGGGCCATCAGTTCCTTGCCGGTGCCCGATTCGCCGGTGATCAGGATCGAGGCGTCGGACCCCGCCACCTGCTCGGCCATGCGCATGGTCTGGGCCATGCGCGGGTCCTTGAAAACCAGGGCGCCGGGGTCGGCGGTGACCGCTTCCAGCACCGCCGCGATCAGCTCGGCGTCGGGGGGCAGCGGGATGTATTCCTTGGCGCCGGCCCGGATGGCGCGCACGGCGGCGGCGGCGTCGGCGGCGATGCCGCAGGCGACCACCGGCACGGCGATGCGCTCGGCGGCCAGCGACTCGACCAGGGCGCGGATGTCGCGCCGCACGTCGATCATCACCAGGTCGGCGCCCTTCTCGCGCAGGATCTCCAGGCCGTGGGCGACGTCCTCGGCCAGGCTGACCTGGTTGCCGCGCGCCAGCACGATCTGGCTGGCGGCGCCAATCTGGCCGTCGAGCGTGCCGATGATCAGAAGTCGCATGGTCCGGTCCCCTGTTTAACGCTCGGTCTTGATGATTTCCGTCATGGTCACGCCCAGGCGGTCCTCGACGACCACCACTTCGCCGCGAGCCACCAGGCGGTTGTTGACGTAGATGTCGATGGCCTCGCCGACCTTGCGGTCCAGTTCGACGACGGCGCCGCGGCCCAGTTTCAGCAGCTGGTTGACCTGCATGGTGGCCTTGCCCAGCACCGCCGAGACCTGGACGGGGACGTCGTAGACGGCTTCGAGGTCGCGGGCCGAGCGCGGAATGTCGGGGACGTCGCCGCGGGCATCCTCGTTGCCTTCAAAGTCGTTCAGTTCGAAATCAGCAGCCATGCGCTCCTCCTATGGCCGACGGGGTCAGGCCCCGGGTTCGGCCAAATCCTTTTCGTCCTCGCCGGCGAAGCGGCGCTCGGGCGGGGCCAGGGCCCGCTCGATGCTGCTCTCGATCTCGGCCTGCAGGCGGGCCTGGTCGCGCTCGGCGCCGCCATCGGTCCATTCGATGCGGCAATCGCCGATCACCAGGCGGGCATCGGCCTGCACCACCACGCGGCCCTCGAAGCCGTGGGCCTCGGCGACCTCCTCCAGGCGGCCGCGCAGCGGCTCGGTCAATTGGTCGGCGACGCGGACGATGATGCGGGGCTCGTCGAGCACCTGGCCGACCACCTCGGCGACGACGCGGGCGACCTCTTCGAAGGCGCTGACCTCGGCGGCGGCGGGCAGCATCTTCTTGAAGGCGGCGATGGCGACGCGGACGGCGTTGCGGGCGGCCTCGTCGTTGGCGGCCTCCTGCTGGCGGCCCAATTCGTCGAGCTGGCGGGCGATGGCGGCCAGCGCGTCGGCGGCCTGCTGGTCGGCGGTGTCGGCGGCCTCGGCCATACCCTGTCGACGTCCGTCCTCGAAGGCGGTGTCGCGGGCCAGGCTGATGTCCTCCTCGGTGAACATCGGCGCCGGCGGCGGCGGTTCCAGCTCGTCCTCGTCGACGGTCTCGACCTCCTCGGCGCGCGGGCGGGCGGCAGCCTTCTCCTCGGCCGGGCCGAAATCCATGTCGAACATGTATTTGCGCAGGTTCGCCACCGGCTAGCTCTCCTGATACATCCAGGTGCGCAGGATGGAGAGCGCTTCCTCGGGGTGCTTTTCGACGATTTCGCCGATCTTGCGGATGGACGACGCCTTGACGCGGCCTTCGACCTTGTCGATGTCGATCAGCTCGTCGGCGATCACCTCCTCCTCGCCGCCGAGCGCCGGGGCGGGCATGGGCGAGGCGCCGGGGCCGGCCAATTGCGGCACCATGCCGGCCTCGCTGGTCAGCAGGCGGCGGCCGTCGGGGCCGACCGGGCCGGCCTGCATGCTTTCGATGGCGCGACCGATGAGCGGCCGCAGCACCAGCAGCAGGAACAGGATGGCGACCACCGACAGGCCCAGGTTCGAGGCCAGCTTCTCGACGAAGTCGCGGCGCATGCCGAAGATGAAGTCGCCGGGCTCCTCGGCCTGGTAACGTTCCTCGCCGCCGGCGAATTGCATGGATTCGACGGTGACCTGATCCTCGCGGTCGCCGTTCTTGGTGTAGCCGATGGCCGACTTCACCAGGGCGACGATCTGCGCCTTTTCCTTGTCGGTGCGCTCGCGATAGGTCTTCCTGCCGTCGGCGCCGGTCTCGTAGACGCCGTCGACCAGCACGGCGGCGGAAACCTTGCGGATCTCGCCGACCTCGCGGACGGTGTTCTTGGTCTTCTTGGTGATCTCGTAATTGACGGTTTCCTGGGTCTTGGTCGCCTTGTTCGAGGTCCGCGCGCTGCTGGAATTGGCGGCGTTGGGATCGGGCAGGTTCTGGGTGACGGTGACCGAGGGGGGCTCGTTCTCCGAGCTGCTCTCGTCCTCGTTGACGGTCACCTGGCTGCGGATCACCTTGCTTTCGGGGTCGTAGGTCTCTTCGGTGGTGACGGCGCGGGACAGGTCCATCTCGACCGCGACCTCGGCGCGCACGCGGCCCGGCCCCAGGGTGCGCTCCAGCATGTCCTCGATGGTCTTCTGCAGCCGCTGCTCGGCGCCAAGGCGCATTTCCTCGCCGGTCTGGGCGGCGACCTGCTGATCGTTGTCGAAGCCCTTGGCCAGCAGGGTGCCCTTGTCGTCGACGATCGAGATGCGACTGGGCTTCATCTTCGGCACGGCGGCGGCGACCAGATGCTGGATGGCCAGCACCTGACCCTTTTCCAGGCGGGTGTTGCCGTTCATCTTGAGGATCACCGAGGCCGACGGCTCGGCGGTCTCGCGGGCGAAGGCCTCGCGCTGCGGCAGCACCAGATGGACGCGGGCGACCTTGACCTTGTCGATCGAGCGGATGGTGCGGGAAAGCTCGCCCTCCAGGGCGCGGACATAGTTGATGTTCTGCTGGAAGCTGGTGGTCCCCAGCGCGTCCTGCTTGTCGAACAGCTCGTAGCCGGCGACGCGCCCGCCCGACGGCATGGCGTTCTCGGCCAACTTCACCCGCATCTCGTTCTTGCGGTCCTTGGGCACCCAGATCTCGGTGCCGTCCTTCCTGATCTCGAACTGGATGTGGTCGGTCTGCAGCTTCTCGATCATCGCCTTGGAATCGGCCATGTCGAGGTCGCCGTAGAGCAGTTCCATCTGCGGCGCCGCCACCCGGCTCATCAGGTAGATGAAGAAGCCGAGAATCGACACGCCGACACCGGCGATGGCGGCCAGCCGCATGGGCCCAAGGCCCTTCAGCATCTGCAGGAAAGCGTTCACGGTCGTCCCTATCCAGCCCGTCGGCGCCGCCCAGCCCGTCCGTGCGGGCGGGCATCCCGGATGGTGCAGGCTATGCCCCGCTTGATTGATACGAGGTTAACGGGGCGGCAAGATTTGCCGGGCGCTCGCTAGACGCGAGCGCCCGGTTATATGAAAGCCCTCGCCGGGCGCGGCCTCCGGCCGCTTGGCCTCGCGCTCAACGCGCTCTGGAAAAGCGAGCCGCCCCGAGCGGCTCCCGCCAGCCGCCATTGAGGCGGCGGCCAAGCGAGCGGAGCGAGCGCCCGGCGAGGGCCTTTTATACCAGCCGCCATTGAGGCGGCGGCCAAGCGAGCGGAGCGAGCGCCCGGCGAGGGCCTTTTATACCAGCCGCCATTGAGGCGGCGGCCAAGCGCGCGGACGCGCGCGCCCGGCGAGGGCCCCATACAACACAAAAAAAGGACCGGCTTTCAAAGCCGGCCCTTCTTTTTGTGCGTCCTGCACGGCGAACGTTCTGCTCGCTATCAGCGGACGACCTGCATCAGGTCGTCGAGCATCTGGTTGGCGGTGGTGATGACCTTGGATGCGGCGGAATAGGCCCGCTGGGTGACGATCATCGTGGTGAACTGGGTGCCGATATCCACCGTCGAGGATTCGAGCGAGGATTCGGTGGTCTGGCCCGATCCGGCTTCGCCGGGCGCGCGCAGCGTCGGGTCGCCCGACACGTCGGTCGAGATGAAGACGTTGCCGGTCAGCTTCTCCAGCCCGTTGGGATTGACGAAGGTGGCGATCGGGATCTGGAAGATCGGCCGGGTGACGCCGTTGTCGAACAGGGCGGTGACGACGCCGTCGGAACCGATCGACACGCCCGAGAAGTTGCCGAACTTGGCGCCGTTCTGGGTCATGTAGGACAGCTGGTAGGAGCCCGACAGCTGGGTCATGCCGTCCGAGGTGTTGGTGTTGCCGATGAACAGGCTGATCGGCGGCGAGATGCCCTGGGACAGCTTGCCCGGCTGGGTCATGTCCTCGGAACCGTTGGCCCAGTTGATCTTGATCTCGCCCAAAAAGATCTTCTGCGGCGTGCCGTCGCCGTTGAAGACGATGGCCGGCGTGGTGCTGCCGTAGGTGTCGGGAGTCAGCGTCGACTGGGAGTTGACGCCCGACGTCACCGACCCGGCCAGGTGCGACAGGGTGAAGGTGTTGGCCGGCTGGGCGCTGGTGCCGATGACGTTGGCCTGCTCGATGGCGTAGACGCCGGTGGTGTCGACCACCGAGGTCAGGCCGGTCAGGACGATGTCGTTGGTCTGGTCGAACTGGCGGAACACCACCGAATTGGTGCCGGCCACCTGGTTGGCGTAGGTGGTGCCGGTGGCCGAGATGGTGGTGCCGCCCTGGACCGCCTGGGCGGCCAGCGCGGTGCCGGCGGTGAACTCGCCGCCGGTGGCGGTGACGTTAACGCTGGCGGCCTTGTCGGTATAGAATTTGATGGC
>Ga0265327_10001313_pt1 | contig 32413 bp, 26 predicted proteins | sample 41621metaG_FD_202089 | JGI IMG/M metagenome (GOLD analysis project Ga0265327, IMG submission 202089) | Rhizosphere microbial communities from Carex aquatilis grown in University of Washington, Seatle, WA, United States - 4-16-21 metaG | ecosystem: Host-associated > Plants > Roots > Rhizosphere...
AGACAGCCCATGGTATCCGACTATGCGCCTGTTTCGGCAGGAAGGTACGGGCGATTGGGGCAAAACGGTGGAGCGCGTCCGCGAAGCGCTTGCTGTTCTGGCCCATACCGGCACATGACGCTGCCACAAGATCGTGCCAATGGTGTGTTCACTTTTAAAATAAAAAATATTTCAAGCTGCGGGGAGTGCTGTGTTTTCCTGGTTAAAAAAGAAATCGTTGGCGGCAGAAGCCATAGTCAATAAAAGCAATGATTCGATTGCGCAGTCCGCGCTGAGTGAAAGCGTATCTCTTAAGGATCAGGGCAACGCCTGTTTGGAAAGCGGGAAACTGGAAGAAGCCGCCGGATTTTTTCGTCGGGCCATCGCGTGCAATCCCCGCTATGCGGAAGCCTACACCAATCTTGGTTTTGTATTTCAGGTACAGGGGAATTTGGGCGAAGCGGTAGCGCATTACCGTAAAGCGCTCGCATTCAATCCCGATCTGATGATGGCCCACCAAAACCTCGGATTTTCCCTCATGAATCTGGGGCAAGGTGCGGCCGCAGAGGAGAGTTTGCGCAGGGTGGTCGAACTTGTTCCCGGGCATGCGGTCGCAGTGCAGAGTCTGGGCGTTATTGCCGCGCAACGGGGCGATTTTCCTGAAGCCGAAATCTTGCTGCGCCGCGCGCTCGATTTGCAGCCGGACTATGTTGATGCCCTTAATAATCTGGGTAATATGCTCATGGAAGTCAAACGTCTGCCGGAGGCTGAAGACGCCTTCCGCAGGACGATCGAATTGCAGCCGGACTATTTCAATGCCTATTACAATTTGGGCGTTTTGTTGTTGGAAGTCAATCGGCATGCCGAAGCTGAAGCAGCCTTTCTCCGCGTGTTGCAACTTATGCCGAATTTCGCTGAAGCCCACTGCGGATTGGGTAATCTGTTCAAGCAATCCCGGCGCTTGGTCGAAGCCGAAGCTTCCTATCTTCGTGCTCTGGAACTGAATCCGGATCTCGCCGAAGTCCACAACAATCTGGGTAATCTCCTGCAGGAAACCAAACGGTTTCCCGGGGCAGAGGCATCCTATCGCCGTGCGCTTAAATTGCAGCCGAACCATGCCATGTCACACATGAACCTGGGCCTTGCGCTGAAAGAATTGGGCCGGCTGGACGAGGCTGAAATCAGCCAAAAACGAGCGCTACAAATTGATCCCGGGTCGGCCGAAATCTATTTCAATTTTGCCAATATTCTGGTGAATCTTGGTCGATTGGAAGAAGCCGAGGCCAACTATCGCCGGGCGCTAATAATAAATCCGGATTATGTGGGTGCGCTCTGCAATCTCCTGTTTGCAATGAACTATACTAGCCATAGCATGCAGAGCTATGTGGAAGTGGCGCGGCGCTATGGACGCATGGTAAAGAAGCAGGCGGGAACGCCGTTTACTTCGTGGAAATGCCGGAATCGCCCCGGGCGCCTAAGAGTGGGGATAGTGTCCGGCGATATGTACCAGCATTCCGTGGGTCATTTTTTGGAAGGGGTGCTGCTAAATATTGATTCTGCCCGGGTTGAACTGTTTGCCTATCCGACTCACCACATGGCAGATGCGCTTACCGAGCGGATCAAACCCTGCTTCTCCTCCTGGAAGCTGCTGCTCGGTCAGAGCGATGAAGCTGCCGCCCGGATGATACACTCGGATGGCATACATATTCTCATCGATCTTTCCGGATATACCGCCCATAACCGTTTGCCGGTGTTCGCCTGGAAGCCGGCGCCGGTGCAGCTGACCTGGTTGGGATTGCCCTCCACGACCGGCATGGAAGAAATGGATTATATTCTGGGTGATGCTCATGCTATTCCTGCGGAACACGAAAATCAATTTTCGGAGAAGGTGTGGCGCATGCCCGAAAGTTATGTGTGCCTTACTGTTCCAGTTTTTCCCGTTGAGGTGGCCACGCCTCCGGCACTTGCAACGGGATATATTACCTTCGGCAGCTTTAACAACCTGACCAAGATGACCGATGATGTGATAGCGGTTTGGGCGCGCATACTCAAATCAGTACCCCGTTCACGGTTAATGCTTAAGACGAGACAATTAAATAATCCTGTGGTCAGTAATAATACACGCCTGCGTTTTGCTGCCTGCGGCATTGCTTCCGACCGGCTGTTGTTTACGGGGGCCAATGCCTCAGACGAGGATCATTTGGCCAGTTACAACAAGGTCGATATCGCGCTGGACACTTTCCCTTATCCCGGCGTAACCACCAGCGTGGAAGCTTTATGGATGGGGGTGCCGGTTTTGAGCATGCTTGGAGATAGATTCCTTTCACGTAGCGCAGGCAGCATTGCCCACTACGCTGGCTTGCCGGATTGGGTTGCCGCCGATCAGGATGAGTATGTGGCTAAAGCGGTGGCATTCGCGGCGAGTATTGGTGATTTAACCACTTTGCGTGCCGGTTTGAGGAATCGGGTCGTGCGCTCCCCCTTGTTTGATGCTCCGCGTTTCGCACGTCATTTCGAAGCGGCCTTGTGCGGAATGTGGGAGAAGTGGTGCGAGTTGCATTATCGCCCGGGGGGCTCCGAAGATTAATCAACTTACATCGGACACCCTTTTCATCCGCACTCTACAACCGGGACATTATGTTGCAAGGTAAAGTAATTAACGCCGTAATTTTTGTATTACTTTGCATTGTTTCTCTCGTGACCAATGAGCAGTTGATCGCCATACATGAGCGGCATATTGATTTGCTTGCAAATGTGGCGCACGGAGTAATTGAAAGGCAGCCCGCTTGGATTGCGTATCAGAATCGTCTATTGGGGCCGGCAGCCGTATTATTGATTTCCAAGGTTGGTATTACATTCACCCATGCGCTAAAAATATTCTACGTGGTTATGATAATAGTGGAAAATTTTTTGCTTTATTATCTTTTAAAAAAGTCAGGCAGCTCACGCGTCACTTCATTGGCTTGGGTAATCGCGTACTCTTTATTATTCGTCCTGTTTCAAGATGTGAATTGGTATTACACTTGGGATAGTTTCGATGCGATAATTTTCACATTATTCGCTTATCTGGTACTTTGGAACAAATCCTTCCCTCTTCTTGTGTGTTTGTTTTTTGTCGCTTTACTTAATAGAGAGAGCGCACTTTTTATAGCTTTGTTTTTTGTAATTGACAGCATCGATTTCATTGCGACCGAAATCAGCGCGAAGAAAATTATCATTCGACTGGAATCCACGCGGAAATTTGTTATCGGGTGCATGTTGTTTTTCTTGGGCGCAGCCTATACGAAAATCATCCGCTCATATCTTTTTATTAGTCTACCCGGTGGCCTAAACGATGCGGGACATCAAACATTGGGGAATCATATCTATTGGGGTAAAAATATGTATGACCTTTTTTTCGGGAACCTGGGTAGTGGCGCCATCCCCAATTCATTTTTTGTCATCGGTTCGCTATTATTTGTCGGGTATATTTATAAAATCTGCAATACAAGCCAGAAAAAGGCGATCGTGATTTACGGGGTGATCGTTTTTAATATTTTGATATTTGGAGTGATGAATGAAACCAGGATGTTAATCATCTTGTTTCCGATTCTTATTTTTCTAATAGCAAGCATCGCATCATCCCCGAAATTATTTTCCAGAAATAACTAAGCAATTTTTTACGCTGCAAGGAATACGATGTTCAACTGGTTCAAGAAGACGGCACCTGACGTAAAAGTTGCAGAGCCCGGTACCCTTGGGAATGGCGCAATCACTCAATTTGCTAAAAGCGAGAGTGAAGGTCTTAACAGTCAGGGTAATGCCTGTTTGGGCAAGGGTAAACTGGAAGAGGCCGCAGTATGTTTTCGCCGGGCTATCGCACGCAACCCGCGCTACGCCGAAGCCCACGCCCGGCTGGGTTTGGTATTGCAAATACAGGGCAACATGGGCGAAGCCGCAACGCTTTACCGTCAGGCGATCATGCTTAACCCGGACTTGCTGATGGCGCATTTGAATCTTGGCTTTGCCCTTATGAATCTTGGTGAATACCAGGCCGCGGAGGAGAGCTTGCGCCGGGTAACCGCTCTCGATCCCGGACATGCGGACGCATTGCAGAGTCTGGGTGTGATTGCCGCACAGCGCGGCGATTTAACTCGGGCCGTAACCCTGTTGTACCGAGTAATTGAACTGCGACCTAATAATGCGGCAGCACACTACAGTTTGGGCGGTATCCTGAAAGATATGGGGCGAAACGACGAGGCAGTGGCGAGGTATCGTCATTCGCTGGAGTTGAACCCTGATTATGCCGAGGCACATTTCGGCTTGGGAGATGTGCTTGCCAGCATAGGCCAGGCAGATGGTGCGATGGCAAGCTATAGGCGGGTGCTGGAGCTCAAGCCGGATATCGCCAGAGTCCACAGCAACCTTGGCAATTTGTTCAAACTCTCCCATCGCCTGACTGAGGCCGAGGCATGCTACCGTCGCGCACTTGAATTGCAGCCGGATTTCGCCGATGCACACAATAACATGGGCAATGTGCTTCATGACATGGGGCGATTCGACGAAGCCCGGGTGAGTTACCGGCGTGCGCTGCAAATCAACCCGGATGATCCTGACGCACACAGCAATCTTCTTTTTTCCATGCATTACACCGGCATGAGCGCGCTGCAATATCTGGAGGAAGCCCGGAGTTACGGGCGGATGGTGACAAAAATGGCGGGACCGCAATTTACTTCGTGGCTATGCACGGAGGGTTCCAGGCGTCTTAGAGTTGGCATTGTATCGGGCGATTTGTGCAGACATCCGGTCGGTTATTTTCTGGAAGGGCTGCTATCAAATATCGATCCGGCCCGGTGTGAACTATTTGCTTACCCCACTAATCCAAAACACGACGATCTGACTGCACGGATCAAACCCGCTTTTGCCGGGTGGAAGCCTCTGCACGGGAAAAATGATGAAACCGTTGCGCGGATGATACATGCCGATGGAATACATATTCTTTTGGATCTGTCCGGGCACACTGCCCACAACCGTCTCCCGATATTTGCACGGAAACCCGCGCCGCTTCAGCTTACCTGGCTGGGATTGCCGTCCACGACCGGTATGACGGAAATGGATTACATTCTGGGTGATCCCTATGCCATCCCCGTCGAATACGAAAATCATTTTTCGGAAGCTGTGTGGCGGATGCCGGAAACCTATTTGTGTCTTACCGTTCCCTCCGCTCATGTCAATGTGGCGCAGCTTCCGGCGCTTTCATCGGGGTATGTGACTTTCGGCAGCTTTAATAATCTGGCCAAAATGAGCGATGCAGTTGTGGCCGTGTGGGCGCGAATACTCAAATCCGTACCCGATTCAAAGTTACTTCTCAAGACGCGGCAACTGAATGACGCCGCCGTCTGTGAAAGGACTCGCCGGCGTTTTGAACTGCACGGAGTGGAACCTGCACGGCTGCTGTTGGGCGGAACGCTCGACTCCTTCGACGATCATTTGCTGATGTACAATAAAGTTGATATCGCACTGGATACTTTTCCCTACCCCGGAGTAACCACCAGTGTAGAGGCATTGTGGATGGGGGTGCCGGTATTGAGCCTGCGCGGCGACAGATTTCTTTCGGGCACAGCAGCCGGTATTGCCTGCAATGCCGGGCTGCCCGATTGGATAGCTGAAGATGAGAATGGATATGTGGCCAAAGCGGCGGCATTTGCTGTAAATCTGGAGCAGCTGTCTGCTCTGCGCAATGGGCTGCGGAAACAAGTCGGGGCATCTCCATTGTTCGACGCGCCACGCTTTGCACGGAATTTCGAATCTGCATTAAGCGGAATGTGGGAGAAAGGGAGCAAGGGGAATCCCCCCTGAAATTAGTTGCTGTTAGTAGTAGAATTTTCTCACTTGGACCCGAAAGAAATTTTGCATGAAGTCACCACGCTTTTCAGTCAGTCGGATCATTGCTGCGCGGGTTATGAAGTGCTGTTTTGCCTTGCATGACCGGATTGGTTCGGGCTGAATCCGGCTATTGTTCCCGCGATACTGTTTACCGGGGGGTGACGTTAAAGCTATGTACCCCCTGGGAAATTTCGGGCCCCAAATTGTGCAATAGTTCACTCAGGTTTTCATCATTTCCGGCGGCAGCATGGGCCTTGCCCTGAAATTCCAGCCCGCGCTCCTTCAGCCAGCTTCCCGCACCGTCAAGCACCAATACCCCCGAGTTTGTGGAGAGCCCGATATTGATGCGGTCGCCTGTACCGGTTAAGGTCAAATGATAGTCGCCCAGCGGGGCGATGCTGCACAGAGCTGAACTGGCTTGTCGCCAGTCTACAAATGCAGTCCCTTCCATGCCGGCCTTTGAAAATATCACGCGGTCGCCTTGTATTATGAGTTGTCCCTGAAACTGGGCGGGTTTGAGGACGGGCGAAGCTTCGGTCATCAATCTTGCCGGGAGTTGAAGTTGCGGGTGCAACAATTCGATCCGGTTGAAAGAGAGTATCGCCTCAGTGGCGGAGGCGGGGGGCTGGTTATCCCATAGCAAACGGGCATGTATTTTTCCGGTGAGCAGGGATGGAACAGTAATTTCCCAGTGCAGAAAGGGCAAGCTGACGAGGCTGCCATCCTGCGCGCGGAAGGCGGGAGTGGCGGAACCATTCCAGAGGGACCCGCTCGCATTGGCCATAAATAATCGGCCCTGCGAGGCGAGTTGCAGACCCCAATCCAGCAGGGATGCGGGTGCCGTGATGAACAGGGTGAGCAGGTAGGCAAGCGAGAAAAGTCCCAATGTGCGCTTGCCCATTATTACTCGTTCCCGCCGTTAGTCAGGGTGGCATTGATTTTCACCATGCCGCTTTGGGGCAGGGGGACGATACCGGTCGACTCTACGCGTATGTGCTGTTCCTGTTGCAAACTGCGCAGCCAGGTTATCCATTGATCAAATGAAACCGATACGACGGTGATACGCACGATATTCGGCGGCTGCGCTTCCAGGCTGGAGAAGGCATTGCGTATTTGGTGGCGTACCGCGGATTCCTCGATGGCCGTTTTCAGTGCGTTGGCATCCAGCACGGTTGAACGGGGAAGGTGGCGTACTGTTTCCGCCTCGGCAGCCTGGGTGCGCACATGGGCTGCCTGGGTGCGCAAGAGGGGAACGCTTGCGTGCAATTTGGCAGTGGCGAGATGCGCCGGTTGCCAGAGCAGAAAATAGGCAATGATAGGCGACAAAATCAGTGAGCCCAGAATAATGGCACGCCGTTCGCGTACCCCCCTGCCATCCCAATGGCGGGTTTTGAACGCCAGCCAGAGGGCCTTCATGGTGCTTCTCCCGGCAACAGCGTCAAGCGCGATTCAGCACCGTTTCCGGCATCGTGAATATCCCCCAGTTGAACTCCCAAGCCCTTGCTTTGCAGGCGTTTGCGCAAATCCTGGAAATCGGAACTGCGGGCCAATTTCAGGTCGACATCGAAACGCCCGGATTCATAGTGAAATCCCAGCACGCTACCGGAAGGTAAAGCCGCCAGGATCGGGGCGGACGAGTCGAGCAAAGGCAGGAAGTCACCATCGTCCGGCAAGCCCGCTCCGTGCCGCAATTCAGCAAGATTGCGCTGCATTTGCAGGGGGGCGTTCACCAGCGTATGGGCCTCGCCAAAAGCGCTGCGAAAACTGTGTTCCATATCTTGCGTCAGGGATTTTTTTTCATTTGCGAGCATGGCCCATTCCAGATTGGTTCCTATGGTTTCAATGAGGAGCACAGCCATCAGGATCAGGGCCAGGGGACGCAATTTTGGCCACCACTCGCTGATTCTGGCACGGGGCGCGAAGTCACCCCATAACAGGTTCAGCGCTTCGGCAGGGACGGCTGCGTAGCGCCAATCCCATGCCGGTCCTGCTGCAAGCGGAACCGAAAGGGTAGCCCATTGCGGTAGAACTCGCTGCGCTTCCGGGATATGCTGGGGAAAGCGAACTTCAATTTTTTCCGGCACGGAGCCGGAGGCGCCATTGGCGGTGCTGTTCAGGCGCAGCTGCAAGGCTAGCGGTGCATGGTGTTCATTGCCGGTGTCAAGCGCCAGACCGGAGGCGAAGTCCGTGCGCATGAAGCTATTGCGTCCGTCCCAAACCAGCGTCCATGATCCCGCTGACAATGGGGGCAGGAACGTTTCCGGAATCATGCGGCGCAGGGATATATTTGCCGTGCGGCATGCGTCAACGATGCGCTTCAGCCAGGGTTTGTCCACCACGGCAAGCACCATGCGGCCATCCGCCAGCGCGGGGCCGGGAACGACGTGATTGGTCTCCGGATCGGGGAGCGTAAATTCCTCCGCCACATAGCGCAGTGCTTCCTGCCAGCGGCGGCGCGATTTGGGCGGCAATTTTGCACTGATACTCAGCACGCGATCCGGCGCGGCAATGGCGATACATTCCTTTGCTTTGGGCAACGCCGCGAGCGGCGCAATGCCCGATTGCAAAACTGCGCCGGACTCGTCGCATAAAGCCCAGGGGCAGGGCGAGCTGCTATCGCGCCAGCTGCCGGAAAAATAGATACGCAGGATGCTCATAGGGGCGGTTAGTCGACGCGTTGCCAGACTACGGCAGGCCATCCGCCCAGACGTTGTAGCAAGGCTTCTGTTGTGACCTGTGCGCGGCCCACAGTGGCGCGACCGGTTACCATGAAAAATTGACTGCTCACCGAAATACTTCCACTCACAATTTGTGCTCCTCCATGGGGCAACCGCTGATTGAAATCCGCGATGTCCCTGAATGGTTGTGCGCTGCGTTGTTGAACCAGCAAGCGCGCATCCGATAAACTTAAATTCCCCACCACGGCGGACAGAACTTCCGGCGGGGCGAAATTGACATTAATGGCCCCGGGTAGCGGCAGCACGGTCACAAAAGGGCGCAAACGCTCGATAACATTCTTGTTGAACCCTTTTACCAGTGACAATTCGCCCATTTCAACCAGAGGCCGGTTCGCCGTGCGGTAAGGGTTGGGAAGGGCAAGATAATAAGTGTTTTCCGCCCCGCCCGGATACTGCGTCTCACTGTCGGCATCAATCCAGTCTGCCAAGGCGGTTGCCAGTTCGGCGGGTAATCCGAGCATTGCCAGCAAACATTGGAATTGTGCCACATCGGGGGCGCTCGTGGTGCCGTTACGCACTAAATTATTCAGGTTGAAGCGGCCCTGGCGATCCTCGATCATGCCGGTAACTTCGCCGTTTTCTACGGGCATGGCGGGTAGACGCGTTGCCCACATTTCCTTTTCATTGTCGATACTGCTTATGCGCGCATCGTCCGCCAGAATAGCGCGTGCCCAGTCTATGGCGGCAATGCCGATACGGCGGGCCTGGGTGCGGTCGAACTGGCTCTCCACCTGCCGTTGCCATAAATTCTGTTGCGTCGCCATGAAGGCCGCAAGCGTGGTTGCCAAGGCAACAATGAGTAACACCATAATAAGTGCGACCCCCTGTTGTATGCATGGTCTTTGGGGTTTGCCCGAACCCGACATCCCCTGTGCATTGCAGGGAAGCCGGACGGCATTTGAAAATGGTCTAATCAGTTTCATTGCAGGGCAAAAATACGGGAAATTTTTTCCCCGCTGGACAGGGTTAAGTTGACCTCCAGCGCAGCGGGCAGAACATCGGGCTGAGCCCCCCCGGCAGGCCACTGATCCAGCCAGTTCCCATTTGCATCGAGATGGCGCAGGCTGAATTCCCGCACCCCTTCCAGCAGAGGATAACGCTGCGGAACGGTTCGCGGCGCCTGATCGGGAAACGGCCAGCGCAGCAAAATGATGGAATCCTGCTCGAAACGGTAGCCTAACCGCTGCGGTGCAAGCATGGCTACACCCTGATTGGGAATTCCGGCGCGGGTGAAAGCCAGTTGCGCCTCATCATCTGCCACGACCACGGTGCGCCCGCTCCATGCAGGCTGGGTAATTCCGCCCTGATCCAGTATAGGACGGTGAATAGCCTGGGCGACATCCTGCTCAAGTTGCGAAAAAAATAGAGCCAAATGCTGCCACTTGCGGGTTTCCTGTTCGAGGCGTTCGCGTGTTTGTATCACGGCATCCAGTCCGCGGTAACCGGCGAGCGACAGCAGCACCAGAATAATCAGTGCCACCAGCAATTCGATCAGAGTAAAACCACGGGAAGGCAGGGACATGTCAGTTGCGCCGTTGTTCGACAAGGTAGCCGGATAACTTGCGCAGAGCATATTTATCATCTTCCGGTTCATATATCCCGATGTCGATGCGTCGGAATGACGGGTTCGGCGTGGCGCTTATTTCTTCTTTCCATAAAAAGCGAATTCCGGCCTGCGTCGATTCCCCGTTTTGAGTCCCGACGGGAATCCAGTCGCCGCGTGCATTATGCAAAGCCATGCGATCCTGCGCCACCCATTCGGCCAACTGCCGCAAACGCAAATCATTCGTATGGTTGGTTTCCGAACTTGCTGTGCGCATTATTGCCGCCAGCGCGATGGCCAAAACGGCAAGCGCAACGAGAGTTTCCAGCAGGGTGAAGCCGCGCAGTGCCGGCTTGTTCCGTTTCCGTTGCATCGGCTTGGAAAAAGAGCAAGGTTCAGCCATTCGTCGCGGAATCTAAAATGACCGATACCGTTCCGGTGCTGCTGCCGGTCACATTGGCGCTGGCATGTTCGGTGCTGAGGCGAATGCTGAAAGGAGGAGTAAAGGAAAATGCATTCAGAGAAATGACTTCGCCGGGTTGCAGGGGCTGGGTTTCCACGCTAACCTCTGTTATGCCCAATCCGGAAGGCAGCGACCTGGGGCGGAACATGGTATCGTCGTCGAGGCGCACCCACTCTCCGTACTCGTTTTTTTTCCAGAAGCGGTAACCGTTATTTTCAGCAGACCAGGCCAGCGGACGCCCGCTGGCGCGTGCCTCCATTTCGGCATTCTCCAGCAGCAGGGCGAGCAGCTGGGCTTCCTCGCGCAAGGCGACACGGTCATCGGGCATTAATTGCACGGCGACCATGCCCAGCGCAACTCCCATAACCACCAGCACGACCAGAAGCTCGATAAGGGTGAAGCCGTTACGTCCGGACGCGACGGTGAAGTCGCGGGCACGGGATGGCTGAACCCTGCGAGGGATCAGAATTGCCACGATCCTATGTCCGCATCGTTGCCTTCCCCGCCGGCAGCGCCATCAGCGCCAAAACTGATGATGTCGAATTCGCCATGCTGTCCGGGCTGGAGATACTGGTAGGGATTGCCCCACGGATCCTTGGGCAGTTTGTCCAGATAACCGTTGCCTTTCCAGTTGGGAGGATCGGGCGGAGTGGTGGGTTTTTTTACCAGCGCCATCAGTCCCTGGTCGGTGGTCGGATAGCGCATATTGTCCAGTTTGTAGAGTTTCAGTGCCTGGGAAATGGAAGCAATATCCTGTTTGGCCGCCACGATGCGCGCCTCATCCGGGCGGCTCATGACCTTGGGCACTATCAGTGCGGCAAGTACGCCCAGGATGACGATTACAACCATCAGTTCGATCAGGGTAAAACCGCGTGCAGAGGGGCGAGTGTTTATTGGGTGTCTCATGTCATTCAAAATCGCTTGGGAAGTTAATATAACGGGCGTCTAGTTTAACCCAAATGGTTACGCTGAAAAAAGCTTTTGGGCATACAAAATTCAAACATCACAGAGAAAAAACAAACGGTTGTGGCAAGAAATTAATTCGGCTCCGGGACGGGTTGAGGAAAGTCAGGGTTGTCCATGGCTTGGGGATGCCGCAGGTTAACTATAACGCGCGTACCGAAAGTTGCAACGGCCACGGGTAGCTGCCGGGCTTTACGTCCGGACTTAAAGTGAACTGAAAACTTAATTCGTGCGTCATACCGGGAAGCGGCGGTCCGCGCAGAACAATGATCCCGCCTTCAGCTCCCAATTGAACGGGGTTACCCAATCCGGAGACCTGTACCGCATTAAAAATATTGCCGACGGGGAGAAACTCGATGAGATAACCGGAGCGACTGTTGGTCGAAATGGCAAACTGGGAAGCGGCAGCAATAACTACATACCCTTGCGCAATGTCGGTATCGGTAATGTCGAGCCGGGTTGCCTGATAGTTGGGCTGCAATTTTGCATTCGCCGGGACAGTTACTGAAACGGACAGGGAAGTATTTATCCCGGACGCTTCCGCCGGGCGAGATAGCACCGCGAGCGGAGTCAATCCGACTGTTACTGCGAGTGCATAATTCACAATATTGCTCTGCAACAACAAACTGCTTTCAATTTGTCTTCTATTGGCGTGGCCGGCGTTAACCAATTCTTCCCCGAGATATTGCCCGGATTTAATTTGCCTATGCAATGCACTATCGAGTTGTTGCCGCGAAATCAGGCCTTTTGCGACCATGATATTACCCAGCGAAAACCGGGTTGGGTGCATTCCATGAGCAGAGTGAGACTGCTGAATTTTAAGGTCTGCAGGCGAGCTGATACCCAAGACGGCATTCAGGGCATCAGCTATTTTTGCGGGGGGGCTCATCCGTTGAACGGCACGCTTCAGGCGTGGATAGACAATCCCGCGTTTTGGAAAGATTTTTGCATGGCAACCCGCTTGGACACATTGATCACAATCGGTGATTTCAAGTTGGCCTGAATATCACTTGACACACTGCCGGGATTTTCTGCCTGCTGCGACAGAATGACGGCAGTATGCATCTCATCACCGCTTTCAACTTTCAGGGTATTTTGTTCCTGGTCGGTCAGGGCAAGGTCGTAGGAAATGTTGAGTAAATCCGGATCGGCCAGAGAAAATTCCACACCCGGATTGTCTATGGATTTTAACCAGAATATTACGGGACTTTTTTCAGAATGGAACAGTTTGAAGTGCTTGCAGTCTTCGAAGCCGGGAAGCCCGTTGGGGAAATCGATAAAATTATTCGAGTCAATCTGGATTTCTTCCGAGTTAGTGCGGGTAATAGTCGTTCCCATAATATTTTCTCCCGAGTAGATTAAAAGAACAGGATGCCGAATTGGTTGTGCGTCCTGCCACGGATTGAATTGTGGTAATTAGTCTTACCGCTATCGGTGTGTTAGCGCACATATGGCGGAAAATAGTGTGCGGAAGTGCTTACCTGTTTAATTTGATTAAGCTGAGTTGATGCTTTATTCCGAGTGCTGCCATTGCGTAGCCACCATCACTTCCGTCAACCAAGTGTAGATGATTGCCATTATAGGATTGTACTAAACAGGTCACGAGAGCCTCTTGAGATTTGTGCATTCCGTAAACCAGCTTGCCGTCCTGAAATTGGGAATCGAGATAAGCCTTTAATTTTTCAGCCTGACTCTCAGTGCCATCAATGACCATGCGTAACATGCCATCGAATTTACGAAAATCTGTGTTCTCAACCAGTTCCGCGCGATAATGGCTCAATTTGGAAGGCTTGGAATCATTGTTTCGTGCAAAATAATATTTGCCAACCAAGCTCATGGAAATCATCTTGATAAAATAGCAAAGACGTTTCCATAGGTTTGAACTACCGGATCTAACTTGCAACTCATAACCCAATAATTTCGGGTTGAGAGTCAGGTTTAATTGTGAAGGCCGCAAGGGATGGTAATCCGCAACGTCACCATAGATGGTATTTATTTTGCCAGTGACGGCTTGATATGTTTGTACACTGACAACAGAATCGTTGGACATCGCGGCAACCAGCAACGAAAGTTTGTGATCATTAAAACTTGGCACAGGTTGCCATCTGCATTCAAATCCTTCAAAGTTTGCTTCTGCAGGCCCGTCATCCTCATGAACTTTCACCACTTCCAAGGCATCAACTGATTTGATCCATCGCTCAGCCTCATCCCACCCTCGCCCGGAAAAAGATGACTGCGTAATGTGGGAGGACAAACGGACTTTTGCCACATTTACCGGAAACCCCTGTTTAACCAGATCGCCAATCTTTATTAAACCTGCACGTAAGACAAGGCCAAAGCATTCGCGTGCCAGTTTTTGTGAACCGCGCAAGGCTGATATTACGCCCTTTACCAAGTTATCCGGAATCGCAAAAGTCGCCCCGTCACCGCCAAATGAAAAAGGGATATCGATGTCTCGATCAACGTTTACCACAGACGCGATGCAGGCAACTCCTATGGTATTGACCTTTTTGTAATCTCCATCCTCGATTGCCTTTGTCGATCCCACTACGTCTGCAATTACGATCCACCAGTCATCAGGGATAGCAACATGCAGTCGCGTTTGAATGGCCTCCGAGAAATTATCCAGAGTCGGCAAGTCTCGATAGAAATACCGATGGTTGTTCATTCAAAGAAGACCCGAGATATTTTCCAAATTGAAAATATGGATTAGAAATCAACTGGAACGTAAATTCTACATGGGATGCAGGCAAAGGGCATCTCTTAGGGAGAGAGAAATTACAAATATACCAATTTAGTTGTAGGGTGGATGCGCTGCGCTTATCCGCCGTGCCCGCACCGTACTTTGCGGCGAGGTTATGTTGCGGCGGTTGCGCAAGAGTGGTGAACTCTATGGGATGGATGAGGTTGGTGTCAAGGATGAAATGGGGTTTGTGTTTGGCTGGCTGTTGTCCGATGCACAGTTCCCTTGATAGGGATACCTTTTTCGGCCATCAATCATCGGCCCTGATAGTCATTGTCCCCTGATGCAGTCTCACGTCCATCCTGTTCAAGAATGACATTCCGAGCAGTACATCCGCTCCGAGGTTGGGGACAATTAGCGCCGCCACATTCGTTACCTCGATTCCTCCGAGCTTAATGCTGTCCAGCCGGATGAGGTAGCCTACGGTATCCCCGTTGGCGGTCTGTGTTCGGACCGCGGAGTGGCTTCTGATGCCTAGTCTGTTGGCGAAATTCTCCGAAATTGAAACGTTATCCGCCCCCGTATCCACCAGAACTGTCGTCTTAAAGCCGTTAATCAGCGCCTCAGACCGGTACTGTCCGTTCGGGTCACGCTTAAGTTTGACTTCCGGGCCGGCCCCCACTTTTTCCAGGGTATTGGGGTTCAGTTTTGTCTCGAAGAAATAATACAGGCTGCTACCAAGCGCCAGCCAAAAAACAAGCCACACCGCTGTTTTGGTTAAATTGCTCATGTTCGCATTTCATGCGGGGGCATCAAAGCCGATAGGTAGGGAAGTCCGCTGTACCCGGAGCCTCAACAAGCTATTCTTCCCAGGGAAACCGGGGCAAATTTTCCAGTGCCTGAATCAATCCCTGATTCCATGCGTCGGATATTTGTTTCGCAAACGGGTCGTTGTCGGTCATGGTCATGCGATGCCCGAAGTCCAGGCTGTCTTTTGTGTAGATAAGCAAATCGATGGGAGGGCCGACGGTCAGATTGCTGCGGATCGTGGAGTTCATGGATACCAGCGCACACCGTGCGGCATGGGCGATGGGAGTGGTGCGTTTGATGACGCGGTCGAGGATGGGTTTCCCGTATTTTATTTCACCGATTTGCAGGAACGGATGCTCGCACGACTCGTGTATGTAGTTGCCTTGCGGGTAGATCAGGAGTGTCTCCGGCCGAGATTTGCCGATTTGCCCCCCGAAAATGAACGTGGCTTCAAAATTGGTCGTCGCGGTGTCCCGGCTGGCTTGTTGTTTTTGAACATCCGCGCTGATGTTTGCAATGTAATCGGACGCGCCCAGCATATTGGCAACCGTATGCAAATTTACCGTTGCGTCGCTTTCTATGTCACTCCATAAACGTTTGACCACAGACTGGGTCGTGGCCAGATTGCCGGACGAGAGCAGTACAAATGAACGCTCTCCGGGCCAGACGAATGTGTGCATTTTCGAGTAGATCGAAATATTGTCAAATCCAGCATTGGTGCGCGAATCGGAGCAGAAGATCAGTCCCTGTTCAGTATTGATGGCAACGCAATAGGTCATGTTGTTTTGCGGGCGTAGCAATACGTCCGTGGGTAGGGTTGTAAATAACGGCGTAGGGTCATACGCCCTGTAAAAGGGTTATTGGTGTTATGGGAAACATATTCACGCTTAACCGGTAAAGACAATTTCAGTCTGGGTCTTGCCGGCGGGTTGCGTGCTGTCATGCGCATGGAAAAAACACTGCGTTAATGCGTCATGGATATCCCCCAGTTCAGCTTGCAGGCTATCCAGATAGTTGTGCAGGGCAGCCGCGCTTTGACCGTCAGTTTGGTGCTGCGTGATTTTGAGGCGCAACTGTGCAACCAGTTGTTGCAGTTGCAGCGACTTCGGCATGAGCATTAGGCAGGACTCGATTTCGCCCAGACAGTATTCGACGCTACGGGGAAAACGCTTGTCGCCAAGCAGGAAATTGATGACCTCGCCGCTGCGCACCTGCATGGAGATCAGCCTGCGGTAGGTTTGGTAGGCCGACAATGTGTTCAGCGTGCTCATCCAGATTCGTTCCATCAGGGTCTCATGCAAGACGCTATCCTGCGGAAACTGAACCGCCGAACTCAGGTCGAGTATGCGTGTGGTCATGTCGGCGCGTTCGATATTGCGCCCGAGCCGGATGATCTGGTAGGCAAGGTCGTGGCTCATGGTGCCGGCAACCAGTCCAACAATGGCATGACGCTGTTCGATGAGGTTGTTCAGCACCATATAGCGGTCACGCCGGCTGCGGCACGCAATGGCCGCGTTATCTTTTAAATACAGATACAGGGTGTTGATGCGCTCCCACATTTCGGCGGGGAGAACTTCCCTTAGCGTGCGCGTATTCTCGCGGGCATATTGCACGCACGATAATATCGAGCCCGGATTTCGCGTATCCTCAATCAGAAATCTCATGATCGCCTCTTCGTCGGCAACCGGATAGTTTTCTTTGAACAGATTATCCAGGCCGGCAATCTCAATCAGATTGGCCCAGCCGAAAGATGCGCCGAGCGGCAAGTCGAGCAGGACATGCGTGGTGCTGTTGATCAGGCGGGCGGTATTTTCGGCGCGCTCCAGATAGCGCGCCATCCAGTATAGATTTCCTGCGGCCCGGGCTAGCATGACTGGGCCTCCTCTTCAACTATCCAGGTATCTTTGCTGCCGCCGCCCTGTGATGAGTTGACGACCAGCGAACCTTTTCGCATGGCAACACGGGTCAGCCCCCCGGTAGTGGCGAACAGTTTGTCCGACTGCAAAACAAATGGGCGCAAATCCAGATGGCGCGGGGCGAGTTTGCCATCCACCAGCGTCGGGGCGGTGGACAGGTCGAGTGTCGGCTGTGCCATGTAGTTGCGAGGGTTGGCGCGTATCAGCTCGGCGAATTGGGCGCGTTCCTCGGGCGTGGCGCGGGGGCCGATGATCATGCCGTATCCCCCGGATTCGTTGGCCGGTTTGACCACCAGCTTATCCAGATTATTCAGCACATAGTCACGCTGGTCCTCATACATGCACAAATAGCTCGGTACGTTGGCAAGGATGGCATCCTGGTCCAGGTAATAGCGGATGATCTGCGGAACAAAGGCATACACCACCTTGTCATCCGCCACACCCGCACCGGGCGCGTTGGCGATGCCGACCTTGCCGCTGCGCCATGCGCGCATCAGGCCGCGCACGCCGAGTACGGATTCTGGATTGAAGGCTTCGGGATCAAGAAAACCGTCGTCTATGCGCCGATAGATCACATCCACCCGTTGCAAGCCGTCTATACTTTTCATGTAGACCACATCATCGGAGCCCACCAGCAGGTCGGAACCTTCGACCAGATAAGCGCCCATTTGCTGGGCCAGATAACTGTGTTCGAAATAGGCCGAGTTGAATATTCCCGGTGTGAGTACCGCGATGACAGGCTGGTCGCCGGGACGGGGCGACAGGGCGGCCAAAGTTTGGTAAAGCTGGGTGGGGTAATCGTCGATGGGAAGTATATTGGTCGTGCGGAACACTTCGGGGAAAATTCGCTTCATGATCTGGCGGTTTTCCAGCATGTAGGATACGCCGGAAGGGACGCGCAGATTATCTTCCAGCACGTATACGGTTCCGTCGCGGTCACGCACCAGGTCTGTGCCGCAAATATGCGCCCAGACTCCAAAACGGGGCGTGATGCCGACACACTGGGGGCGGAAGTTGCCGGATCCGGCCAATACTTCGGCCGGGAAGACTCCGTCCTTGATGATGCGCTGATCGTTGTACAGGTCGTTGATGAACAGGTTTAGCGCGGTCAGGCGTTGTTTGAGTCCGGCCTGGATACGCTCCCATTCTTTGCGCGCCATGACTCTGGGGATGGGGTCGAACGGCCACGCCCGGTCTATGTTTCCCGATTCGCTGTAAATAGTGAAGGTGATCCCCATGGCCATGATGGTGTCATCAACCGCATGGCGGCGGGCGGCCAACTCTTTTTCGTCGAGCGAATTCAGATAGTCGAACAGCGGTCGCGCTGACGAACGGGGTTGCAGGTCGCGGTCCAGCAGTTCGTCGTAGGCTGTATTGCCGGTATATTCAGATAAGGCGAGTTCCATGATGGGTCTCAAATTTTATTATAATGAAGATGCAAAGCGAATATTGTGCCAGTATTGAGGAGAAGTAAAGTGGGCAACCGGCGCTGCTATATAGTATAGGCAATTTAATCCGTGGTAAAACAGGGCTTGTTTATCTCCAAGTGGATGGGGTGGCCAGAATGCACGTATAATGACAGGTTATATTGTAAATATATGCGTTTCCGGCGTTATTACAGAATTATTATGTCAACATCGAAACAATTCAGGTTTGGGGTATTTCAGGTGGAACATGCTGAAAAAAGTTAGAGTCGAGGATCTGCGTCTGGGAATGTTCATAGCCGAACTTTGCGGGAGCTGGATCGATCATCCTTTCTGGAAGAAAGCATTTTTGCTTGATTCCGAGAAAGATTTGGGCTTGCTGCAAGCTTGCGGTATCGGTCATGTCATGATCGATCTTGTAAAGGGCTTGGATGTTGAATCCGAGCAGCCCGCCGCCGCCGTTGAAGAAAAGCCCGCGAACGCAGTGGCGGAAGTGGCTGAAAGCGAAAAGAAGGTCGAGCGCCAGGTCGCCTTGCATGACGAGGTGCAGCGTTCCCAGAAATTGCATGCCAAGGCCAAACGGACCGTTGCCTTTGTTTTTAGAGAAGCGCGCATGGGCAATGCACTGCAGGGGGCCGAGGCAGTCGAGTTGGTGGACGAAATTAGCCAGTCGGTCGCGCGGAATTCGGGGGCATTGTTAAGTTTGTCCCGCTTAAAAAGCAAGGACGATCATACCTATCTGCATTCTGTCGCAGTGAGTGCGCTGATGATTGCTTTGGGACGGCAAATGGGGATGGAAGGCGATATTCTGAAAAGTCTGGGAATGGCAGGACTATTGCATGATGTCGGCAAAGTGGCGGTTCCGGAGAATATTCTCAATAAACCCGGCAAATTGACAGCGGAAGAATTCGAGAACGTCAAAACCCACCCGGTACGCGGCTGGGAAATGCTTAAGCTGGATCCGAACGTGAATGACATCGTGCTGGATGTTTGCCGGCATCACCATGAGCGCGTCGACGGGACGGGTTATCCGGACAAGCTGACCGGGGAAACATTGTCTTTGCATGCAAAGATGGCCGCGGTATGCGATGTTTACGATGCATTGACGTCCGATTGCAGTTACCGGAAAGCTTTTTCACCGGCAGATGCAATACGCAAAATGACCGAGTTGCAGAATACGCATTTCGATAAAGCGGTATTTCACGCATTTGTGAAAACTGTCGGAATCTATCCGTCCGGAACGCTGGTCAAACTAAAGTCCGGACGCTTGGCTGTGGTGGCTGACCAGTCGGCAAAAAGCCTGCTTACGCCGATCGTAAAAGTGTTTTTTTCAACAAAAACCAACGAGCCGATTTTTCCCACCCTGGTCGATCTTTCCAAGGTTCCGGATCCGATCGCGAGCGTTGAAGATCCGGCCAAATGGAAACTCGACTTGAAGACCATGGCAGGCATCTGAGTTATCCATGATAAGCCGGAAATTCTCCCGGGACGCGCACGTGTTTGTATCAAACTCCGGCCAGGGATGCCTCGCGCGGTGAATGGGAATCTCTAACGCGGCTGCGCGAGAATATTCTTTAATTCGGACGGTCTGCCAAACAGCCAGCCCTGGCCGAAATTGCACCCCAGCCCAATCAGTTTGGCCCGCACTTCTTCTGTTTCTATTCCTTCCGCGACCACATCCATACCCAAAGAATGCGCCAGCTGTATCGAGGAATTCACGATTTCCTTGCTGCGTTCTGAAGTGAGCATAGACCGGGTAAACGAGAGATCGATTTTTACCGTTCCGATAGGGTAGCGGTTCAGCGTGTCCAGTGTCGAATGTCCGGTTCCGAAATCGTCAATCGCAAGGGTGCTCCCCAGCTTGGTGAGCAGACTGAGCAGATGGATGGCGATATCCGGGTTATTTATGATGACGGTTTCGGTGAGTTCCAGTTTTAATTCCGTTGGCGGCATTTGAAAACGGCCGATAATGGATTTTACGTTTTCAACAAAACTGTCGCCGGTTAGTTGCGAGGGAGACATATTGACGCTGATAAATGGATAGGCGACATTCGTGGATTTGCGCAATACCGGCCAGTCACGGCAGGCGCGTTGCAAAGTCCACAGGCCGATATCGCGAATCTGTCCGGTCTGTTCCGCCAGCCAAAGAAAATCAAGCGGCGAAACCAGCCCGAGGGTCGGGTGATGCCAGCGGATGAGGGCCTCATAACCGGCGACCTTGCCCGTGGATAACTCGCAGATAGGCTGGTAGTACATTTCGAATTCGTTTTCTGCCAGACCGCGCCCGATGTCGGTCGACATGGTCAGTTTTTGCGTGGCTTCGCTATGGATGGAATTATTCCTGCTGGCCACTTCCGCACGAATGATTTGTTGGGCGGAGCTTTGCGGCTGCGAGGTGCCCCGCTTGTTGCGGTAGCGATCCAGAATGACCAGCAGCAAATGGCGCACGATGGGATCGGTTTTTTCCAGCAGTTCATTCACCAATGCGCGTTGAATGGTGATGAGTGTGGTTTTTGCCTGGGCTCTTGCGGTAGCGGTTCTCGGCTGATGATCGATCAATGCCACTTCGCCGAATAACTCGTTCTTGCCGATTTTACTGACGGTATGTTCCTCACCATTGACGTTTACACATATATCAATGATGCCCTCTTCGATCAGATAGGCACAGTCACCCTCATCGCCTTCCTTGAAGATGATCTCATTCACTTCATAAATTTCACGATTGAGATTTTTTAGCATGTGCGACTTCCTCTAATCGGGTTTACTGGAGGCGAATAGTTCCCGTTTTTATATTTTAGGAAGCGCTACTCTAACAGATTATCCGTGAATATATTCAGGGGCCGAGAACCGATGTGCCTGAGCAGCCGCAATTTTTACGCGCACAGGGGCCGGTTGGGTAAGTTGAATTAGGGGAGGTACCCATGCCGGCATGCCTAACCTGCAATGCAAATATCAGGCTGCGGGGGCGGATTTTAACTGCGCTGAATCCAGGTTGCGCAATGCCGCAATGATATTTTGGAGACGACTGCGCTGCTCCCTCCCGGGCTGAGTGCGGCCTAATGCCTCTGCAGTCATTTTTTCAATATCCGTGAAAGCGGGAGCAGACTGTCTTCTCCCTTCCAGTGCATTCTTCATTGCCTGAAGCTTGAGCGTCCGTCTGGCCATCTGAAACGCTTCCGGTGAGGGAATTTCAAGCGCGGACTCCAGTTGTAACAGAGTCTGATCCAGCAGTTCGCTGCTATTCTTTTCCGGATTTGGCTCATCCGGATTTGTAGCGGAGCGGTAACGTCCCCCCAATGCTTGCTCCCAGAGTGGCGGGAGTGGGGCAAGACTATCCCAGCGTGCTTCGATGTCGGCGGGCGGGGTGGGCGACTCCCGTTCTTCGCATAGTGCCAATTTTGAGAGCAGGGTATCGCAAGTGCGGTGCCAGGATCGTCGGGCATTGCCAGTAACATGCCCAAGGGCTTGTTTGCGCGCTGCCTGATACCGGGATTCGAGTTTGTCCGCCTGATTTTTGGGTGCTTCGCCGGCCTTGCGCCATTCCGTATCCGCACTGGCGAGCGTTTGTTTGATGTCGGCGGGCGGGGTATCCTGATGGAGTGCTTCGAGAAGTGCAATCAAAGCTTCGCGCCTCGACTGGGCCGCTTTGAGTTCTGCATCCCGTGCGCTCATTTCCGCTTCGCGCAGGCTCATGAGAGCGTCGGACGCGGCTTTGAATTCTGCCCACAACAGGTTCTCGATTTTGCGGGGAAGAGGATGGGATTTGGCATGACTTTGCCATAGCGACTGCAGTTCCCGCAGCTTTGCCAGCATTTCCTTGCCCCTCGCGTTCTGGCCCAGTGCTTTGGTTCGGGCGATCAGCTGTTCGCGTTCAGTGCGGGCCTTGCTCTGGGCTTCTTTCAGGGGGGCTTCGAGTCTTTCCACGCCGGTTTTCATGCGCTCCAGCAATGCGGCAAGTGACTTGTGCGGTACGGTGTGTTCAACCGGCCCCAGCTTGCGCCAGTCGGTTTGGAAATGCTGCAGCGCCCGTCCCGCTTCCTTCCAGTCGGGAGATTCCTGCTCGCCGGCGGAAATATTGATTGATTCAAGCGTATCCAGTAATTTTCTGCGTGCATTCAAGTTTTCCTGCCGTGCCTCTTTTAGCTGGGCCTGGAGCGCGGCCACAGGCAGGTAGGCCGTTTTCAAAGCGGATTCGAAACGTTGCCAAAGCGATTTATTGGTGGCGGCGCCCAAACGATCCAGTTCTTTCCAGCGTGTACGCAGTTGCTCAATATTTTTTTCAAGTTGCTTGACGGGTAATTTGACCGGGCGCCCCCCTTCCGGTGCCAGCGTTGTGGCGGCGAGCGCTTCGGCTTCCAGCACTATATCGTCCCGTACCCGGCCGCCTCCCCAATGTTGCCAACCTTTGAGGCGTGAAAATTCAGACTGCAGCGCATTGATACGCGCCTGCAAATTATTGCCTGCACCGGCTTTCCCGGTTTCTGTTTGCAGAATCGCCAAATGATTTTCTGCATCGGCCAGATTGCCCGAACCGAGCGCGCTTTCCATTGCATTGGCTGCTGCCGTCAAAATTTGAATGCGTGACTGCTGTGCCGATCTTTTGTTCTCGCTTTCTGCGAGGCTGTTCTGTTTTTGCAGTTTTTTGAGCGCATCACTTCGCAGACGCATGTACTCATCCAGGCGCGCGTTCAGCATGCTTTCAAACTGATGCCCGGCAACAGGAGGTAACGCTTGCCAGCGCTCGGCAGCCGCGGCAATGGCTGCTGTATGCGGGTTGACATTTTCTTCGTTCAACGGGGCATTCAGCAGTGCCTTGGCGGATTGCAATTCACTCAAAATAGACAATTTGGCTGCGATCAGGTCTGAATTATTCAGAGCTGAATGTATGGCTGAAACGAGCCCGTCCACGGCCCCCGCTTCGGGCGAGTCCGGTGGTGAAGTCGGCGGCATATCCAAAAGTGCGGAGCGGGCATTTGCAGCAGATGAGCCGAGTGCGGAAGCCGCTTCACCCGGCTCTGCTCCGTATGCTGTTGCTCCGGCACATGCCGAATTTAAGTCGGCCAAAATCTGTTGTGCGGAGGCTTTCCAGCGGGTGACGCTGCGCTTGAGTTCTCCGCGCTCGCGAACAAGTTCTTCCAGTGATGCCTGCAAAGTGTAGAACCGGGATTTGTTCCCGTCTTCTATGAGATCCTGATCCAGAAGTTCCCATGTCCGTTTGAGTTCCGCCAGCCGGTTGGAAGGAATAATCGGCGCTTCGACCAGTTCGGCCGATGTCTGGATCAGTTCGGAAGCGCTGGAGCGTGTTTCGCGCTGTTTGACCAGTCTTTCATATCGCTGTTTTGCAAGGCTATGCACGCGCCGGTCATGCTTGCGGAACTCGCGTTCGGCCTTGCGTAAACCGTCCTCAGTGGCTAATGCCTGAATCAATGAAAGTTTGTACTCGACCGAGGGCGCGATGACTGCTAAATCCAGCAACGCCGCATCATTGCCCATGGCCGCCTGTACTCTGCTTTCCCATGTGGACAGGGCTACAATTCCACTCTGTGATTCCTGGGCTTCAGTTTGGTCTTTTCTGATGAGTTTGATGAACATGTTTTTTACGATACCCAATCTTGGCGGTTTTTTATGTTGAAATTTGTGGTGATCCTGAAATCGGCAAAATGCCGGTGAATTAGCTGTCCTTAACTTGGTTCCGGGGACACATGGTGCGATGGTTTGACCCGGGGGAAATTAGCGGGTAGCGCGAGTTCGGTTAAATAACCCAATATTCCGGTTCCCCAATTTTAGGTGCCTCGTTCATGAGGTGAGCTATTGTTTCTCTTTTAAATCAGTCAGTATTGCTCAATAACAGGGGTTTCATGGTGGGCGTCTCCAAGTTTTAGGCAGCGTATTTTAACTTTTCCCGTTAACCGGTTGGGAGCGAAATGCAAGAAAGTTGATTCTAAGGCTGCACTGGATTTAGCGGGTCGTTATTTAGACTGGCGTCAACATGTGATATTCTTCTACCTGAGAGATATGGAAAATGCACCGAAATTTACCGTTTGCCGGATTCTGGGTGAATTTGCGGGAACGCCATGTTTGATGGGTTTGCGGAGTTAAGGATGAATAGAGATTGGAACTCCGGCACCGCTAGGGTGTTGAGGTTTGGGTCTGACCTTGGCTTCTTGCAACAACTTTAAGGAATTAATATTTTTCAAGGAAAGTCAGTATGGCTAGCGTAGAAACCCTGGGTGCATTACAGCGCCGACTCAATGCATTTATTCCCCAAAATCAGATACGCGGCGAAGTTGAGGCGCGTATCAAGCGTCTGGGCCGTACCGCCAAGGTGCATGGTTTCAGGCCGGGCAAGGCGCCGTTCAAAATTCTGGAGCAGCAATACGGCGCGCAAGTACAGCAAGAGGTGCTGGGAGATGTGCTGCAACGTTCGTTCGCCGATGAAGTCCGTGCCAACAGTTTGCGAGTGGCGGGGTACCCGGATTTTGAATTAAAAGGCTCCGACCCCGCTGCCGGACTGATTGAATACAGCGCAACCTTTGAGGTCTATCCCGAAGTGGTCATGGGGGACATCGGTGCGGAAAGTATCGAACAGGTGACGTACTCATTGCGTGATGCCGATGTGGAAAACACAATCAACACGCTACGCAAGCAGCGTGCCGTGTTCGAGACTACCGACCGCGCCGCGCAAAATGATGATCAGGTGCGCATCGATTTCACCGGCACGCTGGGAGGCGTCGTGTTTGAAGGCGGCGAGGCCAGGGATTTTTCCGTGGTGCTGGGGCAGGGGCGCATGTTGCCCGATTTCGAGAACGCCATCGTTGGCATGACAGCGGGTGAAACCAAGTCTTTTGACATGACTTTTCCCGAAAATTACCACGGCAAGGATGTGGCGGGAAAACAAGTCACGTTTACAATTACCCTGCATAACGTTGAAGCGGCACGTTTGCCGGAATTGGATGCGGAACTGGCCAAATCGCTGGGTGTCGAGGATGGCGATGTGGGCAAGCTTACAACTGAAATTCGCGAGAATCTGACGCGCGAAATCGGGCGCCGTTTGAAGGTGCATAACAAGAATACGGTAATGGATTTGCTGCTGAAGGTGTGCCAGCTGGAAGTGCCCAAAGCTTTGCAGGATTCAGAGGTGCAAAATTTGATGGAACAGGCTATGCAGGATATGCAGGAGCGCGGCGTGAAAATTCCGCAGGGAATGACATTGCCCCCCGATATGTTTGCCGAACGCGCGCAAAAACGCGTCAAGCTGGGATTGATTCTGGCCGAGGTTGTCAAGAAAAATAATTTGGGTGCCAAGCCCGAGCAGGTTAAAGCGCTGGTGCAGGACTATGCGCAAAGTTTCGAGCATCCCGAAGAAGTGGTGAAGTGGCACTATAGTGATCCTTCCCGCCTGCATGAAGCCGAAGCAATGGTGCTGGAGGATAATGTGGTTGCCTGGGTGATGGCTGCCGCCAGGGTAAGCACCCGGGATATGGAATTTAATGAATTGATGGGGAAGGAATAATGGCTAGCGATTGGTCGCAAAAGAGTAGTCAGCCGCGCAATAGTCTGGTTCCCATGGTGGTTGAAACCAGCGGGCGCGGGGAGCGTGCCTACGATATTTTCTCCCGCCTGCTCAAGGAACGTGTCATTTTTCTGGTTGGCGAAATCGATGATAATGTCTCCAATCTGGTCGTCGCACAGTTGCTGTTTCTGGAGTCGGAGAATCCTGACAAGGAAATTCATCTCTATATCAACTCTCCCGGGGGATCTATTTCAGCCGGGATGGCGATTTACGATACCATGCAATTCATCAAGCCCGATGTGTCCACGCTATGCATAGGGATGGCGGCTTCGATGGGGGCTTTTCTGCTTCAGGCGGGTGCCAAGGACAAACGTTTTGTGTTGCCCAATTCCACCGTGATGATCCATCAGCCGCTGGGCGGGTTCCGGGGGCAGGCAACGGATATTGAAATCCACGCCAAGTATATTTTGAGTCTGCGCGAACGTCTGTACACCTTGATGGCGCACCACACCGGGCGTACCATTGAGGAAATAGCCCGTGACAGCGAACGTGATAATTTTCTTTCCGCGACCGAGGCGGTTGAGTACGGACTGGTGGATAAGGTTCTGGACAAGCGGGTTTAATTTACAGCGAGGATTTGTATGTCGTCGGAAAAAAACAAGGGTGACAAACTGCTGTATTGTTCGTTTTGCGGCAAAAGTCAGCATGAAGTGCGCAAACTGATTGCAGGCCCTTCGGTGTTCGTTTGTGACGAGTGTATCGAGTTGTGTAACGATATTATTCGCGAAGAAAGCAACAATGCCGTACCCGGCAAGGCCGACAGAAGCGATTTGCCGGTGCCGCACGAAATTCGGGCTAGTCTTGATGAATATGTGATCGGTCAGGAGCAGGCCAAAAAGATTCTGTCCGTGGCGGTTTACAACCACTACAAACGGTTGAAGAACACGGACAAAGACGGGGTCGAACTGTCCAAAAGCAATATTTTGCTGATCGGCCCGACCGGTTCGGGCAAGACATTGCTGGCTCAGACCATGGCACGTTTGCTGAATGTGCCGTTTGTGATGGCTGATGCGACCACACTGACTGAAGCCGGATACGTCGGCGAGGATGTCGAGAATATTATCCAGAAGTTGTTGCAGGCCTGCGATTACGATGTCGACAAAGCCCAGCGCGGAATTGTGTATATAGACGAAATTGACAAAATTTCGCGCAAGTCGGACAACCCTTCCATTACACGCGATGTTTCCGGTGAAGGTGTCCAGCAGGCTCTGCTCAAACTGATAGAGGGTACCAAAGCCTCGGTTCCCCCGCAGGGCGGACGCAAGCATCCCAACACCGAGTTCCTGCAAGTCGACACGACCAATATCCTGTTCATTTGCGGGGGGGCTTTCGATGGTCTGGAAAAAGTCATACGCAATCGTTCCGAAAAGGCCGGAATAGGGTTTAGTGCGAACCTGTCCAAGCGCGATGACAAAAAAGGGGTGGGCAAGGTGCTGCGTGAAGTGGAACCGGAAGACTTGATCAAATTCGGTCTGATCCCCGAGTTTGTCGGCCGCCTGCCGGTGGTGGCGACTCTTGAGGAACTTGACGAGGCCGCACTGATCCAAATACTGACCGAGCCGAAAAATGCGCTGACCAAGCAGTATCAGAAGCTGTTTTCGATGGAAGGCGTGGCACTTGAATTTCGTGACGGGGTATTGGTGGCTATCGCCAAGAAGGCGCTGGCACGCAAAGCCGGTGCGCGGGGGCTGCGCTCTATCATGGAACATGCTTTGCTGGACACCATGTTTGATCTGCCTTCCATGGAAAATGTGGAGAAGGTGGTGCTGGACGAAAACAGCGCGAGCGGCGAGATTCAGCCGGTAGTGATGTACTCAGATACACCCAAAGCAGCTTAGCAGCGTAGGGTGGGCATGGTTTGTGCCCACATGGTTCACACCGCGTGGGCAGCAGATACTGCCCACCCTACAAGACTTCAAAAACAAGGTGGCGGCGGTGGGTTGAATTATATTGCCGCGCCCCCATCTAACCACAACGTAAATTATTTGAAGAGCCCGTCATGACCGTACACGACACGAATACCCCCGCTACCGTGGGCCTCTATCCTTTGTTGCCATTGCGCGATGTGGTAGTGTTTCCGCACATGGTAATTCCCCTTTTTGTCGGGCGCGCCAAATCGATCAAGGCCCTGGAGTCCGCTATGGAGGCGGGCAAGAGCATTGTTCTGGTGGCGCAGAAATCTGCGGCCAAGGATGAGCCTTCCATTGAAGATTTGTACCGGATCGGCAGCATTGCCAACATCCTGCAAATGCTCAAGCTGCCTGATGGCACAGTCAAAGTACTGGTTGAAGGCGCTCAACGTGCCAAGGTGTTGCGTATTCTGGACGAGAAATCCCATTTTGACGCCGATATTGAGCCCGTTCCGGCAGACGACAGCCTGGGGTCGGAGGCCGAGGCGATGCGCCGCGCGCTGATCAACCAGTTTGACCAGTATGTAAAATTGAACAAGAAAATTCCCCCGGAAATTCTGACATCGCTGGCAGGCATAGATGATGCGGGACGCCTGGCGGATACCATTGCGGCGCATTTGCCGCTCAAGCTGGAGCAGAAACAGGAAGTGCTGGAGATATTCGACGTGCGCAAGCGTCTTGAACATCTGCTGGGTCTGCTGGAAGCCGAGCTGGATATCCTGCAAGTTGAAAAGCGCATCCGTGGGCGCGTCAAGCGCCAAATGGAAAAGAGCCAGCGCGAGTATTACCTCAACGAACAGGTCAAGGCCATCCAGAAGGAGTTGGGCGAGGGCGAAGAAGGCGCGGATATTGATGAGCTGGACAAGAAAATCAAGGCTGCGCATATGCCCAAGGAGGCGCGTGCCAAGGCCGAGGCCGAGCTGAAAAAGTTGAAACTGATGTCTCCCATGTCTGCCGAGGCAACGGTGGTGCGCAACTACATTGATGTGCTGGTAGGGCTGCCCTGGAAAAAGAAAACCAAGATCGACACCGATCTCAAACATGCCGAGGCAGTGCTTGAGGCGGACCATTATGGTCTGGAAAAGGTCAAGGAACGTATCGTCGAGTATCTGGCGGTGCAGCAGCGTGTGGACAAAATGAAGGCCCCCATCCTGTGTCTGGTTGGGCCGCCGGGCGTGGGAAAAACCTCACTGGGACAATCCATCGCGCGTGCAACCAACCGCAAGTTCATGCGCATGTCGCTGGGCGGAGTGCGCGACGAATCGGAGATACGCGGCCACCGCCGAACTTATATCGGCTCGATGCCGGGCAAGATTCTGCAGAACATGGCCAAGGTGGCCGTGAAGAACCCTTTGTTCCTGCTGGATGAAGTCGACAAGATGGGCATGGACTTCCGTGGTGATCCTTCCTCGGCCTTGCTTGAGGTGCTTGATCCCGAGCAGAACCATACATTTGTCGACCACTACGTCGAGGTCGAGTATGACTTGTCAGACGTGATGTTTGTGGCGACCGCGAACAGCATGAATATTCCCGCTCCTTTGCTGGATCGTATGGAAATTATTCATGTGTCGAGCTATACCGAAGACGAAAAAGTCAACATTGCGACCCGCTACCTGATCCCCAAGGCAGTCAAGAACAACGGACTCAAGGCGGAAGAAATCAGCATTTCGGAAAGTGCTATCCGTGACATTCTCCGGTATTACACGCGCGAGGCCGGGGTGCGCGGGCTGGAGCGCGAACTATCCAAAATTTGCCGCAAAGTGGTCAAGGCGCTGCTGCTCAGAACGGATGGAAAAGTGGGCAAGGTCACGGTGAATGCCCGTAATCTGGATAAGTATCTGGGCGTGCGTCGCTATTCCTACGGTATTGCGGAAAAGGTCAATCAGGTCGGGCAAGTGACCGGTTTGGCATGGACTGAAGTCGGTGGCGAATTGCTGACGATTGAAACCGCCGTGTTGCCCGGCAAGGGCAAAACCACCACTACCGGCAAACTCGGCGAAGTGATGCAGGAGTCTATCCAGGCCGCGCTTAGCGTGGTACGCAGCCGCGCCCGGGCATTGGGCATAGCCGAGGATTTTTACACGAAAAACGATTTGCACATCCACTTGCCGGAAGGTGCCACGCCGAAAGACGGCCCGAGCGCGGGCGCGGGGATCTGCACAGCCATGGTCTCGGCATTGACCGGCATCCCGGTGCGGGCGGATGTCGCGATGACCGGGGAAATTACCCTGCGCGGCGAAGTGTTGCCGATCGGCGGGCTGAAGGAAAAATTGCTGGCGGCCCAGCGCGGCGGGATCAAGGTGGTATTGATTCCCGAGGAAAATACCAAGGATCTGGTGGAGATTCCCGACAACATCAAAAACAAGCTGGATATTCATCCCGTAAAGTGGATTGATCAGGTTCTGGAAATGGCCCTGGAGCGCAAACCGGTTCCGTTGCCAGAAGTTGATTCGGAGATCAAACCTGTGCCGGTCGTGGAAGAAAAAACCAGCACGGCAGTCATTAAACACTGACGGGAGTTTCTTCTTTTTAATTTAACCTTAAGCAAACTGCTGTTTCCAACAAAACCCTGCCGGGCAACTGGCAGGGTTTTTTTATTGATGAAGAAATACAGCCGTTAGCGGCTTAATTCTTGCCGGTAACTTACTTGCCACTCCATTCCGAATTCCTTGGTCTTACTTTCCACATCTCCGTCGGGAGGAGCCTCCGTTGTGTGCATTTAATTTATTGATTATACGTATTTATTTGACAATATCGGCTATTGGCACGGAAATTGAGTAAAAGCAGTATCACAGCTGGTAAGCCGTGCAAGTTTAGCGGATAGATTTTGGCAGCGGATAAGCGTTCGGTTAATCAAATGTAGTGTGGGTAGCGACAATACAGGGGGAAGGCAATGGAGATCGAGACATTTTATGATGTGATGAGGCGGCAGGGGATTACGCGTCGTAGTTTCCTGAAATTTTGCAGTCTGACTGCGGCTTCACTGGGGCTGGCACCCAGCTTTGCGCCGAAAATCGCGCATGCAATGGAAACCAAGCAGCGCACCCCCGTGATTTGGCTGCACGGACTGGAATGTACCTGCTGTTCGGAATCGTTTATCCGTTCGGCTCACCCGCTGACCAAGGATGTGGTGCTGTCCATGCTCTCCCTGGATTACGACGATACGCTGATGGCGGCGGCCGGCCATCAGGCCGAGGAAATCATCGCCGACATCCGCAAGAAATACAAAGGCAATTTCATTCTGGCAGTGGAAGGCAACCCGCCCTTGAACGAGGACGGCATGTACTGTATCCACGGCGGACGTCCGTTCGTCGAAGTGCTCAAGGAAACCGCCGCCGATGCCAAGGCCATCATCTCCTGGGGCTCATGCGCTTCCTGGGGATGCGTGCAGGCGGCCAAGCCGAATCCGACCCAGGCCACGCCTGTACACAAAGTTATCACCGACAAGCCCATCATCAAAGTGCCGGGTTGCCCGCCGATTGCGGAAGTGATGACGGCAGTAGTCACTTACATGCTGACTTTTGACCGTATACCCGAACTGGATCGCCAGGGGCGTCCGAAAATGTTCTACGGCCAGCGCATTCACGATAAATGTTATCGCCGTCCGCATTTTGACGCGGGCCAGTTCGTCGAGGAATGGGACGACGAAGCGGCGCGCAGAGGCTACTGTCTGTACAAAATGGGCTGCAAGGGGCCGACCACTTACAACGCATGTTCCACGGTGCGCTGGAACGGCGGTGTGTCTTTCCCGATTCAATCCGGTCACGGCTGTATCGGCTGCTCAGAGGACGGTTTCTGGGACAAGGGCGGGTTCTACAACCGTGTTACCGACATCAAGCAATTTGGAATCGAGGCCAATGCCGACAAAGTGGGCGGAACGGTGGCTGCCGTCGCCGGTGCCGCTGTCGTGGCGCACGCCGCAGTCAGCGCGTTGAGTCGTGCCCGCAGCAGCAATAATGATCAGAGCAAGGGAGGCAAGTAATCATGTCATCATACGAAACACAGGGCTTCAAACTCGACAACAGCGGCAAACGCGTGGTGGTTGATCCGGTCTGCCGTATCGAGGGCCACCTGCGCGTTGAAGTCAATCTCGACAGCAATAATGTGATCCGCAACGCGGTGTCCACCGGCACCATGTGGCGCGGGCTGGAAGTCATCCTAAAAGGCCGCGACCCCCGTGATGCCTGGGCATTTACCGAGCGTATATGCGGGGTTTGTACCGGTACCCATGCGCTGACTTCGGTGCGCGCGGTGGAAGACGCGCTGGCTATCCAGATTCCGGAAAATGCCAATACCATCCGCAACCTGATGCAGTTGAATTTGTATGTGCATGACCATCTGGTGCATTTTTATCACCTGCACGCGCTGGACTGGGTGGACGTGGTGTCGGCGTTGAAGGCCGATCCCAAGAAAACTTCCGAGCTGGCGCAAAGTATTTCCGACTGGCCGCTGTCGTCGCCCGGCTATTTCCGCGACGTGCAAAACCGGATCAAGAAATTTGTCGAATCCGGCCAGCTTGGCCCGTTTACCAACGGGTATTGGGGCA
>Ga0265327_10001314_pt1 | contig 32362 bp, 32 predicted proteins | sample 41621metaG_FD_202089 | JGI IMG/M metagenome (GOLD analysis project Ga0265327, IMG submission 202089) | Rhizosphere microbial communities from Carex aquatilis grown in University of Washington, Seatle, WA, United States - 4-16-21 metaG | ecosystem: Host-associated > Plants > Roots > Rhizosphere...
CACCGCTACCAGCACGTAAAAGATTTCGAAGCGAAAGAGGCAGAGACGTGGCGTCGAGTACCGACGTACGGCCGAAGATCACCTTGGCCTGCGAGGTGTGCAAGCACCGTAACTACATCACCAAGAAGAACCGGCGCAACGACCCGGATCGTCTTGAGATCAAGAAGTTCTGCCCGAACTGCGGTACGCATCAGCCGCACAAAGAGTCGCGTTAGCCACTCGTCGTGGGTCTGGCGGACATCGTCGGGTATCACTACCGGCATCCCGAGTGCTACGAGGTCGGGCGCGAGAAGATTCGTGAGCACGCGACCGCCGTCCAGAACGACGACGCGTGCTTCCACCACGAGTCGGCGGCCGCTGAACTCGGCCACGACGCGCTGCTGGCGCCGCTGACGTTCATCAGCATCTTCGGCTATCAGGCGCAGCTGGCGATGTTCGAGGACGCCGGCATCGCCATTTCCGATGCCCAGATCATTCACGTCGACCAAGAGCTGAAGTTCCTGGCTCCGATCAAGGCCGGCGACAAGCTGTTCTACGACGTGTACGTCGACTCGTTCCGCCAGGCGCACGGCACCGACATCATCGTGACCAAGAACATCATCACCAACGATCGTGGTGAAGTTGTGCAGGAGGCCTACACGACCCTGGCGGGTCGCTCGGGTGAAGACGGAGATAAGGGGTTCTCAGATGGCGCTTCGTGAATTCGGATCGGTCAAGGTCGGCGACGAGCTGCCCGAGAAGATCATCAAGCTGACCCGGCAGGACCTGGTCAACTACGCCGGCGTTTCCGGCGACCTGAACCCCATTCACTGGGACGACGAGATCGCCAAGCAGGTCGGTCTGGACACTGCCATTGCGCACGGCATGCTGACCATGGGTCTCGGTGGCGGTTTCATCACCAACTGGGTCGGCGATCCGGCTGCGGTCACCGAGTACAACGTCCGCTTCACCTCGGTCGTCCCGGTCCCCAACGACGGCATCGGCGCCGAGCTGGTCTTCAGCGGCCGCGTGAAGTCGGTCGACGAGGACGCTAAGTCGGTGACCATCGCGATTTCCGCCACCACCGGCGGCAAGAAGATCTTCGGCCGCGCTGTCGCGACCGCGAAGTTGGCGTAGCTCATGGCGTTGAAAGCCGACATCCTCGGGATGGTTCACAAATACCCCGAGGTGTTCACGGTGGGGCGCGAGCAGGTCCGCCAGTTCGCCAAGGCCGTTAAATCGGAACATCCGGCATCGATGGACGAAGCGGCCGCGGCCGAGTTGGGCCACGACACCCTGGTTGCCGGACCGACGTTCGTGTCGATCGTCGCGCTGCTGGTTCAGCAGGACTTTTTCCGGACCGTCGATGTCGGCATGGAGACCATGCAGATCATCCAGGTCGACCAGAAATTCGTCTACCACCGCCCGATCAAGGTCGGCGACCGGCTGCACGCGACCGTCGAGTTCATCTCGGTCGACCACAAGTTCGGTGCAGACATCGTCGTGACCCGCAACACCCTCACCGACGATGACGGTGGCGTGATCATGGAGGCGTTCACCACGCTGATGGGTCACGAGGGTGACAATTCGGTAGGGGTGCATTACGACCGCGAGACCGGCCAGGTCCTGCGGTCGGCGGCAAAGGCGGATTAGTAACTCAGACTGGGGCCGTTGTACACTCGGTCCTCGGGGATCCACCCTTTTCAGCGCGCTGTCCGTCGGTTACAGATCGACCGATCGGGGAGCGCGCGAATTGTGTGAGGACCCAACCGGAAGTGCCGATGATGTTCGGTGCTGAAGGGGCGTAGCTCAATTGGCAGAGCAGCGGTCTCCAAAACCGCAGGTTGCAGGTTCAAGTCCTGTCGCCCCTGCTCAACTGAATACCGATGTGGACACTGGAAATGTGACCACCTGGAACAGACGAAAGGCATGCGGTGAGCGACGAGCGCGATAGTGCCGGCTCCGCAGGCGCCGGTACTGAAGCGGGCACCGACGCGGGCGAAAGCGAGTCGCAGGGCCAGACCGCAGTTGTGACGCGCCCGGCGCGTCCGACCGGAAAGCGGGCCCGGCGGGCCGTCGAGGTCGACGAGTCCGAATCCGACACCGTCGAGACGGACGCCGACACCGAAGACGGCGCGGTCGACACTGACAAGAAATCGAAGAAGCGCGACAAGCCGAAGAAGGCCGCCAAGACCGGCCCGTCTCGGAACCCATTCGTGTTCGTCTGGAATTACCTCAAGCAGGTCGTCGCCGAGCTGCGCAAGGTCATCTGGCCGAACCGCAAGCAGATGATCGGCTACACGACCGTCGTGCTGGTGTTCCTGGTCTTCATGGTGGCGCTGATCGGTGGGGTCGACTTCGGTCTCGCCAAGCTCGTCATGTGGGTGTTCGGCTGACGCCGAGCGCCCGCCGCGACGAGCTCAAGAACGTAAGAGAGGACTGACTACCGTGACTTTCGATGGCGAGACACCTTCGGATGAGTCCGACGTGACCGCCGAGGCAGTCGAGTCGGTGGAGACCTTCGAAGAAGCAGCCGACACCGTGGACGCTGACGACACCGCCGGTGCCGACGACGCCCAGGCCGACTCGGCCGACGCTGCAGAAGCGCCCGAGGCTACCGACGCGGTTGTCGACGAGACGGTGGAAGCCGCCGCCGAGGAGCCCGAGGACGAGGATCCCGCGGTCGCGCTGAAGAAGCAGCTGCGTCGCCAGGCAGGCGAGTGGTACGTCATCCACTCGTACGCCGGTTACGAGAACAAGGTGAAGGCCAACCTCGAGACTCGCGTGCAGAACCTGGACGTCGGCGACTACATCTTCCAGGTCGAGGTGCCGACCGAAGAAGTCACCGAGATCAAGAACGGTCAGCGCAAGCAGGTCAACCGCAAGGTGCTGCCGGGTTACATCCTGGTCCGCATGGACCTGAACGACGAGTCGTGGGGCGCCGTGCGCAACACCCCGGGTGTGACCGGGTTCGTCGGTGCGACCTCGAAGCCGTCGGCGCTGTCGCTCGACGACGTCGTCAAGTTCCTGCTGCCGCAGGGCGCCGCGAAGAAGCCCGCCAAGGCGACCTCGGCCGCCGCTGCGTCGGGCTCCGACAGCGAAGCCAGCTTGGCGCGTCCGGAAATCCTGGTCGACTTCGAGGTCGGCGAGTCGGTCACCGTCATGGACGGCCCATTCGCGACGCTGCCCGCGTCGATCAGCGAGGTCAACGCCGAGCAGCAGAAGCTCAAGGTGCTGGTGTCCATCTTCGGACGCGAGACGCCGGTCGAATTGACCTTCACTCAGGTCAGCAAGATTTAATCGCGATTGCGAACTCGCGATTAGCAGGACGTAGTCGCGCCGCGGCTACCTAGAAAGGAACACCACACCAATGGCCCCGAAGAAGAAAAAGGTCGTCGGGCTGATCAAGCTGCAGATCCAGGCCGGCGCGGCCAACCCCGCCCCGCCCGTGGGTCCGGCGCTCGGCCAGCACGGCGTCAACATCATGGAGTTCTGCAAGGCGTACAACGCCGCGACAGAAAGCCAGCGCGGAAACGTCATCCCCGTCGAGATCAGCGTCTACGAGGACCGCACGTTCACCTTCGTTCTGAAGACCCCGCCGGCTGCCCGGCTGCTGCTCAAGGCTGCGGGTATCCCGAAGGGTTCGGCCGAGCCGCACAAGACCAAGGTCGCCAAGATCAGCTGGGACCAGGTCCGCGAAATCGCCGAGACCAAGAAGGAAGATCTCAACGCGAACGACATCGACGCCGCTGCCAAGATCATCGCCGGCACCGCGCGCTCGATGGGTATCACCGTCGAATAGTTCGACTAGTTCGACCCTGAAGCAACACGTGGAAGAGCCCGCTTCGGCTCGCTAACCACACCTCTGAACTGGAGATTCAAATGAGCAAGAACAGCAAGGCATACCGCGAAGCTGCCGAGAAGGTGGACCGCGACAACCTGTACACCCCGCTCCAGGCCGTCAAACTGGCCAAGGAGACGTCCTCGAAGAAGCAGGATTCGACCGTCGAGGTCGCGATCCGGCTGGGTGTTGATCCTCGTAAGGCAGACCAGATGGTGCGTGGCACCGTCAACCTGCCGCACGGCACCGGTAAGACCGCCCGCGTAGTGGTGTTCGCGGTTGGTGAAAAGGCCGAGGCCGCTGTGGCCGCCGGCGCCGATGCCGTCGGTAGCGATGACCTGATCGAGCGTATCCAGGGTGGGTGGACCGACTTCGACGCCGCGATCGCGACGCCGGACCAGATGGCCAAGGTCGGTAAGATCGCCCGCGTCCTCGGCCCGCGTGGTCTGATGCCGAACCCGAAGACCGGCACCGTCACCCCGGATGTGGCCAAGGCCGTCAACGACATCAAGGGCGGCAAGATCAACTTCCGCGTCGACAAGCAGGCCAACCTGCACCTGATCATCGGCAAGGCGTCGTTCGACGAGGTCAAGCTGGCCGAGAACTACGGTGCCGCGCTGGACGAGGTGCTGCGCGCCAAGCCGTCGTCGTCGAAGGGTCGCTACCTGAAGAAGGTCGTCGTCTCGACGACCACCGGCCCGGGCATCCCGGTCGACCCGGCCGTCACCCGCAACTTCACCGAAGAGGCCTAGGCCCCAAGCCGAATCTCTTCAAAGGGACCCCCGTACGACTTCGGTCGTACGGGGGTCCCTTTTTTCGTAGGTCAGGCGATCACGCCGCCGTGCTGTGGCCGGTCGGCAGCGGCACAGCATCGGCGTCGACGAACGCGCGGATGGTGCGACCCATGTCCGCTATCGCCGCCCGGGCATCCGGCAGGATGTCGGCGCCGGCCTGGAAGACGTGCAATGCGCGATCCCACATCTGCACGGTGCAGGGCACTGCGCCATCGCGGCAGCGCTGAGCCAGTTGCTCGGCGTCGGCCAGGAGCACTTCGGTAGAGCCGACCTGGATGAAAACCGGTGGGAGCCCGGCGAAGTCGTGGTTCACCGGCGACCACCGGGGATCCAGATCGCCGCCGGCTGCGAAACCGATCAGCGCCGGGACCGAGAGCGTGAAAGCTGAGAGCACGGCGTCCTTCCGATCGTTGGGGTGGGCAAGCCTGCGGGCCGGATCGAGATCGGCCCACGGTGCGATGGCAGCGATACCGCCGGGCATCGGCAATCCACGCTCGCGGGCCGCCAACGCGGCGGCGAAGGTCAGGCCGCCGCCCGCGGAATCACCGGCAAACACGATCCTGTTGGGGTCGAAGCCTATCCGGAGCAGGTGCTCGTACGCGTGGAGCGCGTCGGCAACCGTCTCGGTGATGTGGGCTGCCGGCAGCTGCCGGTAGTCCACGTTGAGCAGCGGGATGCCCGCGGCGCCGCTGATACGTCCCGCGATCCGGCGATGGCTGTGCAGTCCGCCGGTGACGAAGCCGCCGCCGTGGAAGTACAGAATCGCTCCGCCAGTGACATCGTCCGGGCCGGCGATCGCCTTGTGCCACAGCCATTCCGCGCGGAAGTCGGCGAAGCGCAACGCGCGGCGTCGAGTGCCGCGGGGTGCCCGTAGCGGGACAGTGACCAGAGCGGCGAGGTTGGCGATGCGGAAGGCAGGGGCGCCGCGCAGCGGACGGCGGCAGGCCAACCGTGCGATCGCGTCCAACGAGGGCCGGATCATTCGGCGGCCAAATGCATCGGCGACGCGTAGCGACATGCTTGCGCGGCTGGGCAGCTCGATGGTCACGGAGTCGATCGCACTCATGCCCCGGCCCCTTCGAACGTGACCGGGATTTCGTAGCGGTAGTCGTCGAGCGGGAACCTGCGGTTGCCGCGGCTCGCTTCGAAGAAGCCCGAGGGGCGGATGTACGTGGTATCGCCCTGCGAATTGCGGTAGTAGGTGGGCACGTGACCGTTGAGATCCGCCAGGTAATAGCGCAACAAATTGGCTCGCTGGTAGATCGTGCGGTGATAGGCCTCGGCGGCCTCCTTACGGACCTCGCAAACCTGCGCATCGCGACGCCGGGTTTCGTTGATCGCGCGGATCGCATGGTCCGCGGTCATCTCCACGAACGCGTGCCAGCCCGACCCGGTCCACGAGTACGGGCCACACAGCGTCCACCGGTTGGGTAACCCGGGCACGGAAACGCTCTGGTACGCCTGCAGCCCCTCGTCGTTGTAGAACTTGGCCAGATCGAAACCGTTGCGCCCCAGGATAGTTCCGGGCCGATACGTCTCCGGGTCGGAGAACACCTCATAGCCGGTGGCCAGGATCAGGACGTCCAACTTATGGAGCACGCCGTCACGGGTCCGGACACCTGTCGGCGTGATCTTCTCGATCGGATCGGTCACCAGCGACACGTTGGCACGGTTGTACGCCTGCAGGTATCCGTTGGACATCGTCGGCCGTTTGGCGAGCAGACCGAAGTTCGGCGTCAGCTTCGCGCTGGTCTCCGGATCGTGCACCGTCCTGGCCACGAATCTGCGGTAGCCGCGGATGCAGAACGCGTCGGCTCGGTCCAGCGTCGAATGCGAGGTCCGCAGCGCGCCACGAAGAATCAGGTCGACCACGACCAGCACGCACCCGTGGATCGTGGCCTGCAAACCGGGGATCGCGAGCAGTTTCTTCATCGCCGCGGGCACTCGGAAGTCCGGCTTCGGGATGGACCAGACCGGGGTGCGCTGAAACACCGTGAGCTGACCGACGTCCGGTGCGATCGCCGGAATGATCTGCACCGCACTGGCCCCGGTACCGACGATGCCGACGGACTTGCCGGTCATGTCATAGTCGTGATCCCAATCGGTCGGCCGCTGCACTTTGCCTTTGAAGGACTTCGCACCCACTATCCCGATGTCCTCCTTGGGGCGGACGAACGCACCGACGGCGCTGATCACGAACCGCGCGGTGACGACCGAGCCGTCGGCAGCGTGCAGCTTCCAGAAGCTGCCGGTGTCGTCCCACTCCTCCCGTTCGATGTTGGTGTTGAACCGAATTCGCGCGTACAGCCCGTGTTTCCGGGCGACGTCGACGTGGTACTGCTTGACTTCCGCGCCTTTGGCGAAGAAGCGATCCCAGTTCGCGTTGCGCGCGAATGAGTACTGGTACGCGATGGTCGGAATGTCCACGCCGAGACCGGGGTAATGGTTCTCGTGCCAGCTGCCCCCGACGTCATCGGCACGCTCGATGATGACGAAGTCGTCGATGCCGGCCTTGCGGAGCTTCACCCCGGCGGCGATCCCGCCGGGCCCGGCGCCGATGACGGCAACCTCGAATTGTGGTGCCCCGCTCATGCGCTCGCACCTTCATGCAGTTGTCCCGTATTCCGGGTGAATCGGTAATCGGACAGCGGGAAATACCTATTTGCCCAGCGCATCTCGAGGACGGTGGTCGGCCGGAATGCCGCGGCGTCGCCGTGATGGTTGAGGTAGTAGGTGTTGGAACCGCCGCATGCCGAGGTCATCAGCGGAGTCCGGGCGACGCGTTTCTGCATGTCCGCGAAGAAGCGGTCGTGCGGCTCCTGCTTGACCTCTACGCAGGTGGCCCCGCGATTCCGCGCCTCGGTGATCACGCGCACGGCGTGGTCCCCCGTCGACTCGATCAGCACCAGATACGAACCCGGCGCGTAGGCGTAGGGTCCGATGACGAGGAACGCGTTGGGGAACTTCGGTGCCGAGACACCCTGGTACGCCTGGTAGCGGTTCGCTTCCCAGAACTCGTTGAGATCTACTCCACCGCGGCCGAGGGTCGGGAAGGGCGGGGTGCTGCCCTTTGCCATCACCTTGAATCCGGTGGCGCAGACCAACACATCGATGTCGTGCGCCGTGCCGTCCTCGGTGACCACCGCATCGGGGATGACCTTTTCGATCGGGTCCGTCACCAGGTCGACGTGCGGCAGGTTGTAGGTCTTGAAGTACTCGTTGTGCATCGACGGCCGCTTGCAGCCCAGCAGGTACTTCGGCGTGAGCTTCGCACGCGTCACCGGATCCTTGACCTGTGTGCGCATCCAGAGTTTCAGCGCCGCTTCCGCGCCGCGGATGAGTGGTTTCATCCGCCGCCCGTGCAGCATGCCCGCGCCGACACCGAGCTCGACACCCACCAAGCCGACCGCGCGCAACGGTGCCCGCAGTATCGGGGTGCCCAACACCGCCTTGGTGACCCGACCGGTGTTCCAATCCGGCTTGGGTGCGACCCAGATCGGAGTGCGCTGGAACACCGTGAGGTGCGAGGCGACTTTGGCGACCTCCGGAATCAACTGCAGCGCACTGGCTCCGGTGCCGATCACACCGACCCGCTTGCCCCGCAGATCAACACTGTGATCCCAGGCTGCGGTGTGCAACACCGTCCCGCCGAAGCTGTCGATGCCCGCGATGTGAGGCAGGTTCGGCACCTCCAGGCCACCGATGCCCGCGATGATGAAACGGGTCGTGAACTCGCCGGTGTCGGTGCTGACGTGCCAGATGTCGTTCGCCTCGTCGAACCGGCATCCGGTGACGGTGGTGTTCAAGCGCAACTTCGGCCGCAGTCCGTGGGCGTCCACGACTTCTTCGGCGTAAGCCTGAATTTCGTGGCCCGGCGCGAACAGCCGTGACCAGTCGCCTTTTTGGTGATAGCTGAACTGATAGATGAAGGACGGAATGTCGACTGCGACACCGGGGTAGTGGTTGGCGTTCCACGTCCCGCCGACCTTGTCCCATTTGTCGAGGATGACGAAGTTCTCGATGCCGGCCTGGCGGAGCCGGACCCCGGCGTTGATGCCGCCGAAGCCGGCACCGATGACGACGACCTCGAACTCGGGGGTCTCGACGGATGTCATTGCCATACCTCCTATTTCCCGGTGAGACGCGCGAGCGCCTTGCCGGCCACCGGGATCACGGATTCGATGCGATCGAACGACGCGCGCGCGACTATTGCGCGCGTGAGACTGGGGGATAATCGGAACAGCCCGTACAGCAGCCAGGCTTCCGGTGCGACCGGCACGATGGCCGAGTTCCACCGCACGGCCCGGTCGATCGCCCTGGCCACCTTCTGCGGCGAGGTGTAGGCATATCGCTGCATACCGCTCGCGCTCTCACGCCAGGCGGCCTGCTCCTGTGCCGTGAGCCCGGCCCGTTCGCCGTTGGCGAGCAGATTGGTGCGGATCGCGCCCGGGCAGATCGCGGTGACGCCGATCCCTTTGCCGCGCAACTCCACTCGCAACGCCTGCGATGCCATCAGAACCGCCGCTTTCGCGACGCCATATGCGGGCTCGAGCCTGGACGGGAAGTACGCCGCTGCCGACGACAGGTTCACGATCTGGCCGCGAATCCCGTCGTCGATCATCTGTTGCGCGAACACCCGCGATCCGTAGATCACGCTCATCAGGTCGATGTCGATCTCGCGCTGCCACTGTGCGGCACTCATCTCGACGAACCCGCCGAGGTCCATGACGCCCGCGTTGTTGATCAGCACGTGTGGTGCGCCGAAGTGGGCAAACATCCACGCGCCGAAGGCCTCCCATTCCTCCGCGCTCGACACGTCCAGCTGGTACGCCGCTGCTTGGCCGCCCGCGGTGACGATCTGCTCGGCCGTCTCCTTGGCGGCGGTCATGTTGTTGTCGGCGACGACGACTCGACTGCCCTTGGCGGCGAACAACTTCGCAGTCTCCCGCCCGATCCCGGCGCCCGCGCCGGTGATGATGACGTTCTTCATCACCTGCCTCCGAAGACCTTGCCGGACAGGGCAACCGCCTTGTCGGCGATCGACATCGTGATCAGTCCGTATAGGCCGCGTGCGGCACTCGGCGACAGCCGGTACAGGTACCAGCCGGCCCATGCCTCGATGCCGACCGGGACCGTCGACAGATTGTGGCGTACCGCGCGTTCGATCGCGGCCGCCACGCGATCCGGGGAACGGCCGAGGTATCGATGCCCCGCGGCGAGCTTCGACGACCAATCCGAGCTGTCATCGTCGCTGACGCCACCGCGAGTTCCGTTGGCGGCCAGGCTTGTCCGGATCAATCCGGGGCAGATCGCACTGACACCGATGCCCTTGTCTCCGAACTCGGCGCGCAGCGCCTGCGTGCCGAACCACGCACCGGCCTTGGCGACCACGTACGAAGGGGCGATGGGCGTCGGCATGAACGCGCCGACGGAGCACACGTTGACGATGTGGCCGCGCACCCCGGCGTCGGTCATGCGCTGCACGAATAATCGAGACCCGACCAGGGGGCTCATCATGTTGATCTGGATCATTCGCCGCCAGTCTGCGTTGGTCTGTTCCACGAATCCACCGCCGATCAGGATGCCCGCGTTGTTGACCACGACGTCTGGCACACCGTGCTCGGCGCACACCCAGTCGGCGAAGTCTTCCCAGTCGGTGAGGTCGGCTACGTCGAGCCGCCGGAACACCGCGCGGCCACCGGACTTCTCGATCAGCCCGACCGTCTCCTGACCTGTCTGTTCGTTGATGTCGGCTACCACGACTGCGAAGCTGTTGCGCGCGAACCGCACAGCCGTCGCACGTCCGATGCCGCTGCCGGCACCTGTCACCACTGTCAACGCCATGGTCGACACCCTTCGGCTGTGCTGGTCGGTCTGTGCGCACCGGTCATGTCGACTCCCTTGTCTTCGAGACTGCATTTCGGATAGTAGTGATATTCAAAGAGCGATGCAATCTCTAATTTGGTGGCCGGTGGGAGCTGTGGTTCGGCTGTGTGGACGCCGATTCTGACGATCGTGAAAAGTGTTGGTGTGTAGCGCTTTCCGGTAGCTCCGGTTGGCGCACCTGGAACATCGGTGGCTCGAAATAGTTGCGCTATTCGAGTAGCGGTGGTCTCATCGTGTCAGCGACGTTCGGGTGGAGGGGGCAGCGGTGGCCCGGAAAGTGTTGACACGCGCGGAGAGTCAGGCGCAAACGCGCCAGGACGTGCTCGATTCGGCGGCGCGACTGTTTCACGCGAACGGCTATCACGGCACCTCCATCGCGGCGATCGCGGCTGATGCCGGGCGCACCATCGGCGCCGTCTACAGCAACTTCGCGGGTAAAGAGGCGCTCTGTCTCGAAGTTCTTCGCATCAGGTACCTCGCGGAAACCGCGAAACTACTGGAAATGCTTGGCGGCGAATCGGATTCGACGGATGCCAGGCTCGGGGTGCTGGCGATCTGGTGGTCCCGGTTGTCCTCGGACATCCCGCTCACTGTGCTGGGATCGGAGTACTTGTTGAGTACTTTGGGGGACTCCGAGCAGACCGCCGGGACCATGGAAACCATCGATCGGTTCCGGGATTCGGTCCGCGTGATGGTCGAGGATCTGATACCCGATGGCGTCGATCCCGCCGACTCGCGCCTGGACGAAGCGATTGATGCCATCGTGGCCACCGGAAGTGGACTGGCGATTTCACAAGCCATCGGGATGGCCGATGCTGATCGGAGCGCGGCGCTGCTGGTCACCACATTGCAGATGTGGATGGACAGGCTGGCCACATCGGGGTCGGTAGATGACAAGCCCGCCGCGACAAAGTCCAATCCGACGAGGTCCACGCCGGCCAAGGCGGCGCCCGCGCGCACGCACTGAGCCCCTTCGGCGGCCATCGTGTCGCGACATACCGCGATCCCGTAGTTGTCTGGTACCGGGATCTGGCAACCTCGACACATGTTCGTGCGAACGCTCGCCGTCACTTTGGGCGCCCTGCTGGCGGTCGGAAACTTCGGGCCGGACCTCGGCACGGCCGCGGCGGCACCGCAGCCCGCGCCGCCGCCCGTGTCACCGCAGGCCGCCGCGGCGGGACTGATCGACGTCCGGACCGTCGTTCCCGACGCGGTGATCGACCTGCGCTACGCCACCCCCAACAACTTCGTCGGGCGTCCGCTGTATCCGGCCGACGCGCGGTGCCTCGTCCACGAATCCATGGCGCCGGGACTGGCCACTGCCGCCCGGATTCTGCGCGCGCGCGGCGAGGTGCTGACGTTCTGGGACTGCTACCGCCCGCATGAGGTGCAGGTCCGAATGTTCCAGGCCGTGCCGGATCCGAACTGGGTCGCCAAACCCAGCCAGTTCGCGCGCAGCCACGAGTCCGGTCTTTCGGTGGACGTGACGATCACCGGCGTCGACATGGGGACTGATTTCGATGATTTCACCCCGCGTGCGACGGCCTACGCGACCACCGGCGTCACTCCGGCACAGCAGGCCAACCGTGCCCGGCTGCGCGACGCCATGGTCGCCGGCGGGCTCAGTGTGTATCCGGGGGAGTGGTGGCACTTCAACGGCCCGGGAGCGTCCGAGCCGCGCCCGATTCTGGACGTGCCGGTGAACTGAGTCAGCCGGTGACCAACTGGGCAAGTAACGCCCGGTGATCGGAACCGGGTACGTGCAGCGTCCGCACCGATGTGGCCACATAGCCGCGCGTCAGGATGTGGTCGACGGCGAAGACCGGCGGCGTGACGATGTCGGACGGATGCGTGCGCACCACTCCGGCGCCGGCCTGCGCGCCGGCATCCCGATAGCCCTGCCGCAGCAGCCGGCGGAACTCCCGCATGTCCGGAGTCGCGTTCAAATCACCGGCCAGGAGTACGGGGCCGGAGCTTGCCTGGGCCGTCTTCAGCAACGTGTCGGCCAGTCGCGCCAGGTCGTCGCGCCAGCCCTGTAGCGGGTCGGGCCACGGCGCGGACAGGTGCACGGTCAGCACCCGGATGGGGGTCGGCGCATCGGGGATGTGGACGTCGGCGGCCAGCATGCCCAGCCAGAAGCCGTCGTCGATGCGGACAGCACTGATCGGGTGGCGACTCCAGAGGCCGACGCCACCGGGCTCCTCCATCTGGCGTAGCGCACGGTGCGGGAACATCCGGTCGAGTCCGGCGGCCTCCAGCCGCACCACCGCGGCCGGGGTAAGTTCTTGCAGCGCAACGATATCCGCGCTCTCCTCGGCGTAGCGGACGACCGCTTCGGCCTCGGCCCGCCCGTAGCGCAGGTTGGCCGACAGGAACCGCAGCGCGGTGCCCGACGGCGCCTTCGCGCGCCGGAACAGAGGCAATTGCACGACGGCCCCGGCGATGGTGACCGCGACCGCGACCGCTGTCAGCGGCCAATTTCTCATGACACCGAACAGGATTGCGGCCACCGGAGCGCCGATGGCCGCGTATGGCGCGCCGGCGGCCAGCGCCAACAACGACCTGTTGACGATCGGAACCCATCGCACCGCGAGCCCGGCCGCGGCAGCACACAGCGCGGTGGCGCCTGCGTATATCAGGACCGACTGCCACATCGCGACGATTCCTCTCCGTCGTCGAGTCAATCCGAAAAATCTACCGCACGTATGTTTTGGCTCGTCGATGGTGAGTTTGGCAACGATAATTCGCATTTGCTGAGTTCGGCAATTTTGTGGGTCGGTCGATAAGAACTCATCGATTCATTAGAATCGTCTGTCAGTAGGCTATCAAGAAACTGTGAACGAAAATAGCTGTTGTGAAAGGTTTTTGACCATAGGTATGTTTATTTCGGCAATGGTTTTGCGGGTGTCCCCGGCTGAATGGCGGTAGTGTCTGCGCCATTCATCGACGGCCTCGTAATAATTCGCTGGCCGGTCGAATTCGATAAGGAGGCCGGCATGTACTCGTCGATGCGCGGATTCGTCCGTGCCTGTGCATTTCGTGGCACTATCGCGATGCTTCCACTCGCGTTGATCTGTGCGTACGCGCCGTCGCCGAGCGTGTCGTCGAGTCTGATGACGCAGATCGAGCCCGCGGCGGAGATCGTGTCCGCGCCGTCGACCATCGGGATCGCCGACTCGGGACTGTACGGCGAGACGCAGGCCCAGATCGATCAGACGCTCGACACCCTGCAGTCAATCGGGGTCCAGGATGTCCGGGTGTTCGTCCCGTGGATATTCGTCGAGCCGGTTCAGGGCACCTACAACTGGTCTTATCTGGACATGGTCATGCAGGCTGCCGCGGCGCGGAACATGGGCGTCATGGCGGAGATCGCCAGCACGCCGACGTGGGCTGGTTCGTCGACGTCCATCACTGGTGCCGGTACGCCGGACCCGGCCACCTATGCGTCGTTCGCGGCCGCGGTGGCCAAGCGGTACGGCTCGACCATCTCGGCCTACGAGATCTGGAATGAGCCGAACTATGTGCTGTCCTCGGACCCCATCGACGCCACCGCGTATGCCGCGCTGCTCAAGGCGGCCTATCCGGCGATCAAGGCGATCGACCCGACCGCCACTGTGGTCGCCGGCGCGCTCGGCAGCGTCATCAGCTTCGGCAGCATCACGCTCGACCCGGTGACGTTCGTCAAGCAGATGCTGGCCGCCGGCGCCGCCGGGTACTTCGACGCGTTGTCGTTCCACCCGTATCAGGAATCACTGCCCTTCTCGTCGGGCGCCGGCGTTGCGAACTCTCCACTGACCCAGCTGAATTCGATCTATCAGCTGCTGCAGCAGTACGGCGACGGCAACCTCAAAATCTGGATCAGCGAGTTCGGTGCCTCGACCAACGACGTCAGCGAGCAGACCCAGGCCGACCTCATCAAGAATCTGCTCGACACCTGGCAGACCCTGGCCTATGCCGGGCCGGCGTTCATCTACACGGCGCAGGACGGTGTACCGGGTGCCGACGGTTACGGCATCTACAACGCTGACTGGACGCCGAAGCTGGCGGTCGCCGTGATCGCGCAGGCGATCAAGGAGTACGCCGGCAATGCGGCCGGCGGCGTCGGTGGGGCGGTCGGTGGAATCGTCTCAGGGGTCACGGCGATCGCCCAGTCACTAGCGAGCCTGGTGAAATCGATCAGTCTGGCAATCCAGGGTGAGTTCCAGCAGTTGGGCAAGGCGGTCAACGCCTGGGTCACGGCGGTCAGCTCCAAGCTGAGCGGCGTCCTGCCGACCGCCACGCCATTGGCCGCGAAGACCACCGCCGCGAAGACCACCACCGCCGCGAAGACCAGTGCCGCGACCGCGACCGCCGCAGCGGTATCCGCGGATACCACGCCGGCGCCGACGAAAGTGAAGAAACATGCCAAAGGCGGCGGGTCAACAGCGCTGCCGACACCCTCGAAGGGGACGCCCGGCAAGGCGGCCAAGCCGGACAAGACGGGCGCCGCGGCGCCGGACACCACCCCGCCCGTCGTCGACAAGCGGTCGCACCGGCACCGTGACGCGGGTTCGAAATCGTCGGTGTCCGCCCACTGATCCCGTAAACGAGTAGCGCCCCCGACCAAGGGTCGGGGGCGCTACTCGTCGGAAATGCTTACGCGGCTTCCTTGGTCTTCGTGTAGGTGACCAGGCTGACGTCGAGCACCTCATCGAGGAAGTAGTACTGGCAGCCGGTCAGATACTTCATGTACCGGTCGTAGTTCACCTGGCCGGAGATCGCGATGGCCTGCTCCTTGTGGTGCTCCAGGTTGGCCGCCCAGACACCGAGCGTCTTGATGTAGTGGTTACGGAGCGACACCGGCTCCGGGACGTTGAAGCCGGCCTTCTCGCCGTGGTCGATCATCATCTGGGTGCTGGGCAGGCGGCCGCCGGGGAAGATGTCCGTGGCCATGAACTTGATGAACCGGGCCATCTCGAACGTGAGTTTCTTACCCCGTGCTGCCATGTCCATCGGGTGGTAGCTGACGCTGCTCTGGATTGTCATCCGGCCGTCGGCGGGCATGATCTCGTAGCAGTTCTTGAAGAAGTCGTCGTAGCGCTCGAAACCGAAGTGCTCGAAGGCCTCGATCGACACGATGCGGTCCACCGGTTCGTGGAACTCTTCCCAGCCCTTCAGCAGCACGCGGTGCGAACGGTCCGACTCGCTGTTGCTCAGCAGTTCCGTGCAGAACGCCTGCTGGTTCTTGCTCAGCGTCAAGCCGATGACGTTGACGTCGTACTTCTCCATGGCACGCTGCATGGTCAGGCCCCAGCCACAGCCGATTTCCAGCAGCGTCATGCCGGGCTTGAGGTCCAACTGATCGAGGTGCTGGTCGACGTTGGCGAGCTGGGCTTGTTCCATCGTGACGGTGGGTCCGGTGAAGTAGGCGCAGCTGTATTTACGGGAGTTGTCCTGGAACAACCCGAAGAAATCGTCAGACAGGTCGTAATGGGCCTGGATGTCCTCGAAATGCGGCCGCATGTCCTTGGCGCCAGTCGAATCCTGAATCATCTGTAACACCTAACTTGACCTTCCTCACTAGCTGGTGATGCCGGTCACTAACTCTCACAATTGTGACCGCACAATACCTGGTCGCCGACCGGTGCCTTGACGTTGGTGTGACGCGTCGTCACGTTCAGCTCGTGCGGCAAACGTAGCGCCGGCGCACACGATTTCCGTGTTCATTCCCCAGCGCGGCGGGGTCTGTGATCGGACTGATACGTCTATCGAATTTCGGCAAATGTCGTGGCCAGTTCGCTGGCGATCTTGTCCCAGAGTGGCGCGGGTAGGTCATGACCCATGCCGTCGAGCAACACCAGCCGAGCGCGCCGGATGGCTTTGGCCACTGCTCGACCACCGCTCGGTCGCATCAGTTTATCGGCCCGACCGTGGATGACAACCGTCGGCGCGGTGATCATCGCGTTGTAGTGGCGCAGGCTGCCGCTGCCGAGGATGGCGCCGAAGTGCCGGGCGACCCCCACGGGGTAGTACGAGCGGTCGTAGCTTTCGGCCGCGTCCGCCTCGGCCTGGTCGAGCGGTGTCGGGTAACCGGGGCTGCCGATGATCCGGCCGACGTTGACGGCATTGGCGATGACGCCGTCACGTGACGTGTCCTGCGGGCGGGTGGTGATGGCCTTGAGCTGCTTCGGGCCGGGCGGCGGCAGCAGCGGCTGGTTGTTACTGGAGAAGATGACGCCGAGCGTCTTGGTGCGATGCTGATAGCGCGCCGCGAAGACCTGCGCGATCATGCCGCCCATCGAGCCGCCGACGATGTGCGCCTGCTCGATCTTCAGGTGATCCAGCAGCGCCGCGGCGTCGTCGGCCATGTCCTCGAGCGTGTAAACCGCGTCGCTGCGCAGGCCGGCGTACGAGCGGAGCATCCGGGGCAGCAGCCCGGAACCGGAATGCTTGCCCTCGATCTTGGTGGACAGGCCCACGTCGCGGTTGTCGAACCGGATGACGCGGTAGCCCTTCTCGACAAGCTTGTCGCAGAAGCCTTTACGCCAGAGCAACAGCTGCGCCCCGAGGCCCATGATGAGCAGGACCGCCGGATCGTCCGGATTGCCCATGTCTTCGTAAGCGATGTCCAGGTCGCCCGAGCGGGCGAAGCCGGTGCGGACTTCAGGGGCGGTGTCTCGTTCGGGCTGCATGGGCCTAGTCCTCGGATTCTTCGTGGTTCATGGTCGGATGCGGCCTCCGGCCTACTCCTCGGCGTTCTTGTGGTCGCGGCTGATGTCCACCATGAAGTTGGCGAAGTACCCCTTCAGCTGAGGGTCACCCATCATCTGCCACCTCGGTGCCAGCAGCTTCATGTACCGCTCGACGTAGAGGAACTGCTTGCCGATCAGGACCAGCTCGCGCGGCAGCTTGACGTCGTACGCGTCGGCGAGGGTGGAGAGCTGCTTGCCGATCTCGGCATAGGACAGGTCGCCCAGCGACTTCATGGTGAGCGGCGTGGTGAACGCCTCCAGGTCCTTGGCGGCCTGCCCCTCCGGCTTGACCGTCCCGACGGCGCCCATCATGACGACGATTCGGCCGGCCGCGGCGTGATCCTTCGAGACCAGCAGCGCATAGACCAGTTCGCGCAGCAACCACCGGGTCCGCGGATCGATGCGGCCCATGATGCCGAAGTCGAAGAAGACGATCTTGCCGTCCTTGTCGACGTGGAGGTTGCCGGCATGCAGGTCACCGTGGAACAGGCCGTGCTTGAGGCCACCCTCGAAAACGCTGAACAGGAGGGCCTTGACCAGTTCCTCGCCGTCGAATCCGGCCTTGCGGATGGCGGCGGCGTCGTCGATGCGAATGCCCTCGACGCGTTCCATGGTCAGCACGCGCTCGCTCGTCAGATCCCAGTAGACCTGCGCCACCCGGATGTTCTGGCCCAGCGGCGAGGCGTGCATGTGCGCCACCCAGGCGTCCATGGACTGCGCCTCGAGCCGGAAGTCGAGTTCCTCGGCGAGATTGTCGGCGAAGTCGGCGACGACATCCTGCGCGGACAGCCGCTGGCCCAACTTGGCCAGCTCGGCGATCTGCGCGCCGCGCTTGAGGATCTGCAGGTCGGCGGCAACGCGCCGGCGGATGCCGGGACGCTGGATCTTGACGACGACCTCTTCGCCTGAGTGCAGCGTCGCATAGTGCACCTGGGCGATGGACGCTGAAGCGAAGGGCTCGTCGTCGAAGCTGGCGAAGAGGTCGGCCGGATCGCCACCGAGTTCTTCGCGCAGCAGCTTGTGGACCTCGTCCTTGTCTGCGGGCGGAACCCGGTCCAGGAGGCTGCGGAATTCGCGGCTCAACGGCTCGCCGAAGGCGCCGGGACTGGACGCGATGATCTGGCCGAGCTTGACATACGTCGGACCCAGATCCGAGAACGTCTTCGGGACCTGCTTGATCACTTTTTGCTGCAGGCTGCCCTTGGAGAAGGCGTTGCTGACGACGCGTACGCCGGTCCGGGCGAGCTGCCAGCCGGTGGCCCCGATGCGGGCGGCTTCGACGGGCAGCGGCACCCGATCCAGCCTGGCACCTTCGCGGTGCGGGGTCTTCCGCGTTGAACTCATTGGTGAAGTGTCTCAAAACCGCGAGTACCGCCAAAAAGGTGTGCCCCGCGTCACGTTCCGAGTTCGCTCAAACCGAGGCGAACGACGACTCGATGTCGGCGCGGCTGCGGACCGGATCGCTGCCCGGCACGTACCTCGGCACCGTGTACGGAGCCAGCTCCGGATCGACCCCGCTCTTGACCCTGGCCTTGGCCTGCCGGAATTCCGGGAACGGTCCGGCGGCGGTGTGCAGGCCGTTGATGATCGACCACACGACCGCGCGGCGAGCGGCCCGCTCGATCGGATTGGGGTCGGTGTGTCCGAGCAGTTGCTTGGCCCACTTCGGCATGGTGTCGCGGACCGCCCAGTCGACCGCGCTCTGCGGCATCGGCAGGTTCGGGCCGGTGGCCATCGCGGCGCCGTGGGTCAGCGCGAGCTTGGGCAGGTAGGACTTCAGGCAGTCCAGGGTCTCGGCCTTGGTGGTCGGGAGGTCGGTGCCGCCGAGGGCCTGCCCGACGCGGATGAACTCGCCGTAATAGCGGTCAAGTTTCTTGCCGCGCAACGGGTTCGGATGGTAGAGCTCGTGGGCGGTGGCCAGGCCCCACACGACGGTCGCGTAGTTCCAGCGCAGCCAGTCCGGGTCGTCGGCGTCGTAGGCGGCGCCGTCCGGGCGGACGCCCTTGATGGTGTGGTGCATGGCGCGCACGGTCCGTGCGAGGTTCTCGGCGGTCTCGGTGTTGCCGTACGCGGTGCCGATGAAGAACGCGATGGAATGGCCCAGCCGGACGACCGCTCCCTTGGGGTCGATGACGGGGATGGCGGTGCCGTTGTCGTCGCGCTGGACCAGGCGCGAATGGTGCATGCCCATCCAGTAGATGGACGGGTCGAGGCGCTCGATGAACGCGGCGCATTGCAGGCCGAACACCAGCGCCTCGGTGTGGGAATGCACATGCCAGACGGCGCTGCCGGGACCGAACCACCCCGGGTCGCCGGCCGGGCCGGCGAAATCCATACCGCGGAAATAGTTCCGCCGGATCGTCTCGTCGAATCGGTGCTGAAGCTGGTGCTCGATGAACTGGTGCGGCAGGTACACGTCAACCCCTTCTGGTCACGACTGTAACCAGAATAGTATTTGGTGACGCGTGTGACCAGACCTAGGCTGTATTCATGTCGACACCGACCAGGTGGGCGGGGGTTCCGCTCGACGACCGCCGCGCCGAGCGGCGCGGGTTGCTGATCGACGCGGCATTCGAGTTGTTCGGCTCCGGCGGCGAGACAGCGTTGTCGGTGCGGTCGGTGTGCCGGGAGTGCGGACTCAACACCCGCTACTTCTACGAGAGCTTCGACGGCATCGACGATCTGCTGGGCGCCGTCTACGACAGGGTGGGCCTCGAATTGGCCGCGGTGGTCGACGCCGCGATCACCGTCGCGGGGGATTCGGTGCGGGCGCGCACCCGCGCCGGCATCGCCGCGGTGCTGGGCTTCGGTTCCGCCGATCCGAGACGCGGGCGGGTGCTGTTCACCGAAGCGCGCGCCAACCCCGTGCTGGCCGCGCGCCGCGTCGTCACCCAGGATCTGCTGCTCGACGCGGTGCTGGCCGAGGGCGGTCGATTGCACCCTGACTCGGACCCGGTCGCCGCGCGCGTCGGTGCGGCGATGTACACCGGCGCGATGGCGGAGCTCGCCCAGCAGTGGCTCTCCGGTGCGCTGGGGACCGATCTCGATGCGGTGGTCGACGCCGCGCTGGCGTTGGTGCTGCCTCGAGGTTGACGAAATGGCTGCCCGGGGATGTCCGCGGGCAGCCACTTCGGTCATCTCGGCGATGCCGTCAGGCGGTCGGCCGCCAGCGCTTGATGAAGTCTGTCTCGGGCCATTCCTCCTCGGCGGCCAGCAGTTCGTACATGGTCGCGCGGTCGATGGACTCGCGGATGATGTCGGCGTGGCCGGCATGCCGCGACAGCTCCTCGATGATGTGCATGCCGACCCAGCGCACCGTCCAGTGGTCGATGTCGGTCGGGAACCACGGCACGTCGTGCGGAATCGGGACCAGGGTGTCCAGATCGAGTTCCGCGAAGGCCCGCAGTGTCTCGGCGTTCTGTGCGCGCAGCGCGTCCAGCAGGTCGCCGAGCTTCTCGTCGTCGCGCATGACGTGTTGGTCGGCGTACTCGGCCATGATCTCGGCCATCGGCCGCGGGTCCGGCGGCGGGAAGCCGGGGGCGGCCACCGCACGCTCGACCCAGCCGGCCTGGACGGCGGTGACGTGCTTGATCAGGCCGCCGACCGACTGGGCGCTGACCGACGGAGTGGAGCGGGCCTGCTCGTCCGTGAGGCCGTGGGCGACGGCGGCGAACGCGTCCTGCTGGAACGCCAGGAAGTTGATGAGGGTCTGGCGCTCGTCGCCGGCGGGTGCGGGCTGTCCGGGCATGCTTAGTTCTCCTTGTTGGTGTGGGTGTAAAGGTCACGGATGCAGGCGATTTCCGCTCCGTGGTGAATGACTTCGCGATTGATGTGCAGGACGAGCGTTGCCATGGAGTAGTCGGCGTAGGGACCTTCGGCCGGTCCGCACGGCCTGGCCAGTGCGGCGGCATCCAGGCCGCGGACCCCGGTGATCCAGTTCGCGTACGCGCCGTCGAGCTGGTCCAGCGCGGTGCTCGCGTCGCGGGCGTAGGGCCACGATTGATAGTCGGCCGGTGGGCCGCCGAAATGTGAATGGTTGCGCATGGCCAGGACGCCGACGATGACGTGCGCCAGCCGCCAGGCGATGGTCGTGAACGGCTCGGGTTGCGGTGGGGGATAGCTGAAGTCGATCGAGCCGTCGGGGTGGAGGGTCCAGCAGCCGGGCACCGGCTCCCAGAAGTACTCGTCGTCGGTCAGTCCCTCGAGTCGGGGGCGTAGCTGGTGTTGCCAGTGCCAGTCGAGTTGGTCGGCCAGTTCTTCGGTCCGTTCTTCGGTCACATGGAAAGCCTGACATGTAATTAGGACTATTCCTGTCCTATGAATGCGGCAGAGTGTTGCCATGTCCGAAACGACGAGCCGCGTGCTGCAACTGCTGGGCCTGCTACAGGCACGCCGGGTGTGGACGGGCCAGGAGCTGGCGGACCGGCTCGGCGTCACCGGCCGTAGCGTCCGCCGCGACATCGAACGGCTGCGCGACCTGGGCTATCCCGTGCACGCCAGCAAGGGCCGCGACGGCGGCTATCAATTGGGCGCCGGTGCCGCGTTGCCGCCACTGCTGCTCGACCCCGAGGAGGCCGTCGCGATGGCGGTATGTCTGCGGCTGGCGGCCGGGGGCAGCGTCGCGGGCGTCGGCGAGTCGGCGCTGCGTGCACTGTCCAAGCTCGACCAGGTGATGCCGGCGCGGCTGCGGTCGCAGGTGTCCGCCGTGCACGATTCGACGGTGACGCTGACCGGCGGCGGTTCGGTCGAAGCAGTGTCACCCGACGACCTGATGACGCTGGCCCGCGCCTGCCGGGACCACGAACACGTCAGACTCGGTTACACCGACATCCGCGGCAACAGCACCGAGCGGCGGCTCGAGCCCTATCAACTCGTCACCACCGGACGCCGCTGGTACCTGCTGGCGTACGACCGCGACAAGCAGGACTGGCGGACGCTGCGGCTGGACCGGATGGCCGACGTCACGGCCGCGGGGACGACGTTCGTTCCGCGCCCGGCGCCCGATCCGGCGGAGTTCGTGCGCCGGGCCATCACGGCGTCGCCGTACCGCTACGTCGCACGGGTTCGGTATGAGGCGTCCAAAACTCAACTCGCGCAAGTATTTTCCGCGTCCTCGGCGCAGATCGAGGCGGACGGACCGGGCCGCTGCATCGTGACCGCCGGGGGAGACGATCCGGAGCGCATCGTGTTGTATCTGGCGATGCCGGGCCATCGGTTCGAGGTGCTCGAGCCGCCAGAGGTGGTCGCCGCGGCCGGTGTGGTGGCGGACCGGCTGCGTGCCGCAATGCAGCCCGATCAGTGACGCTGCGCCGTATGGTGCAGGGGTGTCGACGGGACGACTCCTGCAAGTGACGGCGGTGGTTTCCACCGAGTTGTTCGTCGGGCCGGCCGATGAACCGCTGCAGATCGTCAGGGTGGACTACGCCGGATGTGCGCAGGCCACCGAGGTCCGGGTCGCGGGGGACGGACTGCGCGGCCAGGCGGTGGCGCTGCCCGGTGACGGCGCAGTGGAGATACCGGTTGCGGCGCGGGCCGGCCAACCGGGGCAGATTCGGGCGGCGCACCTCGAGATCGGCGGCGAACAGACGCCGTTCGAGTTCGTCGTCGCCGAGCCCGGCTGGACCATGCACATGATCAGCCACTTCCACTACGACCCGGTGTGGTGGAACACCCAGGCTGCCTACACCAGCGTCTGGACCGAGGACCCGCCCGGCCGGTGCCGGCAGACCAACGGCTTCGAGTTGGTCACCGCGCACCTCGAAATGGCAAGGCGGGAAGCCGAATACAAGTTCGTGCTGGCCGAGGTCGACTACCTCAAACCCTACTGGGACACCCATCCGGAGCAGCGTGCCCAGCTGCGCGCGCTGCTCGCCGAGGGCCGGGTCGAGATCATGGGCGGCACCTACAACGAGCCGAACACCAACCTGACCAGTCCCGAGACGGCGATCCGGAACTTCGTGCACGGCATCGGTTTCCAGCGCGATGTCATGGGCGCCGACCCGGCGACGGCCTGGCAACTCGATGTGTTCGGTCACGACCCGCAGTTCCCGGGCATGGCCGCCGACGCCGGCCTGACCTCCAGCTCGTGGGCCCGCGGCCCGCATCACCAGTGGGGGCCGATGCACCGCGACGGCGATCCCGAGCGCATGCAGTTCGCCAGTGAATTCGACTGGATCGCACCGTCGGGCCGCGGCCTCCTCACCCATTACATGCCGGCGCACTACGCCGCGGGGTGGTGGATGGATTCGTCGGCGTCGTTGCGCGAGGCCGAAGCGGCCACCTACGCGACGTTCACCAAGCTGAAAAAGGTTGCGCTGACCCGCAATGTGCTCCTGCCGGTCGGCACCGACTACACGCCGCCCAACAAATGGGTCACGGAGATCCACCGTGACTGGGCTGCCCGCTACACCTGGCCCCGCTTCGTGTGCGCGCTGCCCCGGGAGTTCTTCGCCGCCGTGCGTGCGGAACTCGAAGCCGGTGGCACCCGGCCGTCGCCGCAGACGAGGGACATGAACCCGATCTACACGGGCAAGGACGTGTCGTACATCGACACCAAGCAGGCCAACCGGGCCGCCGAGAACGTCGTGCTGGAGGCCGAACGGTTCGCGGTCTTCGCCGGATTACTCACCGGTGCCACATATCCGCAAGCCGCCCTGGCCAAGGCCTGGGTGCAACTGGCCTACGGCGCACACCACGATGCCATCACCGGATCGGAATCCGACCAGGTGTACCTCGACCTGCTCACCGGCTGGCGCGACGCCTGGGAACTCGGCCGGACCGCCCGCGACAACTCCGTGGCGCTGCTGTCGCGCGCCGTCGATGGCGACATCGTGGTGTGGAACTCGTTGGCACACAGTCGAACCGACATCGTCACCGTCCACCTCGACGAACCGCTGACAGGCCCGGTCCGCGACGCGGACGGCACACCGGTCCCGGTCCTGGTCGAAGACAACGGCCGGACGGTCACCTGGCTGGCCCACGACGTGCCGTCGCTGGGGTGGCGGGGATACACGCTCGGCGGGGACATGGCGAAGCCGGCGCGGGAAGCGGCCACGTGGGAACCCAAGTCCGGCACCACCATCAGCAGCGATCGCTACGACTGCACCGTCGACCCCGACCGTGGCGGCGCGGTGTCGTCGTTGTTGCGGGCAGGTGTCGAGCTGATCGGGGTGGGCCGGTTCGGCAACGAGATCGCGGTCTATGACGAACATTCCGCGCATCCCACCGAACACGAAGGCCCGTGGCACCTGCTGCCCAAGGGACCGGTGGTGGGTTCTGCCGAACGTGCGGCCGGCTCGGTGCAGGCCTACCGCAGTGCGCTGGGCGAGCGACTCGTGGTCACCGGCCGCATCGGCGACGTGCTGCGCTACACCCAGACCATCACGCTGTGGCACGGCGTGGACCGGGCGGACTGCCGCACCGTGATCGACGAGTTCAGCGGAGCCGACAAGCTGCTCAGGCTGCGCTGGCCCTGCCCCGTGCCGGGAGCGATGCCGGTCAGCGAGGTCGGTGACGCGGTGATCGGCCGGGGCTTCGGGCTGCTGCACCAACGGGATTCGCACGACGCCGTGGACACCGCGGATCACCCCTATACCTTGGACAACCCCGCCTACGGATGGTTCGGGCTGTCGTCGGCGGTGCGGGTTCGGGTACGCGACCCGCAGGGGGAGAGCGTGCGGGCGGTGTCGGTGGCCGAAGTCGTGGTGCCGGACGCCGCCGATCCCGGGACGCCGGCCCGTGAGCTGATGGTCGCGCTGGTCCGGTCCGGCGTGACGGCCACGTGCAGCAGCGCCGACAAGCCTCGCTACGGCAACCTCGCCGTCGACTCCAACCTGCCCGACGCCCGCATCGCGCTCGGCGGTCCCGACGAGAATCCTTTCACTGCAGCGGTATTGGCGGCAGCGGACCCGGCCTACGGCGCCGAACTGCGGCGGCGCCTGGCGACCGGAAGTGTCCGGCTCTGGGTGCCCGCCGACGCCGACCTGGCGCAGCGGTGGATCCCCGGCGCCGACCTGACGGGGGTGCGGGCCCTACCGGTCCTGATCGTCGCCGGACCCGACGCCACCGCAGGCCTGATCGCCGATCTTGCCGCCGCCGAGATCGCCGTCGAGCAGGACGCCCCGGCGGGGATCGGGCCCTTCGACGCCCGCAGCGTGGCGGTGCTGAACCGCGGCGTACCGGGTTTCGCCGTCGAACCGGACGGGGTCCTGCACACCTCGCTGATGCGGTCGTGCACGGGCTGGCCGTCGGGCACCTGGATCGACCCGCCCCGCCGGACCGCGCCCGACGGCTCGAACTTCCAGCTGCAGCACTGGACCCACACGTTCGACTACGCCGTCCTGGCCGGCGACGGTGACTGGCGGGCCGCGGGCATCCCGGGCCGGAGTGCCGAGTACTCCCAGCCGCTACTCGCGGTGCACACCGACCACCCGGCGGTGGCCGGCGGATTGCCCTGCGCCGGTTCGTTGTTGGCCGTCGAACCCGCTTCCGACGTGGCACTGGCGGCACTGAAGGCCACCGGTAACCCGATCGCCACCGGACGCGGCGCGGCCGTCGACCCGAGTTCAGGCATCACCCTGCGCCTCGTCCAGACCTCGGGACGGCCCACCGAGGTCAATGTCACCTCGGGACTGCGGCACCTCGAGGACGTCGAAAGACTGGACCTCCTCGAACAACCGGTTGCGGCCGACGGAAAAGACCTGCGGTTGCACGGTTTCGAGATCGCCACCGTGCGGGCGCGCCTCGACCTGCCGCACGTGCTCAACGGTGACCACGCCGCCCTGGCGCCGGATGCCGAGGTCGCCCAGCCGGTTTACGCCCGATACTGGCTGCACAATCGTGGTCCGGCGCCGTTGGGCGGACTGCCGGCGGTGGCACATGTGCACCCCACCGAAGTATCGGGCGAACCGGGCGCGCTCGTGCAGGTACGCGTCACTGCCGCCAGCGACTGCACCGACGCCGCGCTCCACGGCCGGGTCCGGGTGCTGTGCCCCGACGGCTGGTCGGCCACTCCGGACGAGTTACCCTTCGTGCTGCCGCCAGGCGGGTATCTGGAAACCGAAGTGCAGCTGCAACTTCCGGCCGACGCCCCGGCCGGCCGGTACCCGGTGCGGGTCGAGCTGGCGGTCACCGGCGGCGACAAGCATCATCAGATTCCGGCCGCGTGGCGCCAGCTGGTCGAGGACGTCTGCGTCGTCACCGTCGGAGAACCCGCTACGGCTCCATTACTGAGATTGGTCGAGGAGCCCCAGCCGGTCGACGTCGTCGCCGGCGGACACGCCGACCTGAGTGTCGTCGTCGGCTCTACCGCCGGTGCGTCGCTGAGTCTGGAAGCGCACCTGATCAGTCCGTGGGGGACCTGGGAATGGTTGGGGCCCAATGTGCTCGGTGCCGACGTGCCGGCCGGCGGCACCGTCGCGTTCGACTTCGACGTGGCGCCGCCGCCGTGGGTCGAGCCGGGGCAGTGGTGGGCGCTGATCAGGATCGCCGCGGCCGGCCGGGTGGTCTACACCCCTGCGGTATCGGTGCGGGTCCGATGAAATGCGTGGCCAACGTCGCGGGACGCATGATTCCCGTCTCCGCACTCGACGAGCGTGAATCACGTTTGCGGGCAAGCGCATTGGCCCCGTCGCTACCGGTGTCAGGGACCAGTGAGGGTCGCCAGCTGCGGCGTTGGCTGACCCAACTGCTCGTCGCCGACGAGGTGGTGCGCGCGGCCGTCGAACAACTCGGCGTCGATGACCGCGATGCCCCCGGTGAAGCCGACCTGATTCCCGACGCGGCGGCCCGCATGGAGCTCGGCAGCATCGCGGCAGCTGCCCTCGAACAGTCGGCGGCGCGAGCGCTGTTCGTCCGCGTCACGTCGGTGGTCCAGATCGCCGACGACGAGGTCGAGCGTTACCACGCGCGAAACCCCCTGCGGTTCGCCCCGCCCGTCCCCGGGCCCGGCGGCTGGTCCACCGCGCCGACCGTGGCGCCGGAGCTCGATCAGGTGCGGCCGCAGATCACCGCACATCTGCTCGGTTCGGCGCGCCGGCGGGCCTTCCGGCACTGGCTCGACGCCCGGCGCGCCGAATCTGTGCAGCTGGCGCCGGGCTACGAGCATCCCGGTGACCCGCACCAGCCCGACCACGTTCACCGGCACTGAAGGTCTTCGATGTCCGAACTGACCCTGGCTCTCGACATCGGCGGCACCAAGATCGCCGCCGCGCTGGTCGGCCCCGACGGTGCGCTCGTGCACCGCGAGCAGCTGCCGACACCGCACGCGGACAGTGAGCAGGTATGGGCGGCGGTCGATGCGTTGATCGGGAACGCGCTCGCCGCGGCTGTGGGCCACCCGCTGCGCGGCGTGGGCGTCGGCTCAGCCGGTCCCATCGATGTGGTCGCGGGGACAGTCAGTCCACTGAATATCGTTGCCTGGCAACAGTTTCCGCTGGTCCGGCGAATCGGCGAACGTACCGGCCTGCCGGTTCGGCTGGCGGGCGACGTCGTCTGCCTGGCCATGGGCGAGCACTGGCGTGGGGCCGGTCGGGGAACGCAGTTCCTGCTCGGCATGGTGGTGTCGACCGGCATCGGCGGCGGTCTGGTCCAGGGCGGCGCGCCGTATCTCGGCAGCAGCGGCAACGCTGGACACATCGGGCACGTCATCGTCGAACCCGGCGGTCCGCGCTGCGCGTGCGGCGGGCGGGGCTGTGTGGAGGCGGTGGCCTCGGGTCCGCACCTGGCGCGATGGGCACACGAGCACGGTTGGGACGCCCCGCCGGATGCCGATGCCAAGGCGTTGGCCGAGGCCGCCGGCCGTGGGGATCCGATTGCGGTGCAGGCGTTCTCGCGTGGCGCCGAGGCGATCGCCGTCGCTATCGCCTCGGCGGCGGCAGTCTGCGATCTGGATTTGGTGGTGCTCGGCGGCGGGGTGGCCAATGCGGGGGAGGTGTTGTTCGGCCCGCTTCGGGCGGCGCTGCCCCGCTACGCGGGGTTGAGTTTCCTACGCGACCTGCGGGTGGTGCCCGCCGAACTCGGCGGGAATGCCGGGCTCGTCGGCGCGGCCGCGTTGTGGCGGTCCTGAGCGGCGCGGCGCGCCATGTCCTTTCGGCCCCAGTCGCACAGCGCGCCGAGCACCGGTGCCAAGGTCTTGCCGTATTCGGAGATCGAATAATGCACGCACGGCGGCACCGTGCCCGCATCGTGGCGCTCGATGATGCCGTCGGCCACCAGTTCGTGCAGATGCCGGATGAGCATGCGCTCGGTCATGTCGGGGATGCTGCGCCGGAGCTCGGCGGTACGCATCGGCCCGTCGGCGAGCCGCCACAGGATGGTGCCTTTCCATCGGCCGTCGATCACTGACAGGGCGGCATCGATCGGGCACTCGCCGATCTCCTTCTTGGACACCGCCATGGTCGCGCTCCTCGGTCCCGCTACTGACTAATTTGTCAGTACCTTGTTATTTGTCAGTGTAGTGACCAGCCTTGATGTCATGGAACACATTGCGCAGATTCTCACCGTGATCGTCGTCGGCACGCTGGTCGGCGTCGAGTTCGGTGTCGCCGCGTTCACCAATCCGCTCCTGGAACAGCTGCCCGACGACGCCTACCTCCAGGCGCGGGCCGCCGGCGGCCGACTCCTCGGCACGCTGATGCCGTTCTGGTACGCCGCCGCGGCCGCGCTGCTGGTCGCCGATGCGGTTCTCGCGCCGGCGCCGCTCGCCATCGCTGCCGTGGTGCTGATGGCTGCGGTGATGGTCCTGACGCTGACCACGTTGGTGCCGATCAACAACCGGGTCTCCGCATGGGCGGGTGCCGGTCCCGACGAAGCGCCGACCGATCGGGAACTCGCCCGGCGCTGGGACCGGCTGCACTGGCTCCGGGTGACGCTCCTGCTCGCGGCGTTTGTCCTGGTGGCACTGCCCGGATGAGGCGGTCGACCCCTGTGCGCACAGGTAACTCACAATTTTAGGTAAGTCTTAGCTAAGTTGATCTTGATAAACGATCGGTGGACATCGCTCCGATCGCCAGCGGAATCAGACTTAGTGAGGTAATGGCATGCGCGTCGTCTTCTTCGGTTACCAGACGTGGGGGGTCAAGACGCTGCAAGCGCTGATCGATCTGGGACACGACGTGCCGCTGGTCGTGACGCACCCGACCAGCACGGAGTCGTACATGGCGATCTTCTCGGACTCGGTCGAGGAACTCGCCCAGGCCCACGACATCCCGGTCCACCTGACCATGCGTGCCGACCACGAGACAATCGACCTCGTCAAGCGCTCCGAACCCGACGTCATCGTCGTCAACAGCTGGTACACCCGGATGACCGAGGAGCTGTATGACCTGCCCCCGTACGGCACCTTGAACCTGCACGACTCCCTGCTGCCGAAGGGCACCGGCTTCTCCCCGGTCATCTGGTCGCTGATCAGCGGTGAATCGCACATCGGCCTGACCATCCACCGGATGAACGCCGAACTCGACGCCGGCGACGTCCTGGTGCAGCGCTCGATGTCCATCGGGCCCGACGACACCGGCACCGAGCTGGTGATGCGCGGCATCGACCTGATCCCCGGCGCGCTCGACGAGGCGCTGACCGCGCTGGAAGCCGGCACCGCGCAGTGGCGGCCGCAGGACAAGGCCGAGCGGACCTACTTCCACAAGCGTTCCGAGCGCGACAGCCTCATCGACTGGAGCTGGCAGGCAGAGGATCTGGAGCGCCTCGTCCGCGCACTGTCGGACCCCTACCCCCGCGCGTTCACCTTCTACCGCGGTGAGCGGCTCGAAGTGCTCGAAGCCAAAGTCTCCGACATCCGCTACGGCGGCACCCCCGGCCGCGTGATCGTGCAGGAGGGTGGCGGCGCCGTGGTGTGCGGTTCGAACGCCCACCGCGGCGGGAACCGCGGGCTGGTCATCGCCCGACTCCGCACGGCCGACGGAGTGGAGCACGACGGAACAGACTTCTTCCGCCGCGGCGGCTACCTGACCAGCCGGCGTGAGCCGGCCGGAGCCAGGTGATGTCGCAGCTGAACACCTGGGCGGCGGCCGTGCGCCGCCGCCTGGTCGCCCTGATCCCGCTGCTGATGATGCGCAAGGTGCTCTACCTCTTCATGATCCGGCGGTGGGGCAACTTCACCGAGCCGTCGACCTTCAACGAGAAGGTGAACTGGCGCATCTTCAACGATCGGCGGGACCGGATCGTCAAGGCCTGCGACAAGATGTGGATGAAGGAGATGGCGCGGGCGGCCTGCCCGGGCACCAATCTGCGCATCCCGGCCACCTACTGGTCGGGCACCGACCTGCGGGACGCCCCGGATCTGGCGACGCTGCCGCCGTGGGTCCTCAAGCCCAATCACAGCAGCGGGCACGCGGTGTTCGGCCCGGATCCGCAGGTCGATCTCGATGAGCTGCGCAAGCGAACCGGGCGCTGGTTCGAGCGGACGCCGCTGGAGCTCGGCGAGTGGGGGTACCGCGAAGCCCGTCCGCAGCTGCTGATCGAGGAACGCATCCCGACCCCGGACGGCGAAGCGCCCGTCGACTACAAGTTCTTCGTCTTCGACGGCCGCGTCGAACTCATCCAGGTGAATCGCGGCCGGTTCGGAAAGAAACAGACCACCAGCTTCCTGGACGCCGACTGGCGCCCGCTGCCGGTGCGCTGGCGGATCCATCCGGTCGCCGTCGAAGAACGGCCGCTCGAGCTGGACAAGATGCTGGAGATCGCGAGCATCCTCGGCGCGGACTGGGACTTCATCCGCATCGACCTCTACGCCGTCGACGGCGACGTGTGGTTCGGCGAGTACACGCCCTATCCCGGTACCGGCATGCTGCGCTACCAGCCCATGAGCTTCGACCTTGAGCAGGGCCGGCAGTGGCAGCTGCCGAACCCTGAGGCGGTTCGCCGCGGGCAGCCCTAGCCCGCAGAGTTCGCAGAGTCGCCGTTTTGGCTGATCGGCTGGCCATCGGCTAGTCTGTTCCAGTTCCACCGAAGACCGTCGGTCACCGATGAGCCGCTTGCGCGAAGAGTAAGTAGCTCGGTAATCGGTTGAAGGTTCCGGATTCCCGGGCGGCCCACGCAGGAGGACGAGGTTTTCAGAGTTTTTATTCTGCGCGCCCCGACCTTTCTGTGTCGGGGCGCTTTGCATTTCCGGACCGAATCCCCGGCAGTCTCCAGTGGGCGAATGAATAAACCACAAGGAGGCATGTATGGCCACGGCTGAAAAAGCCACTGCGGTCGCTGACATCGCCGAACAGTTCAAGGCCTCGACGGCCACTGTCGTGACCGAGTACCGCGGTCTGACGGTTGCCAATCTCGCCGAGCTGCGTCGTTCCCTTGGTGCTTCCGCGACCTACACCGTCGCCAAGAACACCCTGGTCAAGCGCGCCGCCTCGGAGGCCGGGATCGAAGGCCTCGACGACCTGTTCGCAGGTCCGACCGCCATCGCGTTCATCACCGGTGAACCGGTGGATGCCGCGAAGGCACTCAAGAAGTTCGCGAAGGATCACAAGCAGCTCGTCATCAAGGGCGGCTACATGGACGGCGCTGCGCTGTCCGTGGCCCAGGTCGAGAAGATCGCCGACCTCGAGTCGCGCGAAGTGCTGCTGTCCAAGCTGGCCGGCGCCCTCAAGGCGAAGCAGTCCCAGGCCGCGGCGCTGTTCGTTGCGCCCGCGTCCCAGGTTGCGCGCCTGGCGGCCGCTCTGCAGGACAAGAAGGCTGCCTCAGAAAACTGAGGCTGGACTTCACAACAAACCCCCCAATCACCAAAGAAGTAATAAGGAAGGACCATTCACATGGCCAAGCTGTCCACCGAAGAACTGCTCGACGCGTTCAAGGAAATGACCCTGCTGGAGCTCTCGGAGTTCGTGAAGCAGTTCGAGGAGACCTTCGACGTCACCGCTGCTGCTCCGGTCGCCGTTGCCGCCGCCGGTGGCGCTGCTGCTCCCGCCGAGGCTGCTGAAGAGCAGTCCGAGTTCGACGTCATCCTCGAGGGTGCCGGCGACAAGAAGATCGGCGTCATCAAGGTCGTCCGCGAGATCGTTTCCGGCCTGGGTCTGAAGGAAGCCAAGGACCTGGTCGACGGCGCCCCCAAGCCGCTGCTGGAGAAGGTCTCGAAGGAGGCCGCCGACGACGCCAAGGCCAAGCTCGAGGCCGCCGGC
>Ga0265327_10001315_pt1 | contig 32361 bp, 22 predicted proteins | sample 41621metaG_FD_202089 | JGI IMG/M metagenome (GOLD analysis project Ga0265327, IMG submission 202089) | Rhizosphere microbial communities from Carex aquatilis grown in University of Washington, Seatle, WA, United States - 4-16-21 metaG | ecosystem: Host-associated > Plants > Roots > Rhizosphere...
TTGTGATTTCCCCAGCGTCGCGCTTGGCCAAGCCGAAGTCCATCAGATGCGGCTCCCCTGAGCTATCGATCATGATGTTGGACGGCTTGAGGTCCCGGTGGATGACGCCTTGCCCGTGCATGTAGGCAAGGGCCGCGCAGATTAGAGAGGCGATCCCCATCGCCTCCGCCTCGGGGAGGGGGCGGGTGTCCGGGGCGAGTTGGGCCAGCGTGCAGCCCCGCAGGAATTCCGTCACGAGGTAGGGCCGGCTCTTCCGGCCCGCGACCGGGATGAATTTCAACAAGTACGGATGGGCGAGCCGGAGGCCGATCTCCTCCTCGTGCCGAAATTGGGTGAAGCTGGCGGGATCAGATTCGACCTTCAGCAGAGGCACCTTGACCGCCACGTCGCCCCCGTTCAGCAGGTCCCCGGCCCGATACACCGTCGCCATGCCGTTGCGCGCGATGGCCGCGTCGATCCGGAAACGACCGTCCAGGACGTGCCCGGGACGGATTTGCGGCTCGTTGGAGGGTTCCACGGTGCCGCGACTCTCGGGGATGTCGCGGCAGCACGTCACGTCGGCCAGCGGCGGCGCCACGGACGCCGTCACCCCGGATGGTGGCCCGCCGGCGGCTCCCGGCTGCCTCAGGGTGTCCGGCATTGGTCCCACGGGGAACGGGCGGTTGGGGATCTCATCAAGCCTTGTTGGGGGCGGCCGCGTCCAGGGCCAGATTGAGGAGGAGCACGTTGACCCTCGCCTCCCCCAGGAATCCCCATTGCGGCGGCTCGATGAACTTCTCCACCAGCGCGGTGACCTGGTCAACGCTCATCCCACGGGCCGCGGCCACCCGGGCGATCTGGAAGCGGGCCGCCGCGGGGCTGATGTGCGGGTCGAGGCCGCTGCCCGAGGCATACACGAGGTCAGCCGGCACCGGCGCGTCAGCCGGGAGCTTGTGCGCCTCGCGCAGGGCCTTGGCGTTGGCGCGCACGTTGGTCTGGAGCTGGGCGTTGGTCGGCCCGAAATTGCTGCCGGTGGAGCTCGCGATGCCCGCCGGGCCGGTGCCGTAGCCGGCGGCGGACGGTCGCGGCCAGAAATGTCCGGGATCGGTGAACGGCTGGGCGAGCCAGACCGATCCGACCACCTGACCGCCGCGCTCCACCAGGCTGCCGTTCGCCTGGCGGGGAAAGGCCAGTTGGAAGAGCGCGGTCAGCACGAGTGGATAGAGCACGCCGCAGGCGACAACCCAGACGATTTTCTGCAGGATGGATTGGGTGATGAGCTTGATCATGGTAATTACTTTCACGAGATTCCTCCGGGCGATTTCAGGAAGCCAGACGCACGGCCACCAGCAGCATGTCGATGAGCTTGATGAACAGGAACGGCACGAGGATGCCGCCGATGCCGTAGATGAACATGTTCCGGCGCAAGATCACCTTGGCTCCCAGCGGCCGGTACTTCACCCCGCGCAACGCCAGTGGAATCAGCGCCACGATGATGAGGGCGTTGAAGATGACCGCACTGAGAATGGCGCTCTGGGGCGAGTGCAGGAACATGATGTTATACGACTGGAGCGGGCCAAACCCGCTCTTTTCTGTGGCGTAAAGCAGGCCGAACATCGCCGGCAGAATCGCAAAATACTTCGAGACGTCGTTCGCAATGCTGAAGGTCGTCAGGGCGCCGCGGGTCATGAGGAGCTGCTTCCCGATCTCCACCACCTCGATGAGTTTCGTCGGATTGCTGTCGAGATCCACCATGTTGCCGGCCTCGCGCGCGGCCTGCGTGCCGGTGTTCATGGCCACGCCGACGTCCGCCTGCGCGAGCGACGGGGCGTCATTGGTGCCGTCACCGATCATCGCAATCAGCCTGCCGCCCTCCTGTTCCTGGCGGATCCGCGCCAGCTTGTCCTCCGGCTTGGCCTGGGCGATGAAGTCGTCGACCCCCGCCTCGGCGGCGATGGCCGCCGCTGTCAGCGCGTTGTCGCCCGTGATCATGACCGTGCGGATGCCCATGGCCCGCAGCTGGGCGAACCGCTCCTTGATGCCCCCCTTGACGATGTCCTTGAGCAGGATGACGCCGAGCACCCGCCGGTCCTCCGCCACGACGAGCGGCGTGCCGCCGGCACGGGCGATCCGCTCGACCTCGGCCGCGGTCTCGGCAGGATAGGTGCCGCCCTGCGCGAGAACCCACGACCGAACACTGTCCGCCGCGCCCTTGCGAACGCTTCGTCCGTCCAGATCGACGCCGCTCATGCGGGTCTGAGCGGTGAAGGGAACAAAGGAGGCATGCGGCTCGGCGATCTCGCGCCCGCGGAGCTCGAACTGATCCTTGGCCAGGGTGACGATGCTGCGGCCCTCGGGCGTCTCATCGGCCAGGGAGGCGAGCTGCGCCGCGTCGGCCAAAGCCCTGAGTTCAACGCCCGGCGCCGGGATGAACTCCGTCGCCATGCGGTTGCCGAGTGTAATGGTGCCGGTCTTGTCGAGCAGCAACACGTCGACGTCGCCGGCGGCCTCGACAGCCCGGCCCGAGGTAGCCAGCACGTTGCGGCGCATCAGACGGTCGATGCCCGCGATGCCAATGGCGCTGAGGAGCCCGCCGATGGTGGTCGGAATCAGGCAGACGATCAGCGACAGCAGCACCGGCAGCGAGGTCAGGACCGCCGCCTTCTGGTTTGCGGCGACCTCGTCGTACACCGCCATCGGTGGCAGCACGAGCACGACCACGATGAAGAGGGCGGTCAGGCTGACGAGGACGATGTTGAGCGCGATCTCGTTCGGCGTCAGCTGGCGGCGCGCGCCCTCGATCATCGCGATCATCCGGTCGAGGAAGGAGTTGCCCTCCTCCGCGGTCACGCGAATGACGATGCGGTCGCTGGTCACGCGGGTGCCCCCGGTCACCGCGCTGCGGTCGCCGCCGCTCTCGCGCACGACCGGCGCGGACTCGCCCGTGATGGCCGATTCGTCCACCGTAGCGATGCCCTCGACGACCTCGCCGTCAGCCGCGATCAGCTCGCCGGCCGGGCAGGCAATCAGGTCGCCGATCCTCAAGTCGCTGCTGGAAACCGACACCTCCCGCCCATTGACGAGTTTCCGCGCGGTCGTCTTGGTCCGCATTTTGCGCAGCTCGTCTGCATGCGCCTTGCCGCGGCCCTCGGCCATCGCCTCGGCGAAATTTGCGAAGAGACAGGTGAACCAAAGCCAGAGGCAGATCTGGAGATTGAAGCTCGAGAAATCGACAAACAGCCAGGCCGTCGTCAGAATGGAGCCAATCCAGACGACAAACATGACGAGGTTCTTGATCTCGTCGCGCGGATTCAGCTTCTTGAAGGCGCCCCAGACCGCCTGGCGGATCAGCGAAGAGTATTCGATCTTGAAGGTGGTGCTCATGCTCGGGAAGTTTTTGTATGGCTCAGAATGCGCGACCGGCCGCCATGAGCCCGTGCTCGAGGAGCGGCCCGAGGCAGAGCGCCGGGAAGAACGTCAGGGCCGCCACGACGACGATGACGCCAGTGAGCGTGAGGCCAAAGGTCCAGCCGTGCACCGGCAGCGTGCCGGCGGAGGGCTCAACCGTCTTCTTGGAAGCGAGCCGGCCGACGATGGCGAGGGCGGCGGCGATGGGGGCAAACCGGCCGATGATGATCGCAATCCCTAGGAGCACATTATAAAGTGGCACGTTCGCATTGATGCCGGCGAAGGCGCTGCCGTTGTTGTTCGCGGCCTCGCCGTAAGCGTAGAGGACCTCGCTCAGGCCGTGCGGTCCGGCGTTGTTCATGCTGGCAACGCCCGCCGGCAGGTAAACGCAAATGGCGGTCGGGATGAGCGCGGCGGCGTTGGGCAGCAACACGCCGATGACCGCCCAAGTCGCCTCCCAAGCCCCGAGTTTCTTTCCGAGGTATTCCGGCGTTCGCCCGATCATCAACCCGGCGATGAACACCGTAATCAGGACGTGAAAGAGCATGCAATAGACGCCGCAGCCAATCCCGCCGAATAACATTTCGCCGACCAGGATGTTCCACATCGGCATCAGGCCCGCGAGCGGCATCCAACTGTCGTGCATCGAATTCACCGAGCCGTTGTCGATCGCAGTCGCCGAGGTGCCCCAGAGCACGCTGTTCATCACGCCGATGCGCTGCTCCTTGCCCTCCAGGTGCGGCATGATGTTGTCGGTGACCGGATTCGGGCGCGTCTCGGCGTACCAGGCGACGGCGAATGACAGCACGTAGAGGCTCAACATCACCGCAAACAGGCACCAGGCATGGCGCAAGTTGCCGATCAACAGGCCGAACAGGTAAACCTGCGCCATCGGCACGACAATGATCGCGAGCATCTCGAGAAAGTTGGTGAGCGGAGTCGGATTCTCGAAAGGATGCGCGCTGTTCACGTTGTACCAGCCGCCGCCGTTTGTGAAGAGCTGCTTGCAGGACTCAAACGAAGCGACGGGACCCAGGGGAAGCGGCTGGGTCTCGACTTTCTGGTCCACCATCACCGGCTGGTCCACCATCACCGGTTTGCCGTCTGCTCCCAAGACCGCCTTACCCTGGTCGTCCAGCTTCGGCGCCGGCGCCGTCACCGGCTGGCCCTTGTCGTCGGTCTTCGGAACCTGCGTGGTGTATGGCTCGACCAGGTTGGCCGTCCCGTATGGCTTCCAGGTCTGCGGCAGCCCCTGCCAGGCCAGGGGAATTGCCCAAAGCACCGACAACGGGATCACAATGTAAAGCGTGCAGCGGGTGAGATCGACCCAGAAGTTCCCGATCGTCCCGCGGGTGGCGCGGGCCAGCGCCCGTCCGACCGCGACCAGGACCGCCAATCCCGTCGCGCCGCTGATGAACTGGTGCACCGAGATGCCCAGGGTCTGGGAGAAATAACTCATCGTGGTTTCGCCACCGTAGGACTGCCAGTCGGCGTTGCAGGTCATGCTCCAGGCGGTGTTGAACGCGAGATGCCAGGAGAGATTGTCCAGGCCCTGCGGATTGAACGGCAGCCACTTCTGGGTCAGGAAAATGACCGTCAGGTAAAAGTATCCCAACACGGCCATGAGCACGACCGCCCAAAGATATTTCAGCCACGACATCTCCTCAGCCGGGTCGACCCCGGTCATCCGATAAACGAACCTCTCGACCGGGTGGAGCAGCGGATGGAGGAAGGTTTTCTCCCCTTGGAAAACTTGGGCCATAAATCGGCCGAGGACTGGCGTCAGGGCGATTCCGATGCCGAAGAACAGGATGATTTGGAGTATTTCGATGGATTTCATGGAACGGTCACTGCACGGCGTCAAGGGGAGCAGCCGCCGCGCCGCACCCCTGTTAAGACTGGGGCGATTTGCCGTTAGAATATGTTAGCGAGTACGCGCCAGCCGCACCTTGCGCGACCTGTTCGACCGGGAAAACAAGCGCACCCGACACCGGTCTCTTGGTGGCGCCCAACACTTGCGAGACAACTTCGGCTACCTTCGCCAGCGCCCCGTCTGGGAGGAACCCGCCAAGCGGAAATTGCCATGGATGATGCCTTTGAAAACCGCGCCGCCGTCGCCCACCTTGATGACATTCCCGGCGTTGACTTGGGCGCCAGCGGGAACGACCGCCCTGCCGAGAGTGCCCACCCCGAGATCGGGCGCATCGGAGTCGCCCGTAGCTAGATATATTTCCTATATAAACTCAACCGAACGCTAAACGATTTCTAAGCTCCGGATGGTACAACGAGTGCACGGGATGAAAATGTTTCCGAACCGTAAACTCGAACCCCCAAAAAAATCATCATGGCTGAAAAATCCACCGCCTCCATGAAGCCCACCCTCGGGCTCACCGGATTGACGTTCAACGCAATGGCGTTGATCGCCCCCGGTGCCTTCCTCTGGCTCACCTTTGAAGAACAAGCCCTGTATGGAGCGCCGATGGCCGGCGCCGCCATGTGGTTTGGTTTCTTCCTGGCCCTCCTGCTCTGCCTGGCGACGGCCATAAGCTATGCGGAATTGTCCAAACTTTATCCCGGCGCGGGCTCCTCCTATTTCTACGCCGAACAGGCGTTTCTCTCGAAGAAAAAGGCCTTCAAGTACGCGCGCGTCATCAAGTTCTTCACTGGCTGGGCGAGCCACCTGTACTATTGGGTTTATCCCGGCCTGATGGTCGGCGTGACTGCGCTGCTCGGCGGCTACCTCGCGGCCCAGTTCTGGCCCGACACGTTCAGCGGCAATTACAACAGCCCGCTGCTCATGATTGGCATCTGCGTCGTGTTCGCCTTGTTCATTTCCTGGGTCGCGCAGCGCGGCGTGAGCGGCTCCACCAGCGTGAACATCGCAATGAACGTCATCCAGATCGCCGCCCTGATGGTGTTTTCCGTCATGGCCCTGGGCTATCGCCTGAACCACGTCGAGGGGGCGACCGCCATCCACCTGTCCAATGGAACGGCCATAAACTACCAGGTCGACCAAGCCAACGTGACGGACGACAAGGGAGCACCCGTGCCCGACTCCTGGGCCGACGGCTCGCCGAAATACCAGACCGACGACAAGGGCAAGGTGCTCAGCCAAACCGACGACAAGGGCGCCGTGATCGTGGACAAGGACGGCAAACCGGTCCCGCTCCCGTCCTACAAGCAGCAGGACCGCACCGTCACGGACGACGACCTGAACAAGGACAAGAACAAGGACGCCGACCTTCTCGCCGCCTTCACCTCGATGGGTCTCGCGAGCGGCGACCCGTATCCCGTCTTCGCCAAGGACAAGGACGGGAAGTGGGTCAAGGACAAGGACGGCCATCTGACCCCCACCCTTTTCACGATCAGTTACACGGAGAAGGATGGCGGAATCACCGGCACCGCCGGCAGCGCGACGGATCCGCTCACGTTCAACTATCACAGTTCGGCCGCATCGGTCGTGGCGCCGCACAACTTCAGCTGGCTGTTTGTGCAGGCCTGCATCGCGATCCTCTGCCTGGTTGGATTCGAGTCGGTCTCGTCCATGGCCGAGGAGGCGAAGAACCCCAAGAAGGACGTGGCCCGGGCGATCATCCTGTCGCTCGTCATCCAAGGCGCAGTTTGCTACCTGATCGAATACTTCAGCGCGAATTATTTCCTCAACAACGGCTACACGATGGTCAACGCGGGCGCCTCGAGCGCACCGATCGGCGACATGATGAAGATCGTGGGGACGTGGGCCTTCGGCAGCGCCAAGGCCGGCACCGCCTTCATGCTTGTGCAGGCCTTCACGGTGTTCCTTGCCCTTATCGGCACCACGCTGGCCTGCCTCAACACCGGCGCGCGCGTCACCTACGCCATGGGCCGCGATGAGGAGATGGGCGCGCATTTCGGCATGCTGCACGAAAAGTCGCTGACGCCGCACCGGGCCATCTGGACGCTCGGGATCATCTCCATCTTCATCGGCATCGTCACGGTGGCGGTCTATCTTGGAGGCACGTCGCCCGCGGCCCTCGACAAGCACAACCTCTGGTACAGCTTCGGCATCCTCGCCCCCGAAACCTACGCCAAGATTCCCAACACCTTCGTCATCGTCACGCTGATCAGCAATTTTGGCACATTCCTGCTCTACATGACGACCTGCATCGTGGCGATGGTGGCATTTCGGGAGCATCACACCTTCCATGGATTCAAGCACGTCGTCGTTCCGATCTTTGGCGTGATTGCGAACTTCATTTGCATGCTCTTTTACCTGATCGGGCCGCTGCCGGTGAACGGATCGAGCCTGGTCCCCGGGATGAGCTGGAAGGAGCCTTACATCGCCCTGGCGGTGGTTGCCGTCTGGGGCATCTGGGGTGCGTTGTACCTGGTGCGGCGGAGCAAGACGGCGAACAAGCCCATCCTGCTCGCCGCTTCCCCGCAGACCTAGTATGCCGAGAATTGCAGTTAAATAAATAGTGGCGTCGGAGCGGCTCCTGCTTGTGCGGGAGCCGTTCCTCTTTGCACCATGCGCGTCGCCCACTCCCAACGCACCACCGCCGGACCGGTCCGGGAGATAAACGAGGACTCGATCGGCTGCTGGCCTCCCGACCGCGACGAGAGCGTCGGCACGATCGGCCTGACGTGGATCCTGGCCGACGGCGTCGGCGGCGAAAGCCACGGCGAGGTGGCCAGCCAGCTCGCTGTCGCGGCGGTCATCCGGACGCTTGAAAAGGCCGAATCGGGCGCCAAGGTTTCCGGCCTTCAGGCCGCCATGTTTGATGCGGCCAACCGGTCCGTTTACGACGCGGCGATGGCCGACACCGAACGGGGGCGCATGGCCACCACCCTGGTCGTTTCCCTCTTCCGCGAGAACGCCCTGCACGTGGCCCATGTCGGCGACTCGCGCGTTTACCTCGTCCGCCACGGCCGGATCCGCCAGCTTACGACCGACCACTGCTACGTCGGCCCGGCCGTCAAATACGGCTTCGTGCACGAGCACAAAGCCATGACGGACACCCGCCGCTCCATGCTGACGCGTTGCGTGGGCCACGACCCGATCGTGAAGTTTGACGTGAGCAAGACCGAGCTGACCCGCGGCGACATTGTGGTGCAATGCTCGGACGGCCTGTACGGATTCGTCACTGCCCAGGAGATCTGCGATGTTGTCAGCCATTTCCCGCCGGACGAGGCTTGCCGGTATCTGATAACGCTCGCAGAAAGGCGGCAGCTCGATGACAATCTTTCCGTCCAGATCATCCAGGTCCAGGAGCTGGATCCGATCGCCTACCGTCAGGGGACCCCGGTCTATAACCGCAAAGACCTGGCCGACATGAGCGCGGAAATCGAACCCGGTCAGATCTTCGACGAACGCTTCGAGATCGCAGACCTCATCAGCCGGAGCGGGATGGCCTCGATCTTCAAGGCTCGCGACCTGCAGACGGGAGCGGTGGTCGCCATCAAGGTGCCGCACATGCAGTTCGAGAGCGACGTGGCAACCTTCACCCGCTTTCAGCGCGAGGAGGAGATCGGCCGGCAGCTCGACCATCCGTTCATTCTCAAGATCGTCCCGGTGACGACACCAAAGAGCCGGCCGTATCTCGTGATGGAGTTTCTCGAGGGACAAACGCTCGATAAGGTGATGGAGGCCACCAAGCCGCTTCCGGAAAACGACGCCGCCATCATCGCCAGCCGCGTCTGCGAGGCGCTCGATCACATGCACAAGAAGGGCGTCGTGCACCGCGACCTGAAGCCGCAGAACATCATGGTCTGCACCGACGGGAGCATCCGCATCCTCGACTTCGGCATCGCCAAGGCGGCCCGGATGCGCCGCCTGACCTTCGCCGGCTTCTCGCCAACCATGGGCACGCCCGACTACATGGCGCCCGAGCAGGTCAACGGCCGGCGCGGCGACAACCGCACCGACATCTACAGCCTGGGCGCAATTCTCTACGAGATGGTCACCGGCAAGGTTCCGTTCGAGGGCGAAAGCCCGTACGTCGTGATGAACGTCCGCACCACGGGCGACCCCACCGCGCCGCGCAAGATCAACGCGCAGATCACTCCCGTGATGGAGGAGATCATCCTGCACGCTCTGGCCCGCGATCCCGAGAAGCGGTACGCGAACGCGGCCGAGATGAAGGGGGAGCTCGACAACTACGACACCGTCGCGCTGACCGGGCGCCATCGTCACCTCGAATCAGCCAAGCCGTGGAAACAGCGATTCCACCTGCTCCCGATCATTCTGTTCTTCGTGGTCCTGCAGGTCGTCGGCTTCGGGGTGATGCTTTGGTACTTCTCCCACCACGGGAAACACTGATCGACGGGAACCGTTTTCCCCACCGGCGTCCGGCGACCCGGACGGACCATTACCGGGCCACCCCGGGCGCTGGCCGGGACAGGTTGTAATGCCGCAAGAGCCGGGGCATCGTGGTGCCCTGCACCAGGACCGAGAACACCACGACGATATAGGTGATCCCCTGCAGGAGCGGCTTCCCCGGAAAATCAGACACCGACAGGAGAAGCGCAACGGAAACGCCGCCCCGCAGGCCGCCCCAGGTCAGGACGGCGGCCAGGCCGGGCTGGGATGGCGTCCGCCGCAGCACCGCCAGCGGCGCCGCAATCGAGACCAGGCGCGCAAGGAGCACGAGGGGCACCAGGAGCAGGCCGGCCAGGACCAGTCCTCCCCGCCAGGGAATCGCGAGCGTCTGCAGGCCCAGCAGAAGAAACAGGATGGCGTTGAGAATCTCGTCCACCATGTCCCAAAACGCCTCCAGGTATCGCCGGGTGTTCTCGCTCATCGCCCATTTCTTTCCGGGGTTTCCAATGATGATGCCGGCGACGACGACGGCGATCGGACCGGAGGCGCCACACGCAAACGCCAGCCCGTATACGAACATCACGAGGGCAAAGGTGATCAAAAGCTCGAGGGGATGGTAGTCGATGCTCTTCAGCGCGAGATAGGCCACAACGCCCGCGACGGCGCCCAGCAACACGCCGCCTCCCACCTGTTCCGCAAAGAACAGCGCCAGGTGGATGGGATCGGCCGCGACCGCGACCCCCTCGCCCAGGCCGACGCCGGCCAGGCCCGCGCAGCCCACGAACAGCACGATGGCGATGCCGTCGTTGAAGAGCGATTCGCCCGCCATGAGAGCCGTGACGTCGCGCGGCGCGTGCAGGTCCTTGAGCAGGCCGAGGACGGCCACGGGGTCGGTCGGCGAAATGAGCGCACCGAAGACCAGGCAAACCGGCAGTGGCAACGACTGGTGAATGACCGTCAGCACCGCGTGAAGGCCGAGGCCGACGATCACGGTCGAAATCAGCACCCCCACGGTCGAGAGCACGGCGACGACGACGCCGTTCGCCCGCATCTCGCCCCAGTCCAGATGAAGGGCTCCGGCAAAGAGGAGGAAGCACAGCATCCCGTGCATCAAGGCAGCGTGGAAATCGATTCCCTGGAGAACTGACGCCGCGGCCACCCTGATCCCCGCGGCCGGCACCAGCTCATCGAAGAGGATGGTCACCAAGGACCCGACCAACGCCAGCGCGAGCACGCCGATCGTGGCCGGAAGGCGCAGCCACCGATAGTTCAGGTAGCCGAACACCGCGGCCAGTGTCGTCAGGGTGGCGGCCAGGTTGAAGAGTTTCATGGGGCGGTGCCGGGCACGGCAGGTTGGGGGGCGAAACTGACGCCGGCCCGGGCGGGTTGGGGCGGTTGGCGCCCCAGCCTCGGAATCCGCAGGAGCGGGAGCAACCGATTTCAATCCGCTTCCCGCGCGGCGCCGGGGCCGCCCTGGTCGCGTACCTTCGCTTTTTCGTTTTACCCGGGGAACGCAAAGGCTGCTAATGGAGGCACGATGACCTCAACTCCCGCCGCGCCGGCCACCCTGCTCGTCATCGACGACGAGCTGCAGATCCGGCGCCTGCTGCGGGTCACGCTCGAGGGCGGAAACTACCGTGTGCGCGAAGCGGACACCGGCCAGCTCGGCCTCCAGGAGATCGCCCACCAGGCACCCGATGGCGTGATCGTCGACCTCGGCCTGCCGGACATGAGCGGGACGGAGTTGATCCGCCGCCTGCGCGAGTGGTCCCGCGTTCCCGTGCTGGTGCTGTCGGTGCGCTCGACCGAGGACGACAAGATTGGCGCCCTGGACGCCGGCGCCGACGACTACCTGACGAAGCCATTCGGGGGACGCGAGCTGCTCGCGCGGGTCCGGGCCATCCTGCGGCGGACGCCCGGCGCGAACGAACCGGCCATCGTGAGTTTCGGCGAAATCGAGGTCGACCAGTCGGCGCGGGTCGTGCGGCGGGCCGGCGTCGAGGTTCACCTGACCGGGAAGGAATACGCGTTGCTGCGCCTGCTCGTCCAGCATCGCGGCAAGGTCGTGACCCATCGGCAAATCCTCCGCGAATTGTGGGGTCCCAATTCCGAGGAGCAGACGCACTACCTGCGCGTGCACATGACCCACCTTCGGCAGAAACTCGAGGCCAAGCCGCACGACCCTCGACACCTTCGCACCGATGCGGGTATCGGCTATCGGTTGGTCGACGGCTAGGCCCGGGGTCAAACCGCCCGGGAATCCGGAGAACCAGCCACCATCCAATTAGTTGTGGCTGAATTAGGTTAAGCATGGCATCGCCAAGCGGGTTTAGCCGTTAAGACGGCGGTGCTTTGTGCCGAAGGGTCCTTAATAGGCAATGTCAGCTCTGCGGGTGGTCCGCCCCAAGGCCGCCCCACGAACAGGCCCTGCCCGAGCCCCGAAATGCGCTATACCCACCCCGTTAACGGAGCCTCACCGGCCGCCGAAAACTTGCCGCGCCGATCCCGCCGGATCGCGCCGGACTCGCTGGCGTTGCTGGGATTGCTGGCGTTTTTCGGCGCCTCCATGGGGGCTCTGCTCATCGTCCCGTCGCCGATCTTTCGAACCCTCGCGATCACGGTGACGGCCGCCGCCGCCATCGTCAGCAGCACGGCCGTTTGGTATGTGCTGCGGGTCTTCCGGGCGGCCGAGAAGCTGCGCTCCATCAACCGGAGGGATCGGAACAAGCTCGAGACCACGCTGGCCCAGCTCACCGCCCTTTGGGAGAGGTCCCCGATCAGCATGATCCTGTTCGAACCGAACGATCCGGACGTGCCGGTGAAGATCGTCGACTGCAATCCGATGGCCTGCGAGATGCACGGCTACCGCCGCGAGGAGCTGATTGGCCGGTGCGTGGACATCATCGAGGCCCGGCCCTGGACGGCCAACGCCGCCGGCTGGATCGAAGGCCTGCGGAAAAACCCCCGCGTCGAGGGGCAGGGTCAGCACCGGCGCAAGGACGGCTCCATCTTCGACATCGAATATTGCACCAGCCTCATCGTCATCGACGGGCACGAACTGGTCATCGGCATGGACCGCGACGTCACCGCCCGCGAGGAAATGGGACGCGCGCTGCGGCACGAGCGCGATCTCACCCGGGCGCTGCTCGACAACATTCCGGACCACGTGTACTGCAAGGACCGCGAATCGCGGTTCCTCATCATCAGTCGCGCCATGGCCCGCCGGTTTGGCCTGAATGATCCCGCCGAGGCCATTGGCCGGACGGATTTGGACTTTTTCCGGGACGAACATTCGCAACAGGCGCTCGCCGACGAGAAGCGGATCATGGAAACCGGCGAGCCCATGCTCGACGTGACCGAGAAGGAGACCTGGGGCGACGGCCGGATTTCGTGGGGCCTGACGACAAAGACGCCCCTGCGCAACAGCCGCGGGGAAATCATCGGCACGTGCGGCATCACCAAGGACATCACCCAGATCAAGGAGGCGGAGGATCAGATCAAGCGCGCCAAGGAAGCTGCGGAGGCCGCGGACCGCGCCAAGAGCGAATTTCTCGCCGTGATGAGCCACGAAATCCGCACCCCCATGAATGGCGTGCTCGGGTTCACCAACCTGCTGCTGGACACTCCCCTGGGCTCCGAGCAGCGCGACTGGCTCCTGACCATCCGCACGAGCGGCGAGTCGTTGCTGTCGCTCATCAACGACATTCTGGATTTCTCGAAGATCGAGTCGGGCCGCATGGAGTTCGAGCAGCATCCCGTCTCGGTGCGCCGCTGCATCGAGGAGGTCTTTGACCTGCTCTGGAGCAAGGCCAACGACCGCAAGATCGAGCTGCTGCACTGGATCGAAGCCGATGTCCCCGACTGGATCATCAGCGATGGCACCCGCCTGCGGCAGATCCTGGTCAACCTGATCGGCAACGCCATCAAGTTCACCGCGCAGGGCGAGGTCGAGGTGCGGGTCTGCATGCAGCCGGCCGTCACCGGCCATCCCCCGATGGTTGCAATCTCGATTCACGACACCGGCGAGGGCATCCCCCACGACCGGATCAACCGGCTTTTCCGCCCGTTCAGCCAGGCGGACTCGTCGACCACCCGGCGTTTCGGCGGCACGGGCCTCGGGCTCGCCATCAGCCGCAGCCTTGCCCAGCTGCTCGGCGGCGACCTCGCACTCGCATCGACCTCGCCGCAGGGCTCCTGCTTCCAGATTACGATCCAGGCGAACGCCACCACCGCCCCCGAGGGCGAGGCCGCCGGCCGGGCCAGCGTGGGTCCCGACCAGAACCTCAACGGCTGCCGCGCCCTGATTGTCGACGACAACGAGGCCAACCGCCGCATTCTCACCAGCCAGCTGCTCCGCTGGGGCTTCGTGTGCCACGCCTGCGCCGAGCCGGTGGAGGCCCTTCAATATTTGCGGGAAACAGGCGAAGTCGACGTCGCCCTGCTCGACATGATGATGCCCGGGATGAACGGCGTCGAACTGGCCATCGAGGTGCACAAGCTGGACGGCCGCCAGGATCTCCCCCTGATCCTGCTTTCCTCCGTCAGCCGCGAGGAGCTGCGCCACCACCACCCCGAGGGCAGCTTCCGCGTCGTCCTGACCAAGCCGGTGCGTCAATCGGCCTTGTTCGATGCCCTGCAAACGACGCTGGCCGCCGCCGAAAAACCGGTGAAGCGCAGCATCGCCCCGATGCCGAGCCCCATGCTCAACCCGCTTCTCGGCAAACAGCATCCCCTCCGGATCCTCGTCGCGGAAGACAATGCCGTTAATCAGAAATTGATCGCCGGCCTCCTCCAGCGCCTCGGCTACCAGCCGCGCCTCGCGGACCACGGGCTGGCCTGCCTGGAAGCGCTGCGCCGCGATGCCTACGATCTTGTCCTGATGGACTGCCAGATGCCCGAAATGGACGGTTATGACGCCACCGGCCGGATTCGCGCCGGCGAGGCCGGCGAGCGAAATCGGGAAATCCCTGTCATCGCCCTGACCGCCTCGGCCATGGCAGGCGACCGCGAACGCTGCCTGGCCGCGGGTATGAGCGACTATTTGACCAAGCCCATCCAGGCGCCCGCCCTCGTCCGCCTGATCGAGGCCACCTCCGTCCTCGCCAGCTGACCGCCACCCCGCCGACCGGCCGATTTGGCCCCCGGCGTGCGTTTCCACTTGGCAGCGGCGTCCGGACGCTTTTTCGTCGGTCTTTGATGTCCGCACCCAAGCCCGCAATTCTCGCCCTTGAAGATGGCAGTGTTTTCCGGGGGACCGCTTTTGGGGCCGATGCCGTCATCGCCGGCGAATGCGTGTTCAACACGTCGATGACCGGCTACCAGGAGATCCTGACGGACCCGTCGTACTTCGGTCAGATTGTCACGATGACCGCCGTGCAGATCGGCAACTACGGCGTCAACGCCGAGGACGAGGAGTCGGCCGCGCCCAAATGCTCCGGCTTCGTCGTGCGCGAGGTTTCGCCGGTGGTGAGCAACTGGCGGAGCACGATGTCGCTCGACGCGTACCTGAGGAAATACGGCATCCCGGGGATCAGCGAGGTCGACACCCGGGCCATCACCAAGAAGCTCCGGGTCGACGGCGCGATGAAATGCTGTCTGAGCACGCTGCCGCTCGGCGAGGCCGACGCGGTGGATCGCGCCCGGAATTGGCGGGACATGGCCGGCAGCGATTACGTCAAGGATACCACCTGCGCTGCGCCGTACATCTGGCAGGCGGACGACCCGTCCCGCCACAACGGCCAGTACCTGCCGGTGGGGACGTTCCAGGGCGCGACGCAAATGCCCTCGACCAAGTTCAAGGTGGCCGCTTTCGACTACGGCGCGAAGTACACCATATTCCGGAAACTGGTCCGCCATGGCTTTGAGGTTCACGTTTTCCCCGCCACCGCGACGCACGAGCAGGTGCGCGCGGCGGGCGTCGATTGCGTGTTCCTGTCCAACGGTCCCGGCGACCCCGCCGCCCTGCCTTATGTCCACAGGACCGTGACCGCCCTGCTGCCCGACTTTCCGGTATTCGGCATCTGCCTCGGTCACCAGATGATCACCCATGCGCTGGGCGGCGAGACCTTCAAGCTCAAGTTCGGCCACCGCGGCGGCAACCAGCCGGTCAAGAACCTCGAGACCGGCAAGGTGTCCATCACCGCCCAAAACCACGGCTTTGCGACCGACCCGAAATCCATCGAGAACCGGGGCGCGGTCATCACCGAGATCAACCTGAACGACAACACGGTCGAGGGCCTGCGGCACCGCGAACTCCCGGTGTTCTCGGTACAATACCATCCGGAGGCCGCGCCCGGTCCCAATGACGCCGACCCGCTTTTTGTCGATTTCTACCGGATGGTCGAGAAGCGCAAGGCCGGGAAGATCTGAGCAGGAACCGAGCGGCTGACAGTTGAGGGATGAGGGTTGAGAGCACCGATTGCGCTCGGCGCCCGTGACGGTGCCCGGCGTTGGAGTGGCCATGACCCCGGCGAAGCCTGGCGCACCATTGGGTCTGGCTCGTCAACACTGAACCTTCGACCTCTCGACCGCACGATCCCGGCTTGGTTGGGCTCGTGCCGATGGGTGGGCGAGTCGGGCCGGCAACCCTTGCAGCAAGGTCGCGACGAGGGCGATGCCTCGGCGGCTAAACCGCCGCGAGCGTCATGCAATTCCCAATCTGGCGGGTCAGCGATCCCGCCCTACGCCGCCACCCAGGTGCGCCGCGAACTTCGCCGCGTCTTCGGCGGTGTCGACGCCGATGGACGGATCGTCGGTGACGTCGATCGCGATGGGAAATCCCGCGCCCAGTGCGCGGAGCTGCTCCAGCTTCTCAATCATCTCGAGCTTTCCCGGCGGCAGCGTGACGAAGCGCTCGAGGAAATCCGACTTGTAGGCGTAGAGGCCAAGGTGCTTGAAGCACGGGTTGGCCGCCACCCAGGCGTCGTCGACCTCGCCGGCGGTCTCCCGATTGAACGGAATCGGCGCGCGAGAGAAATAAAGGGCCCGTCCCGCCTTGCTGATCACCACCTTCACCTGGTTGGGATTCGTAAAATCAACGGCCTGCTTGAACGGAGTGCACAGCGTGGCCATCGGGCAGTCGCCCTGGATCATCTGCGCCAGCGCCTGAACCTGGCTGTTCGAAACAAGTGGCTCATCAGCCTGAACATTGATAACATAGCTGGCACGCACCCTGCGATTAGCCTCCGCAATGCGATCAGTACCGCTCAAGTGTCCGGAATCGGTCATTATCGCCCTAAATCCCGCTCCTTCAATGCATTCCGCCAATAATTCATGGTCTACGGCGAACCAGAGTGGAAGGTCGGGTGCCTGCTCCGTTATTCGCTCGGCTACCCAAATCACAAGCGGCTTTCCATTAATAAGATGGAGAAGTTTCCTCGGGAAGCGGGTCGACTCCAAACGACACGGAACAATGATGGCGAAGGCGGGCATGTGGGGGTCTTTGTGGTTGCAAGCCGGACCGCGTCCGATTTTGTGCGATTCTCTTTAATTCGACCAAACGGTCGCATCGCAATGGAAAAGAGTGACACTACGACAGCCCCCACCCACGTGAAGGAACTCCTTGTGCAAAACAAGATGGGTATTCACGCCCGGCCGGCTGCCATGATCGTGCGGGTCACCAACAAGTTTAAGTCCGAGATCCTCGTGGAAAAGGAAGAGGAGCAGGTCAACGGCAAGAGCATCATGGGCCTGATGATGCTGGCCGCGGCCAAGGGCTCCACCGTCAAGTTCATCGCCACCGGCGACGACGCTCCCCAAATGCTGACCGAACTGGAAGCGCTGTTCTCCCGGAAGTTCGACGAGGCCTAAGGCGGGCGCGGGCCGGACCGGGTAGTCCCCGGCGCAACTTGGAGGGCGGGTCGCCCTAGATCCCGAAAAATCTCCGCGCATTCGCGGTCGTGGCCTCGGCGAGCCGCTCGTAACTCACCGCGAACAAACCGGCGCAAAACTCCGCCGTGTGCCGGAGATAGCCGGGCTCGTTGGGTTTCCCGCGGTGCGGCACCGGAGCGAGGTACGGCGCATCCGTTTCCAGCATCAACCGGTCGAGACCCTGGGCCCGGGCCGCGGCGCGAACCGGCTCGGCCGTCTTGTAAGTGACGATACCCGTGAACGAACCGAATCCCCCCCGCCGGCTCAGTTCCGCCATTTCGCCCGGACCCTCGCTGAAACAATGGAAGACCACGCGCGCCCAATCGACCCCGCTGGCATCGATCATTTCGACGCATTCGAGGAACGCACCCCGTGAATGCACCACCACCGGGCAACCCAACCTCTTCGCCAACGCCAGCCCGCCGGCAAACGCTCCCTGCTGCCACCCGAAGATCCGCGCCGCTGCCGCCGGATCGTCCTTCGGCAGGTGAAATCGATCCAGCCCGATCTCGCCCAGGGCCACCGGCCGGGGCGAAGCGATGCCCGGCCGTGGACCGGCCGGCCCGTCCGCCCCGCCCCAGTAGCCCTCCAACTGCGCCACGCGCGCGGCCCAATCCTCCCCCACGCTGCATGGATGCAATCCGGCGGTGAAATGGATCCGCCCGGGATGGTCCCGCGCCAGGTCGGCATAGAGTTGCCAGTCGTCGGTGTCCGTGCCGATCGCCACCATCGCGTCGAGTCCGGCCGCCTCCGCGCGCGCCAACACCGCCGGCAGCTCGCCGCGCCGGGCAAAGGCATCGAGGTGCGTGTGCGTGTCGGTCAGTCCCATCAGCCGGGAGTGAAAGCGCCCATAACAGAGAAGCCAGCGCTTTCGCGCTGGCCTCGCTGCTTACCGACAAACAAAGGATGCGCTGGAATCAGTCGGCGTGAACCGAGATGTCCCCGCCGCTGGAACGAAGCTTGAGGGTCGACCCGCCACCGTTGACCGCTCCGACCAGGCGGCTCTTGCCCACGCCGCCGCGGTCGATCGTCAACGTCAGGCCGGCGGCATCGACGTCGCCACCCGAGGTGCTCGCATCGAGCTGGAAGGCGGTGCCCTTGACGACCTTCACGTGCACGTCGCCACCGGAGGTGCTCAGCACGGTGTCGCGCTTGATCGGGCCGGTGATGTTCGCCTTGACGTTTCCACCGGAGGTCGTGGCGCTGATCAGCTCCGCCACCGAGTTGAGAGTGATGTCGCCTCCCGAGGTCGAAACCTCGGTCGGGCCGCCGGCCCGGTCGACGACGATGTTTCCGCCGGAAGTTGTCAGCCGGGCGCGGGCCGTGCCCTCCTTCAGGTCGATGTCACCGCCGGAGGTGCCGGCATCGATCTCGCCCTCGATGCGATCGAACTTGAGCTCGCCACCGCTGGTGTGCGCCTTGACGTTGCCCGAAAGGCTCGCCACCGCGATGTCCCCGCCGGAGGTGCGCAGATCGAGGTTGAAGTTCTTCGGGACGGTCACGGTGAGCGACACCTGCACGGGCGGCCAGTTGCCAAAGTGGAACCCGCTGATGCCCTTTTCGTACTTCGACTCGACAGTGAGATCGTTGCCGTGCTGCTCGAAGGTTAGGCTGAGTTTCTCAAGCAGCTCGTCAGCTTCCTTTTCGCTGGAGGCGTTGATGATCTCCTTCGCCGTAACACGGATTTCATTCGCGTCGGCGGTCTTGACCGTGATGTCGCCGCCCTCGGTCAGGGCCTTCAAGTTGCCGCCGGGCTGCACGGTGAAGGTCTTTTCGACTGAGCGGGTGATTTTGGCGGAAAGGGCCAATGGCAGCGCCAGCGCTGTGCCGAACGCAAACAAGCGGATCAGGGTTTTCATAGGGTGATATACCCTGAAAACACCGCCCGCCGACAAAAGTTACAGTCTTTCTTCCGAATCGCCCCGGCGCCGAGTCTCCTGTGAACAAATATCGTCGCGACACCGGACAAAATTTTGCCCGTCAACGGTTTTCGTGCCTTAAAACTCTCAGCTGGAACGTTTCAGTTCACCACAGAAGAACACGGAAAAACACAGGCCGAGCACGAGCTGAGAAACCGATTTCTGTTCACCGGCTGGTATGCCCAGGTCTTTGGTGTCGTGCCATTGCTTCTCGATCCCAAAATCTGTGCCCATCTGCGCCAATCTGTGGTTCCGTCTGGATGAGTTTGGCTCAGCTCTCGGCTCCCAGCTCTAACCTGAATCGCGCCCGTTCCCGGCTCAATGGCCGAAGATTTCGTGGAAAAAACCCAGCATGTGCGACCAGGAGCGCTGGTCGGCCGCGGCGTTGTAGCCGATGCCTTTCAGGTTGTTGGCCGCCGCGAGCTCATCGGCTTTCGGGTTCGTAAAGGCATGGACTGCCCCGGCGTAGCTGATGAACTGATAGTCGAACTTGCCTTCATTCATCGACTTGGAGAATGCATCGATCGCGTCCTTCGGGATGAACGGGTCGATGGCGCCATGACAAATCAGGATCTTCGCCTTGGTCTTAGCCGCCGCATCGGCCGGCACCGGGATCAGGCCGCCGTGGAAGCTGACAATGCCGGCCAGGGGAGCTCCGCTGTAGGCCAGCGCCTGCACCGTCGAGCCGCCAAAACAGAAGCCGATCGCGGCGACGCGGGACGGATCGACCAGGCCGGTGGCCAAAAGCTGGTCGAGCCCGGCCTGCGCACGCTCCGCCATCAGGGGCTTGCCATAGAACTGGCCGGCGAGTTCACCGGCCTTCTTCGAGTCGGTGGTCACCAGGCCGCCACCGTACATGTCCGCCGCGAACGCGACATACCCGAGCTTCGCCAACTGCTCGGCCTTGCCCTTCGCGTGGTCGTTCAACCCCCACCATTCCGGGACCACCAGGACGCCGGGCGCGCCGCGACCGGCCGGGATCTTGACGTCGTCGTACGCGAGATATCCCTCGAGTTTCACGCCCGCCTGTTCGTAGCTGACCGACTTGGTGATGACCTTCGCCTGGACCGCGGCCGTGACACCGGCCGCACAGAGAAAGGATAGAAGAATGCGGATGCTCATGACCGCAAGCTAGCCAGCCGCGCGCGCGGCGCAAGCCGGCTCATGCCGCGATCATGAAGTCGAAACGTCGACAGCCCAGAGTCGATGGGCGAACCAAATGGCGCGCCGGGTTTCGGGAAGCCACACGTCCTCCCTGCGCCGGCCGAAAGCGTGACCATTGCCGGCGAGAGGGTCTTTCAACTCTCAGCTTTCACCATTCAACTGCTATTGGCTGACGCCGACTTCGTCGCCGCCCATTTCTTCACGCACGCCTGCACTTCTTCCCGCCTGACCGGTTTGGCCAGCAGGTCGTCCATGCCCGCCGCGAGACAAGCGTCGAGCTCCTGCGGCCGGACGTCGGTGCTCAACGCGATCAGGGGCACCCTCCGCTTCGCCGGCTTCTCGCGGATGCGCCGGGCCGCCCCGGGCCCGTCGAAGCCCTGCATCTGCAGATCGAGGAAAACCATCAGCCACGACTCCCGCGTGGCCAGGTCGACCCCCTGTTCGCCGTTGGCCGCGACGCGGACGTCGAGCCCGATCTGGCGCAGCATCCCCTCAATGACCCGCTGGTTGCCCCAGTCGTCCTCGATGACGAGCACCCGGCCGGCGAAGCGCCCGTGGTCCGCCCCCGCGGCCGGCTGCGGCGACCGCGAGCCCGTGGGAGCCAGCGCCAAATCGAACGAAAACTCACTGCCCTGGCCCGGAGTGCTCACCACGCGGATCGTCCCGCCCATCAGGCGAACAAGACTTTGGGAGATGGCCAGACCGAGGCCGGACCCCCCGTACCGCCGGGTGGTCGAACTGTCGCCCTGGCTGAATTTCTCGAAAATCCTGCCCTGCGTTGCCGCGTCCATCCCGATTCCCGTGTCCTTGACGCTGAAACGCAGCACCGTCGACCCACCGTCGCCCGGCACCGGAGTGACGCGCAGGTCGATGCCGCCGCGCTCCGTGAATTTGATGGCGTTGCCGACGAGGTTGAGGAGCACCTGCCGCAGGCGCGTCGGGTCGCCGCGCACCATCGCCGGGATGCCGGACCCCACGCCCCATTCCATCCGGAGACGCTTCCCCTGCGCGCCCGTCGCGAAGAGTTGCCCGACGTCCCGGACGAGTTGCTCCGGTGAAAAATCCACTTCCTCCAGCTTGAGCTTGCCGCTCTCGGCCCGCGACATGTCGAGAATATCGTTGAGCAGTCGCAACAGGATGTCCGCCGAACCGGTTGCGAGCTCCAGTTGCTGCACCTGCTCCTCGGTCAGCCCCGAATCGGCCAGCAACTGCAGCATCCCGATGATGCCGTTCATCGGGGTGCGGATTTCGTGGCTCATGACCGCGAGGAATTCCGTCTTCGCCTGGTTGGCGGCCTCGGCGCGCTGCTTGGCCTCGCTGAGCGTGGCGACCAGTTGCTCGTTCTCGTAAATCAGCAGGTGGAGCCGGCGCAGGTCGTCGTGGTGCAGCCGCGCCGTGTTGATCAGGAAAAGCGCGTAGGTGACGACACAGGCGGCCAGGAGCCAGGCGCCCGGCTCGGAAACCGCCAGCAGGCGCGCCGCGGCCGGCGTCAGCACGGCCAGGATGTAGAAAAGATAACACTTCGGCACGGAGGCCAGCGAACGCGACGCGCCGGCACTCAGGCCGGCCAACACGAACATCGTCAGGCAGCGGGGCAGCAAAGCCTCTGTCGCCAGGAACAGCCACGCGCCCGCGCCCCAAACCACGGCGGCGGCGCCGACCTCGACCACGAAGAACGTCCGCCAGCGCCGGAGTTCCTCATTGGACCGCGGCCGCCGGGAAAACGCCAGGTTGGTCGCGACGCGGACCAGCGAGACCGCGACGATCGCCGCCAGCCAGCCGAGCAGCGCACCCGTGGCGGAGACATACGCCCAAAGGCCGGCCACCAGCACCGCCGCCAGCACAAAATTCGAGAACAAGCCGAAGCCCGCCGCCCGGTACAGCAATCGCGTAAGCTCGGCCTGCACCCGGACCTCGATTTCTCGCGCCACGGCTTCCGCGGATTTTCTGGGGGCATCGTCCGCCATGCGCCCATCTTCAAACTGCGCCGGTTCTCCCTAGCAAGGGAATTAGCCCGGTTGCCCCCTCAGCCGCCCGACACCCCACCTTCACGGCAGCCCGCACCGCCGGGACCACGCGGTCGAGGGGTCGTCGGCCCAAGGTCGATGAAACCCACCCAATGGTGCCGCGGGTTTTGCCGGGCCCACGGCCAATCCAACGCCGGGCGACATCACCAGCGCCAATCGTTTTCGGGCCTTTCAACCCGCAACTCTCAACAGCCTCGTATCGCCTCAGCCCGACAGCCCGCCGGCGATGTACTGGCGCAACGACTCCGCCTCGGCGCGGTGCATGCTGGCCACCCAGCGCGAAACGTCGCCGATCGAAATCAACCCGGCCACCTGGTTGTCCTTGATCACCGGCAGGTGGCGGCAGTGCCGCTCGGCAAACAAATCCATCACCTGCTGGACCGTCGTCTCCGGCGTGATGGTCAGCACGTTTGCGCTCATCACGTTGGTGATCGGGGTCGTCATCGGGTCGACCTCCGCGCCCACCACCCGCAACAGGACGTCGCGCTCGGTGAAGATTCCCGCGAGGCGCGTCCCGGTCATGACAAGAACCGAGCCGATCTTGTGCCGGTTCATTTCCTGCACGGCCTCGAGAACGGTAACGGTGGACGGGACGGAACGCACGGCACTGCCTTTCTGATCCAGAAGCGTGGCAATCGAAGTATTCATGGGGGGTAGTGTTGATCGCAACATAGCCAGCCTTCCCGTCGGGACAATCCCCAAAACCGGAGTCGCGGCGATTGCCCGAGTGTCGTGGCGGCGCGGAGCCGTCCTCACGCTGTGACCGCGACGCCCCGTCATCATCGGCCCCCACGCTGCTAACGCGGCAGGTTGCCGAGGGCGTCGAGGCTCTTCAACGTCGTCTTCCCGCGCGTCGGCAGGGTTGCCGCCGGCGCCGGCGGCGGTCGTGGCGCCGCCGGGGCGGCCGACCCGGCGATTTCTTGCAAGGCTCTCTGCAGCCGCACCGCCGAAACGGGCTCGGCCGTCCCGAGCTCCTGCGCGAACAGGCTCACCCGGAACTCCTCCACCAACCAGCGGAAATCGCCCGCCCCGTCATCGAGGCGTTTGACCGCCGCGGCAAAGGGAGCCAACTCCGCCGCGCGCTGCGCATCCTTGGCCGGGTCCCGCCGCCACCGTTCCGCCCGCAGTTGCCGGCCCTTCAGGTAACGCGGCAGATGCTCCAGTCGCCCGAATGGCACGCGCCGCAGGAAATCCGGTGGCAACAGGGCGTCGAGGTCCTCCGCCAGGCCCGGGGGCGGCTGCGGGTGGGTCTGCAACGCGAGCCGCAGCGCAAGGATCTCGCGCAGCCAGTCATTGAGCTTCGGCACAATGCCGCGCAGGTCGCGCTTCGCCTCGTCGAGTCGCGCGGCATAAACCGCGGCGTGCAGCGGCCGCACCTCGCGGCCGCACGCCCAGCGCACGAGCGACGCGAGCGCGTCGCGCTGCAGGTCCTCGGGCGTTGTCAGCGTCACCGCCAGCGGACCGAGCGGACGGAGGCCGCGCAGGTCCTTCTCCAGCCAGCCGACCTCGTAGCGAAGCTGGGTTTCGAAAAGGCGGGCGAGCCCCGCCCGGCCCGCCTGCCGCGCCTGGTCCGGCGCCGCGAACAGCCGCACGGCCACGCCGGCCTCCAGCGCCTGCAGGCCGGGATAGGCGAGCACCGGGAGGCCGTTCTTCTCGCCCACGACCACGCTCTCGGGCAGATCGCCAAATCGCCAGTCCGCCGCGGGCGCCGTCTCCCACTTGGCGCGCGCCTCGCTCCACGGGAGCCCGGCGCCGCCCGCCGGCGCGGCGCGCGCGGCCTGGTGGCTGAATTCCCGCTGGCGCGCGCCGAGCTGCGCCTGCAACTCGGCGAGATCCCGGCTCGCGCCGAGCACGCCGCCCTTGGCCGTAGTCACCTCCACCCGCACCCTGAGGTGATCGGGGAGCGTCCGCGCCTCGAAGAATTTTGGGTCGATGCGCACGCCGAGCCGCCCGGACAGGACCTCGCCAAGCGCCTCCGCCAGCGTCGGTGCGGGCGCGCGGGCGGCGAGGAGCGCGATGTCGGCGACGATCCTGCGCGCCGTCTCCGCGAACGGAATCAGCCGGCGCCGCTGCTCCTTGGGCAGCGCCTTCAACAACAGCTCGATCTTCTCCGGCAGGTGGCCGGGCACCGCCCAGTCGAGCGCGGCCGGGGTGAGCGCCGCCGCCTCCTCCAGACTGACGCGCAGCGTGACGCCGTCGTCGTCCTGCCCCGGCTTGTACGCGTAGCCGAGCGGCAGCGCGCGGTTTTCCAGCGGCAGGGCCTCCGGAAAAGCGATCGCATCGGGCTCGGGCCCGCCGGCCGGCTGCAGGTGCTGGGCGGACATGAACAAAAACTTCGGCGCGGTCGTCTGCTGGTGCCGCACGAAATCGACCAGTTCCGGGACGCTGCTGACGCCCGGGTTGGGCGCGCCCGCCGGCACCAGCCGCCGGGCGTAGAACCGGTACGCGGCCTCATCGAGGTCCATGTAGCTCGCGCTGCGCAGGCGGGTCAGCATCGCCTCCGCGTCGGCGCGCACCCGCCGGTTGTGCGCGAGGAACTCGAAGGGCCAGGCAACCGTGTCGCCGACGAGGCCCTCGCGGATGAAGATTTCCGTGGCGTGCGCGGGATCGACCGTCCCATAGCCCACCGAGCGGACCTCCAGCTCCAGGTTGTAGAGCCGCCGGCGCTCCTTCACGAGAACGCGCCCGGCCTCCGCGCTCCAGAACGGCTCGCTGTGGCTGACGCGCAGCAGGTGGCGGCCGAGATCGAGCGCCCAGCGCGGGTCGATGCGCGCGCACGTGCGGGCGAACACGCGGCCGGTTTCCATGATCTCCGCCGCCATCAGCCAGCGCGCCGCCTTGGGCCGGGCGGACGCGGCGGGGGCCGCGGTCCCGCCTTTAACCGGCTGGCTTTTCTCGAAGAGGGCCGATCCGGGGAAAACCGCCACCTTGCGATCGTGCGTCGCCAGGTAAACGCCGTCGGGACCGCGGGTCGCCACGTTGCCGAGCAGTCCCGCCAGGATCGACCGGTGGATGGCGGCATACGCGGGCGTGCCCAGGCGCAGGTCGGGCCCCGCCGCCGGCGCGGGTTTCTGCCGCGCACCCGCCGCCGGGCGTCCGCGGGCCGGGCCCCCGGCGGCCACGCCGTCGGACACCGAGGTCATCACGAAATCCTCCCGGCTCGCGAGGACGTCGACGAGCTGCGCGTGCACGTCGCGCCACTCGCGCATGCGCAGGAACGAGAGAAAGTGCGTGTCGCAAAATCGCCGGAGTTTGCCGAGCGTCATCGCCTCAAACTCGTCGTGGTAGGCCTCCCAGATCGCGAGCAGCGTGAGGAAATCGGAGTCCGGATGGGTGAAACGCCGGTGCGCGGCGTCGGCCTTCTGCTGGCGGTCCAGCGGACGCTCCCGCGGGTCCTGGATCGTGAGGGCCGCGGCGATGACCAGGACTTCGCGCAACGCCCGCTCCGTGCGCGCCTGCAGGATCATCCGTCCGACCGTCGGATCGACCGGCAGGTGCGCCAGCTCGCGGCCGAGCGGGGTGAGGTCGAGGGCGGACGGCTGGGGCGCGGCCTCCGGGCGCGCGGCTTCTCCCTGCGCAAACGCGTCCGGAGGGCGCGTTTCCCCCTTCGCCAACGCCCCCAGTTCCTCCAGCAGCGCGTAGCCCGAGCGGATGCCCTTCGCCGGCGGCGCGTTCAGGAAGGGAAACTCCTCGATCGCGCCGAGACCGAACGCCTTCATGCGCAGGATGACATCGGCGAGGTTGCAGCGCTGGATCTCCGGCTGGGCGAACCGCGGCCGGTCGAGAAAGTCGGTCTCCGCAAAGAGCCGGATGCACACGCCATCGCTCACCCGTCCGCAGCGGCCCTTGCGCTGCTCCGCGCTGCTTTGCGCCACCGGCTCGATCGGCAGCCGGCGGGTCCGGCTCTGCGGCACGTAGCGGCTGACCCGCGCCAAGCCGGTGTCGATGACGAACCGGATGCCCGGGATCGTCAGCGAGGTCTCGGCAATGTTCGTGGCGACGACCACCTTGCGCCGGGGCGTCGGCGCGAAGACGCGCTGCTGCTCGGCGTTGGTCAACCGGCCGAACAGCGGCACGAGCTCGATCCGGCCTCGGGTCGCGCCCTCGAGCAGGTTGCACGTCTCCCGGATGTCGCGCTCGGTCGGCAGGAAGACCAGCACGTCGCCGGCCGCGCTTTCCCGGAGGACCCGGTTCACCGCCTCGACCGTCGCGTCGATGTAGGTGTACTCGTTGCGGTCGGACGGCGTCCTTGGGGAGCGCGGGTGGTCCCGACGAGCCGCATCCCTGGACGGCTCATCCGGCCCGCCCGTCAAAGCCTTGGCGACCTCGGGAGGATTCGCCTCACCCATTTCCTCGAGGGGCGAGTAGATGACCTCGACCGGAAAGACGCGCCCCGACACCTCGATGATCGGCGCGCCGTCGAACGCCTGCGAAAATGCCTCGGTGTCGATCGTCGCCGAGGTGATGACGATCCGCAGGTCGGGCCGGCGGACCCGCAGGCGGCGCAGGTGACCGAGGATGAAGTCGATGTTGAGCGACCGCTCGTGCGCCTCGTCGACGATAATGGTGTCGTACTCCCGCAGGTCCGGGTCGCCCTGCAACTCGGCCAGGAGCATGCCGTCGGTCATGAACTTCACCACCGTCTCCGGCGTGGTCTGGTCGGCGAAACGGATCTTGCAGCCCACCTCCCGGCCCCACGGCACGTTCATCTCCTCCGCCACCCGGCGGGAGACCGACATCGCCGCCACCCGCCGCGGCTGGGTGCAGGCAATCCGCCCGCGCTCGCCGGAGCCTGCGGCCAGGCACATTTTCGGGATCTGCGTCGTCTTGCCGGAGCCGGTCTCGCCGGAAAGCACCACCACCTGGTGCTTTTGTAACAAACCTATGATTTCGTCCACGCGCCCGCTGATCGGCAGCTCCGGAGGGAACTCGATGCGGAAGGAAGGTGGTCTTTTGGGACGTGACGGCATGGCAGCTCTTGTCATTCTCAGCGAAGCGAAGAATCTGGAATCTGAAACGACAAAATGGCCGATACCCCCGCACCCACTCCCGCCGACAAGGCCCTCTCCCGTGTGCTCAAGCTTGCCCGGTTCAACGGCTGGAGCGTGGCGATCATCGCCGGAGTGTGCGCGCTCGCCTCGCTGGCGTTCGGCGACCTGATGGGCTGTTTGGTCGGCGTGCTCGCGGTTTCCGCGGGCGCGATGGAAATTCGGGGCTACCGCCTGTTAAAGAAGCGGGACGCGACCGGCCTTAAATGGGCCATCCGAGCGGAACTCTGGCTCCTGACGGTCATCGCCGTGTACGCCGTCACCCGGCTCGCCAGCTTCGACCCGGAAGCCGCGATGGGCAACCTGACCCCGGAGATGAAGTCCATGCTGAAGGAGGCCGGCGTGGACACGACCGAGATCCTGCCGATGGTGCGGCTGATGTTCCACCTGATCTACGGCGGCGTGCTCGTCCTGACCATCATCTACCAGGGCGGCCTGGCACTCTTCTACCGCCGCCGGACCGCCCTGGTTACCGAAGCCATCGACACCCCGAACCAGGAACGCTGGCAGAAGCCGCCGGCGCTGCCACCGCCCAACGTCCCCGTCTACACCCTGCGCCGGTCCGGACAAGGGGCGGCCGGGTTGTTTTTCCCGCAGGACATCATCATCAAGAAGCGCGACGGCGGGACGCTGACGCGCGAGGAGATCGACTTCTTCGCGCGCGGAGTCGCCGACGGGAAGTTCGCCGATTACCAGGCCTCCGCGCTGCTCATGGCGATCTTCTGGCGCGGGCTGTCCGCGCAGGAAACGGCCTGGCTGACCGAGTCGATGATGCGGTCCGGCGAGGTGATCGATCTCAGCGACCTGCCCGGCCCCAAGGTGGACAAGCATTCCACGGGCGGCGTCGGCGACAAGGTCTCGCTGATCCTCGCGCCGCTCGTCGCCGCGTGCGGTGTCATGGTGCCGATGATGAGCGGCCGCGGCCTCGGGCACACCGGCGGCACGCTCGACAAGCTCGAGTCCATCCCCGGATTCCGGGTGACGCTCGGTGTGCCGGAGCTGCGCGTCGTGCTGGACCGCGTCGGTTGCGCGCTGATCGGCCAGTCGGCGCAGTTCGTGCCGGCCGACCGGAAGCTCTACGCTCTGCGCGACGTCACCGGCACCGTCGAGTGCATCCCGCTCATCTGCGCCAGCATCATGAGCAAGAAACTGGCCGAGGGCATCGACTCGCTGGTGCTCGATGTGAAGTTCGGCCGGGGCGCCTTCATCAAGCCGAAGGAGCGCGCGCTGGAGCTCGCCCGCGCCCTCGTCGACCTGGGCCAGGCCGCCGGCAAGCCGGTGCGCGCCGTGCTGACCTCGATGGACCAGCCCCTCGGGCGGGCCGTCGGCCACACGACCGAGGTGATCGAGGCGATCGAGTGCCTCAAGGGCCGCGGGCCCGCCGACGTGATGGAGGTCACCTACGCCCTCGGCAGCCACATGCTGGTTCTCGGCGGGGCGGCGGCCGACGAGGTGGAGGCGCGCAAGAAGCTGGCGCTCGCCCTGGGCTCGGGCGCGGCGCTCCGGAAATTCCAGGAAATCTGCGCCGCCCAGGGAGGCGACGCGCGCGTCGTTGACGATTACAAACTGCTGCCCACCGCCGCCCGCATTCATGAGGTGCGCGCACCCGCGGATGCCGGCGGCTTCGTCAGCGAGGTGGATGCACTCAAGATCGCCCAAGCCGTCATGGCGCTCGGCGGCGGACGGGCGTCAGTCGGCGACAAGGTCGACCATTCCGTCGGTGTCGCCGATCTCATCAAGCGGGGCGAACCGGTTGCGCCGGGCTCCCGTCTGTGCACGCTGCACGCCGGCGACGAGGCCCGGGAGGCGCGCGCCGAGGCGCTCATTCGCGAGGCGATTGTCTTCTCGCCCGGCATGCCGCGACTGGAGCCGCTGGTCCAGGACCTGATCCAATAGGCGTCGGCCGGAACCGCGCCCCTTGCCGCCCCAAGGGCCGAGCGCGACCCCGCGCGTCAGGCCGAGCGGACGATCTTGATTCGGTCGAGGAAGACCCGGACGGGCGCCAGCTCGAGGTCGCTCACGGGCCGGCGCACGTTGGGGAAAAGATGCTCGCCATCGACCGCGTGATTGAAGCGCATGTTGCGGACGTCCCAGCCGCTGCAGACGTAGTCGATTTCCGCCACGCGAAAGTCGTCGCCATCCGCCGTGATGTAATCCTGGGGCACGAAGCAATAGGTCTCGGGGACCTCGCCCTCGAAGATCTGGCCGGCGCGTCCGCCAATCGAGACAAGGGGGGTATTCATGGGAGGGGAGCAGTCTGGGCCCGGCAGCCGGGCCTCGATTTCACTTTGGTCGTCGGTCGGTTCCTTGAAGAAATCCATCCCAGAGCTACTCCCTTCGCCACCGTTCCCAACTCGAAAAATACCGCGTAACCTGATTGTAACATTGCCGTCACCAAGCCCGGTGTCCCGCTTCCCGCCGAAAATCAGACTGGCCCGGGAATGGCGCCTGCCGTAATCCAGAACCATGCCTGCCTCGCCAACGGAAAACCTTGCGCTGGGGACGGTTGCCCTGTGGGCCCGGGGCGTGTGGCGGGACGTGACGCTCACCCGTGACCCGCGGCGGCGGCGGCGGATCGTGGCGATCACCTTGCTGCTGGTGGTGGTCATCGGCCTGGTCGATTTCTGGGCCGGCTTCGAGATTTCGCTGTTCGTGTTCTACTGCCTGCCCGTGGTGGTGGGCACCGCGGCGCTCGGCTGGAGGTTCGGCATGCTCACCTCGATCCTGAGCGTCGTGACCGCGCTCGTCGGCGACTACGTGGCCGGTGCCCGTTACAGCAGCCCGCTCGTGCCAGTCTGGAAGGGGCTGCTGGCCCTGACGACCTATCTGATCTTCGTGTGGCTGTTCGACACCGTGCACACCCTCCAGCTCGAGATGCAGGAGCGGGTCCGCCAGCGCACGGCCGCGCTCACCGCCGAGATCGCCGAGCGCCAGCGCCTCGAGAAATCCCTGCTGGAAATCAGCGAGCGCGAGCGCGCCACCATCGGCCGGGAGCTGCACGACGACCTCGGCCAGCATCTCACCGGCACCGCGTTCGCCGGCCAGGTGCTCGGGGAAAAACTGCAGGCGCTCGGACTGGCCGAACAGGCCGACGCCTGGAAGATCGTCGCGTTGCTCGAGGAAGGCATTGAAAAGACGCGCCATCTGGCCAAGGGACTCCTCCTGGCGGAAATCCAGCGGGAGGGACTCGTGACTGCGCTGCGCGGCCTCGCGTCCGATACGTCCGGCCAGTTCAAGATTTCCTGCGAGTTCCGCCTGGAGGGCGAATTTCACCTCGACGACGCCCACGCCGCCATGCACCTCCTCCGGATCGCCCAGGAGGCCGTCAACAACGCACTCCGCCACGGGAAGGCCCGCTGGATCCTCATTCATCTGCGGTGTCTGCCCGACCGTTTGGAGCTGGCGGTGCGCGACCACGGCCTGGGTTTGCCGGCGCCCGCAGCGCGGGGCGAGGGCCTCGGCCTCCACATCATGGCCCACCGCGCCCAGATCATCGGGGGCGAGTTCTTAATTGAGTCCGCAAAGGACGGTGGCACCGTTGTCGTCTGCCGCCTTCCGCGACCGAATCCCACCTTATGATGACCGACGCACCTCCCTCCGTCACCACCCGGCGCCACCGCGTCTTCCTCGTCGACGATCACCCGCTGGTCCGCGAGTGGCTCGGCAGCCTCATCGAACGCCAGCCCGATCTCGCCGTGTGCGGCCAGGCCGAGACGAGCGGCACAGCCTACGAGGCCATCGTCCGCCTGCAGCCGGACGTGGCCGTGGTCGACCTGTCGCTCGAGGACGGTTCCGGCCTCGAGTTGATCAAGCAGCTCCAGACGATCCCGTCGCCCCCGAAGATCCTCGTGCTGTCGATGCACGACGAGGCGATGTACGCGGAGCGCGTGCTGCGCGCCGGCGCAACCGGGTATGTCATGAAACGCTCCGCCACCGGACGCGTCATCGACGCCATCCGCCAGGTCCTGCAGGGCCGGCTCTACATCAGCGAGGCAGTGAGCGAGAAGATGGCCGAGAAGTTCGTGCTCGCGCGGACCCAGCCGGGCGTCTCCCCGATGGCCCTTTTGAGCGATCGCGAGATGGAGGTTTTCCAGATGATCGGGCAGGGTCTGGAGAACCGGCGCATCGCGGAGATGCTGCATCTCAGCCCCAAAACGGTCCAGGTGTACTGCGGCCGCATCAAGGAAAAGCTCGGGCTCGACAACGCCACGGCCCTCATCGGCGAGGCGGTCCGCTGGCACGAACACCAGCACCGCACGATTTGAGCGGAGCGCGGCGGTTGAAAGTTGCGCGCTGAGAGTTGAGAGACGTGCAGACTGCTGTCGGTGGCGTCTTTGTTTGGGCTCGAGAAGGACTTTGGCGAACCGGGACCAGGTCAGCCGCCGGAATTGCTCCCCGGTCCGTCGTCCCCGCAAATGTAGTCGCCCGGCGTAATCGTTTTTAGGCGCATTGCCTACAACCGAATAGTCCGCCGCCGCGCAGACGGCGCCCGCCCGCGCCGCTATGCTGAGGCGTGCCTCGGGTTCCCGTGTCTCCACGCTTGCGCTGCTCGGTCCTCGGCGTCGCCTGGTGTAGTCGTCGGCCGCCGCCGGCGATAGGGCCAAACCCACGGCGGGTCCAAAAACCGGTGAAGGCCCGCGCCCGCGTAA
>Ga0265327_10001316_pt1 | contig 32359 bp, 30 predicted proteins | sample 41621metaG_FD_202089 | JGI IMG/M metagenome (GOLD analysis project Ga0265327, IMG submission 202089) | Rhizosphere microbial communities from Carex aquatilis grown in University of Washington, Seatle, WA, United States - 4-16-21 metaG | ecosystem: Host-associated > Plants > Roots > Rhizosphere...
CCGGGTCATCGGCGAGGACGGCGCGGTCCTCCGCAGACTCACGCTCGATCCGTCGATCGACTACCAGCCCCTCACGCGAACTACCGTGTGAGGGTTCGTCTGTCCCAGAATTCCCGAGACAGAACATTGGTGGAGGCGATGGGACTCGAACCCACGACTTCGACCTTGCAAAGGTCGCACTCTAGCCAACTGAGTTACGCCCCCGAGGGGTGACGGACGGGTCCGCCGGACCCGTCAAACGTACCAGTCGCCGTGCCGGGGACCGGGTGGGACCACCACCACGGGTGGTGTCGCAGCGCTCCGGTACCGTCCGGCTCGCCGCCGTCGGCATCCCGACCACCGGGCCCACGGCCTCCTCGCTCCCGACCGGAGCCCCTCCCCACGGGGCCCCGACGGACCGGGCGCCCACGGCATGCAAGGAGCCGGCCATGGCCTCCATCGAACGTGACCACCTGATCGACGCGCTGACCGAGGGCATCGAGGCCCTGACGACCTCGACCGCCTGGAAGGACCACCTGGAGGCACAGGGACGCTTCCACCGCTACAGCTTCTCGAACGCCCTGCTCATCACTCGGCAGGATCCGGGAGCCAGCCGGGTGGCCGGCTTCGCCACGTGGAGGTCCTTCGGTCGACAGGTCCGCAAGGGGGAACGGGCCATCTGGATCCTGGCGCCGATGACCGGTCGGCGCACCCGGACGGCCGACGGTGACGAGCGGCGGCCCATCCTCGGGTTCCGTCCGGTGGCGGTGTTCGACGTGGCCCAGACCGATGGTGAGCCGCTGCCGGAGATGTGCCACAACCTGGAGGGCGACGAGCCGGTCGCCACCTTCGGGGCGCTGGCCGACCGCGCCCGCCGGCTGGGTTACGCGGTCGAGCTGACCGAGCTGCCCGGAACCACGAACGGCGACTGCTCGTTCGCCCGTCGCAGGATCCGGGTCGAGTGCCGGAACGAGCCGGCCCAACGGGTCAAGACGCTCGCCCACGAGCTGGCCCACGTCCTGCTGCACGAGGGCACCGACGATCGCCCGCTGGCCGAGCTGGAGGCCGAGTCGACGGCCTACGTGGTGTGCCGCGCCCTCGGTCTCGACACGTCCGGCTACAGCTTCGGCTACGTCGCCTGCTGGGCCGGCGGGGGAGCCGAGGCGGTCGCCCGGATCAAAGCGTCCGGTTCCCGCATCCAGCGCGCCGCCGCCGTCATCCTGGAGGACGCCGACACCGACCTCGTGACGGCGGCCTGAGCCGGCGCCGGGCCGTCAACCGTCCTCGGTGACTCGGGCCTGCGACCGGGCGATCTCCTCCCACGCCGCCTCGACCCCGTCGAAGCCGCGCACCTCGGTCCCCTTGTGGGGCTCCAGGTCCTTGTACACCTCGAAGAAGTGGGCGATTTCCGAGGTGAGGTGGGGTGGGAGCTCGTCGAGCGTGCGCACCCGCTCCCACATCGGGTCGCCGCAGGCCACGCAGATGATCTTGGCGTCCGGACCCTTCTCGTCGGTCATCCAGAACACGCCGACCGGCCGGCTCTCGACCATGCACCCCGGGAAGGTCGGCTCGTCGAGCAGCACCAGGGCGTCGAGTGGGTCGCCGTCCTCGGCCAGCGTGTCGGGCACGAAGCCGTAGTCGGCCGGGTAGAAGGTCGCGGAGAAGAGGCGCCGGTCGAGGCGGAACACGTGGTTGTCGTGGTCGTACTCGTACTTGTTGCGACTCCCGCGCGGGATCTCCACCATGACGTCGATCGTGCGGTCGGTGTCCATGGGCCTGCCCTTTCGTCGGTGAAGCGGCCCACCCATTGTGACGCATGGGACCGGGCGTCCCGACGGTCGTCCGGGCGTCCCCGCCCCGCTTGGGCCGGAGGCGGCCCGGCTAACGTTGTGGCGTGGGCAACGACTCCCCTGGTGGTGCCACGGCCGGGGCGGAGCCCGGTGCCGGGTCGCAGTACTTCGCCCGACAGCTCTCCGACCTGGACTTCAACGACCGACTCCTCGACCTGGTGGCCGAGGAGGGCCTCCCGCTGCTCGAGCGGGTGAAGTTCCTCATCCTCTTCTCGGAGCGCATCGACGAGTTCTTCCAGGTCCAGGTGGCCGGCCTCCGACGCCAGGTGGCGGCCGGCATCACCAGCCGGGCCCTCAACGGGAGCACGCCCGAGCAGCTGCTGGGTGACGTGCGGAGCTCGCTCGAGCGTATGGTCCGCCGCGAGGAGTCGCTGCTGCTCGAGACACTGACCCCGGCGCTGGCCGACGTCGGCGTCGAGCTGTGCCACTGGGACGACCTCGGCGACGACGACCATGCCTACCTGCACGACCTCTTCGACCGTCTGATCCTGCCGGTGGTGACGCCGCTGACCGTCGACCCCAGCCACCCGTTCCCCTACATCTCCAACCTCTCGCTCAACATCGGCGTCGAGGTGCGCAGCCGCACCGGGGACACGTCGCGCTTCGCCCGGGTGAAGATCCCGCCGAACGTGGACCGCCTGCTGCCGCTGCCGGGCGGCGACCGGTTCATCCCGCTCGAACAGGTCATGACCGCCTTCCTCGACGAGCTCTTCCCCGGCATGGAAGTCGGCGAGGCCTGTGTCTTCCGCGTCACCCGCGACGCCGACCTGGCCCTCGACGACGACGCGGCCGACGACCTGCTGCTGGCCCTGCAGGAGGAGCTGCGCCGGCGCCGCTTCCTGCCGGTGGTCCGTCTGGAGATCGACTCCCGCACGTCGGAGTCGACCGTCGAGCGGCTGACCGAGGAGCTCGGGCTCGGGCCGGACGACGTCTACCGCTTCGCGGGCCCGCTCGGGCTCGACTGCCTGTGGGCCGTCTACGGCCTGGACCGGCCCGAGCTCCACGACCGCCCGTGGACACCGCTCGTCCCGCCGGCGTTCACCCCGGTCGAGCGGGACGAGGGCGCCAGCATCTTCACCGTGCTCGACCGCCAGGACGTCCTCGTCCACCACCCCTACGACTCCTTCTCGGCGTCGGTCGAGGAGATGCTCAACGAGGCCGCCGAGGACCCCCACGTCCTGGCCATCAAGCAGTGCCTGTACCGGACCTCGGGCGACAGCGCCATCGTGGGCGCGCTGGTCCGGGCGGCGGAGCGGGGCAAACAGGTGGCCGTGCTGGTCGAGGTCACCGCCCGCTTCGACGAGGAGGCCAACATCGGCTGGGCCCGCGCTCTGGAGGAGGCGGGGGCCCACGTCATCTACGGCCTCATGGGCCTGAAGACCCACGCCAAGACCACCCTGGTGGTGCGCCAGGAGGGGGACGCCGTCCGCCTGTACTGCCACGTCGGCACCGGCAACTACAACCCGAAGACGGCCCGGATGTACGAGGACCTCGGCGTGCTCTCCAGCCGCCCTGAGCTGGGAGCGGACGTGACCCGGTTCTTCAACTACATCACCGGGTTCAGCCAGCCGCCCCGCTACCAGGAACTGGTGACGTCACCCGGCGGGATCCGCGACCGGGTCGTCGAGCTGATCGACGCGGAGGCCAAGGCAGGCCCCGACGGACGGATCGCCATCAAGGTCAACGGGCTCGACGACGTGGCCGTCATCGACGCGTTGTACCGGGCCTCCCAGGCCGGTGTGCCGATCGACCTCGTCATCCGGGGCATCTGCTGCCTGCGGCCCGGGGTGCCGGGCCTGTCCGAGACGGTGCGGGTCCGCTCCATCGTGGGCCGCTTCCTCGAGCATTCGCGCATCCTGCGCTTCGGTGGCGCGGCGGGCCGCCCGGCCGTGTACTACATCGGCTCGGCCGACCTCCGACGGCGGAACCTCGACCGCCGGGTGGAGGCGATGATCCCGGTGGCCGACCCCGATGCCGTCGACCGGCTCGAGGAGATCCTGGCCTTCAACCTGGCCGACGACGTGCAGTCGTGGTCGCTGGCGTCCGACGGCTCATGGCACCGGATCCCCACCATCCTCGGCAACGCCACCCAGGCGTCGCTGGAGGAGGCGGCGCTCAAGCGGGGCGACCTGCTCGACCGGCCCAGGGCTCCCCGGGCCTGACGACGTGGCCGACGACGGGCACACCGACGTCGAGGAGCGGCGCCACCAGGAGCTGCTCGAAGCCATCCGCCGCCGGTCCCGTCGCATGGCCCTGCTCTACGCCGGTGCCGCGCTGCTGCTCATCCCCTGGACCGTCTACCTGGCGGTGACCCTGCCCCGGCGGACGATCGACACCCACTACCGGGGGGCGTGGGTGGGCTTCGACCTGCTGCTGGTGGCCGCCATCCTGCTGACGGCGTACTACGCCTACCGGATGGACGACCGGGTCCAGCTGCCGGCCATGGCCACCGCCACCCTGCTGGTGGTGGACGCCTGGTTCGACGTCATGACGGCGGGACGCCGGGCCAGCTTCTTCCAGGCGGTGGTCATGGCACTGTGCATCGAGATCCCGGCGGCGCTGTTCTCGCTCTGGCTGGCCCGCCGGGTCAACCGCAACGCGTGGGCCATCGCCGTGCACCAGCACGAGTACCACGAGGGGTCGGCGCACGCCGGCCACCCCGGACCCGACGACCGGGCCCCGCACGCCGGGTAGGGGTCAGTCGACGACGGCGGCGATGCGGGCCATGACCGCGTCGTCCAGCTTCGGCACCACGTCGAGGGCGGACAGGTTCTCGTGGACCTGCTCCACCCGGCTCGCCCCGGTGATGACGGTCGAGACGTGCGGGTTCTTGACGCACCAGGCGATGGCCAGCTGGGCCAGGGTGCAGTCGAGCTCCTCGGCGATGGCCTGCAGGCCGGCCACCTTCTGATTGCGGTCGGGGTCGGTCAGCAGGTTCCGCAGCCACTCGTAGCCGGGCAGCGTGGCCCGCGAGCCCTCCGGCACGCCGTCGAGGTACTTGCCGGTCAGCAGGCCCGAGCTCAGCGGGCTCCACGTGGTGAGGCCGAGGCCGATGCTGTCGTAGAGGGGCGCGTACTCCTGCTCCACCCGGTCGCGCCACAGCAGGTTGTACTGCGGCTGCTCGACCACCGGCTTGTGGAGGTGGTGTCGATCGGCGATGTCCCACGCCTCGCGCAGGGCCTCGGCGGACCACTCGGACGTCCCCCAGTAGAGGGCCTTGCCCTCGGAGATCATGTCGGACATGGCCCATACGGTCTCCTCGACCGGCGTCTCGGGGTCCGGCCGGTGGCAGTAGACGAGGTCTACGAAGTCGAGGCCCAGGCGCTCGAGCGACCCGTCGATGGCCTGGCGGAGGTACTTGCGGTTGAGGGTGTTGCGCATGTTGACGCCCGAGTGGAGGCCCCAGAAGAGCTTGGTGGAGAGCACGTAGCTGTGGCGGGGCCACCCGAGGGCCCGGATCGCCTCGCCCATGATGCGCTCCGACTCGCCCCCGGCGTAGGCCTCGGCGTTGTCGAAGAAGTTGACGCCGGCGTCGTAGGCGGCGCCCAGGCAGTCCTCGGCCAGGTTGCCGGCCAGCTGCGGCCCGAACGTCACCCAGGACCCGAACGACAGCACACTGACCTTGAGCCCGGTCCCCCCGAGGCGTCGGTACTCCATCTCCATGGTGGCTCCCTTGCTGTCCGTCCGATCGCTCGGATCCGATCCGTGGGCATCCTAGGGGGTCGGACCCGGCGGTATGCCGGGGCCGACCGGGGCCGATGCTGCGCGATGCTGGCCCGGTGAGCGACCCCTCGGTGCCGTCCGGATCCCTCGTCCGCCTGCCCCCACAGCCCGCCGGGGTGCCGTGGCCCACGGAGCGGTGGCCCACCGGTGACCTGCCCGCAGGCGTGGACCTGGCGGGCCTCCTGGACGACGCTTTCGACCCCGACGGCCCGCTGCGCGACACGTACGCGGCGGTCGTCGTGCACCGGGGTCGTCTCGTGGCCGAGCACTACGGCGGGGCACTGCCGCGCTTCGACGGGCCCGGGCGGCCGGTCGAACCCTCCACCCCGCTGCTCTCGTGGTCGGTGGCCAAGTCGATGCTCCACGCCGTCGTCGGGATGCTGGTCGGCGACGGCCTGCTCGACCCGGCGGCACCGGCCGACGTGCCGCGGTGGTCGGCGCCGGGCGACCCGAGGGCCGCCGTCACCCTGGCCCAGCTCCTGGCCATGCGCGACGGGCTGGCGTTCTTCGAGGAGTACGAGGACGCCGAGACGTCGGACGTGATCCAGATGCTGTTCGGTCGGGGACAGGCGGACATGGCCGCCTTCGCCGCCGACCGCCCGCTGGCCGCCGAGCCCGGCAGCCGCTTCAACTACTCCACGGGCACCAGCATGGTGGTGTCGGGCATCGTCGCCCGCCTGCTCGGTCCGGGCGAGCCGTACCGGGCCTACCTGACCGACCGCCTGTTCGGGCCGATCGGGATGACGACCGCCACCCCGGGCTTCGACGACGCCGGCTCGTGGGTGGCCGGCTCCTACGTGCACGCCTCCGCCCAGGACTACGCCCGCTTCGGGCTCCTCTACCTGCGCGACGGCACGTGGGACGGTCGGCGCCTCCTGCCCGAGGGCTGGGTGGACGCCGGCCGGACCCCCCGCTCGGTCGATCCCGACGACGGCAACCTCTACGGCGCCCACTGGTGGACACGCGACGAGCCGCTCGGCACCTTCTGGGCGGCGGGCCACGATGGGCAGTTCGTCGACGTCTGCCCTGCGCTCGACCTGGTGCTGGTCCGGCTGGGCCGCACCGACTCGACCCGCACGCAGGAGGTCCGGGCCTGGCGGGACGAGGTCATCGGCGCCTTCGCGGCAGCGACGTGACACCCGTCGGGACGTTGCGGTCCGCCGGGGTCCGCCCTACGGTGGCCCCGTGAGCAGGTCACCGGTATGACCGACCACGGCAGCACCGTCGACCGGACGGCCGAGTGGGACGCGCTGCGTGCCCGCTACCTGCGGCCGCCGGAGGAGCGCCCGGCCTCGACGGGCCGGGGCCTCCACCACTTCGCCGTCCTGTCCAGCGACGTCGAGCGCACCATCGACTTCTACCAGGACCTGCTCGAGTTCCCCCTGGCCGAGCTGTTCGAGAACCGCGACTACCGGGGATCGACCCATTTCTTCTTCGACATCGGGAACGGCAACTACCTGGCCTACTTCGATTTCCCCGGGCTCGAGCTGGGCGAGTACGCCGAGGTGCTGGGCGGTCTGCACCACATCGCCATCAGTGTGACGCCGGAGCAATTCGACCGGCTGGTGGCGAAGGTCCGCGGTGCCGGCATCGAGGTCCACGTGGTCAACGGAACCTCGGCCTACTTCCCGGGGCCGGACGGTGAGCGGCTGGAGTTGCTGAGCTACCCGCTCGACGACATGTACGGCACGGTGGTCGCCCGCCCGTGACGGCGGGGCCGCCGGAGGAGGGTGCCGGCTGGTCCGACGCGCCGGTGTCGGTGGTGCACGCTCCGACGGCGGCGCTGGCCGACGACGACGCCTCCACCCGGTCGCTCGCACTGGGGACCACCGGCGCGGCCGAGGTGGGGCTGTGGGAGATCGACCCGGGCACGACCGGCGACGTCGAGGTCGACGAGGTGTTCCTGGTGCTGTCCGGCCGGGCCACGGTGGCGGTGGAGGGGTGGCCGGACGTACCGGTCGGGCCGGGTGACGTGGTGCGCCTCCGGGCCGGCGCCGTCACCACCTGGGTGGTGGAGGAACGGCTGCGGAAGCTGTACGTGGCCTGGGGCGACGGCGGAGCCTGAGGATCAGCCGCCGAGATCGGTGCGGTAGGTCTCGACCCACTCGGCGGGCACGACGTCGGGAATGACGACCGGTCCGTCCCACCCGTCCTCCACCCGGGCCTCGACGGGCGGCGGGCCGCTGAAGCGTTGGAAGAACCGGCACATGCCGACCGAGTACAGCATCACGCCGACGACCAGGATCACACCCATGTCACGACCTCCCCTGCCGGCACGGCGGACCCCGCCGTGACGTACCCCCATGGTGAACCCTCGGGGCGCCCGTGTGAAGGGCCCAAGGTCATGAGGTCCGGGGGCCGGCCAGGTCAGCCCGCCTGGGTGTCCCTCTGCCGGGGGCGGTGACGCTGTGGAGGCTCCGCCCCGCTGACATCCACGCCGACGACGCGACCGAGTCCCTCGGCGGTCGCCCGGATGCAGGTGGGGAGGTCCGCGGACTCCGGGTCGTCGACCCACCTGTCGAAGGCGTCCTGGAAGATCGCCACTCCCACGCCGGCCAGCAACCGGGCGGCGGAGGCGTCGACCCCCCGCTGTCCGAGGGCGCCGGTCAGCGCCGTCGCGACCTCGGCGAACTTGGTCCTCCCACGTTCCTGGAGTTCCGGGCTGCCGGCGACGACCGCACGCCTCCGGGCGGCGAGCCCTCCGACCCGTTCGCCCAGCTCCGCGCCCACGGTGGCCAGTGCCTCCACCAGCGCGGTGTAGGGCGGGAGTTCCGGGTCGGCGGCCACGACGGCCTCGGCCAGGGCGGGGGGCAGCCGGTCGGACCCGGCGAAGAGCACGTCGCGCTTGTCGGTGAAGTAGCGGGAGAACGTCCGCCGGGACAGTCCGGCGCGCTCGGTGATCTGGCTCACCGTCACGTGTTCGTAGCCGCGTTCGAGGAACAGGTCGACGGCGGCGGCCTGCAGGCGCTCGGCGGCCTGGGGATCCCAGCGGGGCACCGGTGCAGACTACCTGCGATGTCTCAGTGAGTCATAGAGGCTGCTACGGTGCTGATGACACAATGAGTCATCAGCAAGGAGGCAACACCATGACGCTGGAACAGCAGCGGGTGATCGTGATCGGAGGGACGTCCGGCATGGGGCTGGCGACGGCGCTGGCGGCGTCGGGCGCCGGAGCGGTGGTGACCGTCGTGTCCAGTCGACCCGAGCGGGTCGAGGCGGCCGTCGCCGACCTGCCGGGAGGGTGCGACGGCGCGGTCGTCGACGTCCGGGACGACGACGCCGTGGCCGGGCTGTTCGAGCGGGTCGGGGCGCTGGATCACCTCGTCTTCACCGCCGGCGACGCCTTCGCGCCGCGCCCACTCGGCGACCTCGGCCCCGCCGAGGCGCGTGCCGTCCTCGACGTCCGCTTCTGGGGTGCGGTGGGCGCCATCCGCCACGCCGCACCCCGCCTGCGGGCGGGCGGCTCGATCGCGCTGACCACGGGAACGATCGGACAACGACCGGTGCCCGGAGCGGCGCTGGCCGCGGCCGGCGCGGGCGCCGCCGAAGGAATGGCCCGGGGGCTCGCCGTCGAGCTGGCCCCGGTCCGGGTCAACGTGGTGCGGGCCGGCGCCTTCCGGACCCCTCTGTGGGACGGCGTGCCCGAGGCGCAGCGGGACGCTGTGTTCGTTGGCCTGGCTCAGCGCACGTTGGTGGGCCGCGTGGGCGAGCCCGAGGAGATCGCGGCCGCCCACCTCTATCTCATGGAGAACGACTACGTCACCGGCACGATCCTGACGGTCGACGGCGGGCTCGTGCTGGCCGGCTGACGGTCCCGTCGGACCGGGATCCCGACGGATAACTGTAGGCGCACTTGAAATTGTAGATTAGGTGTGCCTAACTTACGGGCATGTCGTGGTCGGACGCCGTGCCCAACCTCCTCATCGGTCTGCGCGAGGGACTCGAGGCGGGACTGGTGGTGAGCATCCTCCTGGCCGCCGTCCACCGGTCGATGTCCCCGACCGGCGACGACTCGGGCCGGCCCTCGACCGCCCCGGTGTGGCTGGGCGTCCTCGGCGCCGTCATGGTGGCGGGCAGCTTCGCCGCCGTCCTCACCTACTCGACGACCGTGCTCTCCTCCGCCGGGCAGCAGGCGGTGGGCGGTTTCCTGAGCGTGGCGGCGGTGGTCCTGGTGACCGCCATGGTCTTCTGGATGCGGCGGACGGCCGCCGGCATGTCCTCGCAACTCCACGGCGACGTGCAGCGGGCCGTGGTGGTGGGGGCCGGCGCCCTGGCCCTGACGGCGTTCCTGGCCGTGGCCCGGGAGGGCCTGGAGACGACGCTCTTCCTGTGGACGGCGGCCCGGGCCACCGGGCAGACCCTCGCACCGCTGATCGGCGCCGGCCTGGGCCTGGCTGCCGCCGTCGTGCTGTGCGCGCTGCTCTACCGCAGGGCGGTCCGGCTGAACCTGGGCGTGTTCTTCACCTGGACGGCGGTCGCACTGCTGGTGATCGCGGCCGGGGTGCTGGCCTACGGGCTCGGCGACCTCCAGGACGCCGGGATCCTCCCGGGCCAGCACTGGGTGGCCTTCGATCTGACGGCGCACATCGACCCCAGCTCGTGGTGGGCCACCATCGTGACCGGGGTGACCCAGTTGTCGCCCAAGATGACGGTCCTCCAGGTGGTCGCCTGGGTCGGCTACCTCGCCATCGTCGTCCCCCTCTTCGTCCGGGCCGGCCGGACCGACCGGCCCGGGGCACGCGCGTCCGGCACCGACGAGCCGGCGACGGCGGGGGACCCGTCGACCGACTGGTGGGCACGTCTGGCCGGCCGCCGGTTGTGGGCGACGGTGGGCGTGCTCGTCCTGGCACCGGTGACGCTCGCCGGTCTGGCCGTGGCGCTCCTGCCCGCCTCCGAGGCCGGCGCCACCATCCCGGTGACGGTCACCGCCTCGACCTGTGCGGGCGACTGGACGGGCGCCGGCTCCGGCGACCGGACCTTTGCCGTGGTCAACCGCTCGGGCAAGGCGGGTGAGGTGCGGCTGGTCAACTCGGCCGGCGCCATCGTCGCCGAGGTCGAGACACTCGGGCCCGCCACGACGGCCGACCTTTCGGCCACGCTCGGACCGGGGAGCTACTCCTTCACCTGCCGGCTCTCGGGTGTGCCGCCCATGAACTCGGCCGCGGCGGCGGTGGTCGGCTCCTCCTCGCCGGTCGCCGGCCCGTCCGCCGTCCTGCCCGTCACCCTTGAGGCGCTCTCCCCGCCGAACCGCGCTTACCAGGCCTACGTGTCGGACCGTCTGACCGAGATGTCGGACGACGTGGCGACGCTCCGGGCGGACCTGGTCGCGGGCGACCTGGCCAAGGCCCGGTCCGACTGGCTGACCGCTCAGCTCGCCTGGGAGCGGGTCGGCGCCTCCTACGACAGCTTCGGCGACCTGGGCGTGGCCATCGACGGGCTGCCCGACGGGCTGCCCGGTGGGGTGTCCGACCCGGACTTCACCGGACTGCACCGCGTCGAGTACGGCCTCTGGCACGGCCAGGACGCGGCCCAGCTGACTCCCGTGGCGGACCAGTTGGCGGCGGACGTCACCCACCTCCAGGGTGACGTCCGGTCCGACGACATCGCCGGCGACCCGACGAACCTGCCCATCCGGGCCCACGAGATCCTGGAGGACGCGTTGCGCGACCACCTGTCCGGCGTGGACGACAAGGGGGCGGGGGCGGCGTACCCCATGACGGCGGCGGACGTGGAGGTGACGGCCGTCGTCCTCCACGAGCTCTCGCCGCTCATCGCCGTCCGGGCGCCCCGGCTGCTGCCCCAGGCGGAGGCGCAGATGACGGCCCTGTCCGCGGCCATCACGGCCGCCGGGCCCGGCGGGCAGTGGCAGCCCGTGACCGCCACACCGCTGGCCGCCCGTCAGCGGGTCAACGCCGCCATCGGCCAGCTCCTCCAGACCCTGTCGGCCGTGCCCGACCTCCTCGAAGTCCCCCCGACACACTGATGACCGACACCCCCAGCCCCGAGAACCGACGAGACCGGGCACGTCCGGACGTGAGCCGACGGAACTTCCTCAAGGGAGCGGCCGCCGGCGTGGCCGGCACTGCGCTGGCCGGCGGCGTGCTGATCGGCGGCGCGCGCGCCGACGCCCGGGCGGCGGCCGCCGCACCCGCGCCGGAGGCCAGCTACCCCTTCCACGGCCCGCACCAGGCCGGCATCCTCACCCCGGGACCGGCGACCAAGCAGGCTGCCGCCTGCTATGCCGCCTTCGACGTGACGGCCACGGGGAGGGCCGGGCTGGCCGACCTGCTGCAGACGCTGACCGGCCGGGCCCGCTTCCTCACCACGGGAGGGCCACCGCCGGCGCTCGGGGTCGGACAGCCTCCGTCCGACAGCGACATCCTGGGCCCGGTCATCCCGGCGGACGGCCTGACGGTCACCACGTCGCTGGGGGCAAGCCTCTTCGACGACCGCTTCGGGCTGGCGCCGTCGAAGCCGCTGCGGCTCACGCCGATGCGGATCTTCCCCGACGATTCCCCCGACCCGGCGTGGATGCACGGCGACCTGCTGCTGCAGTTCTGCGCCAACAACCCCGACACCGTCCACCACGCCATCCGCGACATCACCCGGCACACGAGGGGCGCCATGCAGCTCCGGTGGAAGATCGAGGGCTACGCCGCACCGCCCCGGCCGACGGGATCGGGTCGCAACCTGCTCGGCTTCAAGGACGGGACGGCCAATCCCACCGGTGCGACCGCCACCGACCTGGTGTGGGTGACCGACCCGGCCGAACCGACGTGGGCGCAGGGCGGGTCGTACCAGGTGGTCCGGCTCATCCGGATGCTGGTCGAATTCTGGGACCGGGTCTCCATCAACGAGCAGGAGAACATGTTCGGCCGCCGCCGCGACTCCGGCGCCCCGCTCGACGGCAACACCGAGTTCGACGAGCCCAACTACCACGCCGACCCCAACGGGTCGGTCATCCCGCTGGACTCGCACATCCGCCTGGCCAATCCGCGCACCGCCCCGACGGCCGACCAGCGGCTGGTGCGGCGGTCGTACAGCTACGACCTCGGCGTCGACCTCAACGGGAACCTGCAGGCCGGCCACGTGTTCACCTGCTACCAGCAGGACGTGCACCGGCAGTTCGAGGCCGTCCAGCACCGCCTGGCCGGCGAGCCGCTAGTCGACTACGTGCAGCCGTTCGGGGGCGGCTACTTCTTCGTCGTTCCCGGGGTGGCCGACGCGAACGACTGGTACGGGCGGGGGCTGTTCCGGTAGTCGGTGGGTCCTGAGCCAGCGGGCGATGCCTACCTCAGTGCTTCGAGCCGGTGGTGCGGAGCCGGCCGTCCGGATGCGGCAGGCACATCGAGGATTGCCTGCAACGTGGCAGGACTCGTGCTTGGCATACCGGCGAAATCGGACCCGCTGAGCATCCCCGCTGCCGTCGTACGGCGCATCCCGAAGTTGAGAATCCGCCAGCGCCGACTGGCTGCAGTCCCATTCAGGTGTGGTTTGGGCGATTGCGAGGTGTCTGTGTACTCAACGCACACTCGCTTAGGGCTCGATTCGTGACCCCTTGCGATGTCGGCTGAGGCTCGTTGCCAATCGACCTTGATTCAATTGGGCGCTCATCACCGCCAATGAACGGCAGAGTCCTAAGAGTTGGGATTCACCGGCAAATCCGAACCGAGACCTGGGTCACTGATTGCCGTAGGCATCGGGTACCCCGACGAACTGTGCCACGGCACTCATGAGGTGATCTGGCAACCGGTCCCCTCGCTTCACGATGGCGACGCACCCCATCAAAAACGCGTCGCGCATCTCGGCACGTGTGTCCTCGTCTAGTGGTTCGCCATTGGCGATGGGGTAGATCTCAGCTAGCGAAACTGCGGATTCGCCTTCCAATTCGGCCCGGATGATCTCCACCAAATCAGCTCGCGGCGGGAGGCCTCTTTCCCACCGAGCGACGCTCTGCTGTGTGACGCCGAGGCGCGTGGCCAACTGCTGCTGGGTCAGTCGGTGCGCCAGCCGATGGGAGCGAATGGCGGCCCCGAGATCGAGCTGAGATGGATCTTCACTGGTCTCCACGGTCCTATCAGTGTACACTCATCCAACTGTGTACAAGCAACAAGACTCCCAACGATACGAAAGTTAAGTTACACCAATGTAGTTCGGAGGGGTTGGATCGTCCCGAGGCGGAGGCCACTGGGGTGCTCTTCAAGTGGAGGGAGAGGGCGTGAGGGCAACCGAGGAGTTCACGCGACCTGTGGGCGGTCGCGCTGTCGTACTGGATATCGTCGACTACCTACGGGCCAGTAGCGAAGTCACTTCCATTGTCGCAACGGTCAGAGGTGGAGGCTCAACTTGGGGCCCCGTCGATCTCCTCGAACCCACGGCTTCGATCAGCGAGTTCGAGCGCGTATTGCGCAACAACCACCATCTCCGGCGTGAGGTCTCACTGAGAGGAAGCTTTTCCGACACAACTCTCGACGCGGTCGAACTGAGCATTGGGCGACTGTTCACCCATTGCAGCATCGCCGGGAACGGACGTCGTTCTGTGGCAGGCGAACGCCAGGTGCTTGAAGACATCTTGGCAACTCGGCGGCGGCTCTTGTCTTGGGCGAATTGCCTGATCGTCACCCTGGCAGCCGCAGTCACCCTGTTGGGATTCGTGTTGGTCCACCGGCTCTAGCTCAACCACCTGTTCATCCGAACCTCTTGTGCACGGCGGGCCAGATGGCACCGGAACACGGCTCGATCGAGCTCATGCCCCCGGGCGCGAATCAGCGGGGGCCGGAACCCCCGCTGACCTGCACATCTCTTCGAGTCGGGCTGCCCGGATTTGAACCGAGGACCTCTGCGTCCCGAAAGTAGATCTGACGATCCTGAGCGATGGCCTCGAGGTCGGCAATTGATTCGAAGGTCCAGGTCATGGGCCGCAAACTGTGAATCCCGAGGTGCAACCAAACTCCACCTTGCACCACGACTTTCCCTTGGATCGCGCCAAGATCGCGCCAGACCTCACCTAAGGGATCGTGGGGTGACCCGAGAATGCTGCCTGTCCCCAAACCGAATCCCGTTTGGGTCTAGAGGGCGGCTTCGGTCGACTTCGGGAGCGACGAGTCCACGTGCCGTCGAGGGCCGAGGTGATCAGGATTGGTGGGCCCGGGAGGGCCTCCGCCGAAGATTCGGCCGACTGGGAGCAGAGCCGATGACGCCAGGCCACGAGTCGTTCCCGCCCGTCCTCCCGGACCTCTACTTCGTGGCGTCGACGACGAGCTCTCGGAAGACGGCGTTGACAACGTGTCGCTTCAGCGACCGGATCGCCTCCCAGTTGGTCTTGGCCTCGGTTACCGTCTTCTCAAAGGAGATTCGTCCCTCGGAAGCGATCTTTTCCGGCCTGATAGATGGCCACCAGGTGGGCCGCATGGTTGACGGTTGCCTTAATGGCTCGTGATCTCCCGTTGGCGCCCGCGGATCCTGTCGTTGTACCTACACCCCACTCAAGGTCCGAAGACTGACCATTCCTACTCAGGGATATCTCGCGAAACGCGCAGATCAAATTGACACAATTCGAAGACTATTGAATATCAGGTCAGGTAATTCCCCTGGACAATGGTCTGCAGTGCCTCCGGGAATATCAATGCACGCAATGGACGTCGCCGGTCATTGTGCCGAGGCAAAGCCGACGAGCTGTCAAGCACGATGGTCCCGTTCCATCACTTGAGATCCAACAAATCTGAGCCTGCACTCATGGGAGACAACTTCATCGCCAACGAGTTCCAATTCGGAGCAAGTCTTAACGTCGAGTGACGATTGTGTGACAGATCCAGTACCGCAACACCGGTAGACGATTGTGCTTCGCCTTTCCATCGAAATCTGTCATCATTGGCCGCATGTACACGATGCCTCCGCGTGTCCGGGGCCTCAAATGAAGAAGAAGGGCGGGGATGTGAAAAAGGCGTCAAACGTTGCGGTAGTCGTGGCCTCAGTGCTCTGCGCCACGATGGGAGCCGTGGTTGTGAGTGCACCGTTCGCCGCGGCTGATTCAGCAGTGGTCCAAGTCCCCGGCACACAGCCAACGCCAAGTAGCGGCGAATCCTCGCCGTCACCAGTTCCGTCCGCTCCGCCAAGTACTCAGCCGATGCCATCGAGTGGTATTCCGGGAACCAGCAGCCTCCAGCCGGCTCCGCAACCAAGTACTCAACCGTCGTCAGTGAGTACAGATGCTGGATCTGGACAACCTTCTGGAACTCCGTCAGCACAAACTTGTCAGATGCTTAATGCCACGCAGTCAACCTGCTGGTCAGGTTACGTCGTCCAGCAAAGTGGCTTTCACAGTGTTGCTGCGACTTGGATCGTCCCAAGCGTTCCGAGCTCGCCGGACGGGTATGTCTCCACCTGGGTCGGACTCGACGGCGACGCGGATACCAACCTGGCACAGGCCGGGACCACCTCTCAGGAAGTTGGCGGCGTTACTTCGTACTACGCATGGTGGGAGGTGCTGCCGACGTACAGATCCGAGCAATATCTGGGATCTGTCAATCCAGGTGATGTAGTGCAAGTCACCGTCAACGCCTCCGGGGGCGTGTCAGCAGGAACAGTCTCCGATCTGACTACAAATCAGAATTGGTCGATGCCGTCGGTGTCGTATGCTGGTGCAGGTAGGACGGCCGACTTCATTCAAGAGGCCCCAAGTAATGCTGCAGGACAGGTGCTGCCGCTCGCCCATTATGCGGCGACTCCATTTTCCAACACTCGCACAAATGGAGGGCCCCAACCGCTTGCATCGAATGAGGCAATCTCGATCGTCCAAAACGGGGTACAGGTATCCACGCCTTCGCTTCCAGCACAAGCGCCCTATTCGTTCACTGCGGCGTATGGGGCCGCAGTCCCCCCGGCCCCGGGAGCACGCGCAATAGTTGCTGGGTCCTCTGCAACTCAGTATTACACCATGGGCAATCACGGAACCGTCTATCCGAGCGGCAATGCCCCATTCTTTGGATCAATGTCTGGCAATCCGTTGACCGCCGCTACATCAGGTATGGCCACGAGCCTCAACCACCAGGGCTACTGGCTGGTTGCCCGAGACGGCGGAATTTTCTCGTACGGCAATGCAACCTTCTACGGGTCGATGGGAGGCCAACCCTTGAACGCTCCCGTAATTGCCATCGCGGGAACGCCCGATAGCCACGGATACTGGATGATTGGGAGCGATGGCGGAATGTTCAACTTTGGGGATGCAGGCTTCTATGGATCGGCTGGGAGCTTGAACCTGAATGCGCCCATGGTGGGACTTGCATCTTCACATGATGGCAAGGGCTACTGGATGGTCGGGGCAGATGGCGGAATTTTCGCATACGGTGACGCAGCGTTTTACGGCTCCATGGGAGGCACCCCTCTCAACAAACCTATTGTCGGCATGGCGGCAACGGCTGATGGAAAGGGCTACTGGTTGGTAGCTGCCGATGGCGGCATCTTCGCCTTCGGGGATGCCACCTTCTATGGGTCGATGGGTGGAACCGCGCTAAATGCCCCCGTTATGGGTATGGCGACGACGCCAACCGGCAAGGGCTATTGGATGGTCGGGAACGACGGTGGCATCTTCAACTTCGGCAATGCCGCATTCTCCGGATCGACATCTGGCGATCCGTTCTAGGTCTTGATGTGATACGTCAGCGCCAGGCGAACGAGGGAGAACCAATGAGGACAGTTTCTACTGCGACGATCAAACGGCGGATTCGATCGGCAACGTATGTTTCCATGGCCATCGCACTTGCGGCCGCGCTTCTCACGCTCGGTCCCGTCGAGGCCGGAGCTTCTTCCCGGCACGCCCGCTCACAGTCGCGCGAAGTAACTTGTCCGCCCGGATCCGTTGGAGTTTCCGGTTCGGGTGCGTCGCCGATCAACGCGCCACCGTTCGGTGGTGTGGGAATGGCGGGGACCAACTCATGTGACGGGTATTGGATCGCCAATGCTGTCGGTGCCGTTACCGTCGTAGGGTCGGCGCCGGCATTGGGATCGCTTGACGGAAAGCATCTCAATGCCCCGGTGGTTGGCATTGCATCTGACCCCTCAGGGAGGGGCTATTGGCTCGTAGCCAGCGATGGCGGTGTGTTTGCGTTTGGAGCTTCGGGATATTTCGGATCTATCGCTGGCACTTCCCTGAACAGCCCAGTGGTGGGGATGGCCAGCAGTCCGGACGGCAACGGTTACTGGCTCGTTTCCGCCGATGGCGGAGTGTTTGCATTTGGGAGCGCGAAGTTCCAGGGCTCGCTCGGTGGACAACAGCTGAATGCACCGATAGTGGGGATTTCTGCGGATCCGCATGGTGGATATTGGTTGGTGGGTAGTGACGGCGGCGTCTTTGCGATGGGATCGTCCCCATTTCTTGGATCAATGGGTGGCAAGCCGCTGAACAGCGGGATTGCTGGAATTGACTCCTCGTTGACTGGGCATGGTTACGTACTCGTTGGCACTGATGGTGGGGTGTTCGCATTCGGAGACGCCCCGTATCTCGGCTCGATGGCGGGAATCCCACTAAGTGCTCCTGTGAATTCGATCGTTGTCACCCCCAGTGGTCGCGGCTACTGGGAGGCGGCTGACGATGGGGGCATCTTCGCCTTCGGCGACGCCCCGTTCTTTGGAAACGCAATCGGCGTATAGGGCATTGTCCGGCTCATTGGAATTCAGCGGAGAGTGATCGTGGCTTAGAGCGACAAGCCGGGAATGCCGGCGTGGAGCCGTGAACGAAAACGGCAGCTCCGTAACGACGTGAACTCGAAGGCCGGCCTCTTCACCCGCTTGGTAATGTTGTTGACCGCCTCGGTCGGCCCGTTGGTGAAGTGCGCGCGGCGCCAGGCGGCGATCTGCGCCCGCCAACGCTTTGGGGTCCGCCCGATCTGACCGGACCTTGTGGAGCATGTCCTTGATCTTCGTAGAGGTAGTCCTCACACACCCTTCCGTCCGTCGACTCGACGGACCTCCATCACTCCTGCGGTGAGCACTGGAATCGGCGACGTCGGCGGGCGCCGAAGGCTGGTCCCGCCGGCGTCGCCGGAGATCCATCTGGGGGAATGGACATTTCCCTGCTCACGAATCGGACAGGTTCCGGTCCTCTCGGATCGCACCAGCTGTGCGGTCAGCCAGTACCAGGACGCTCAAGCCCAGGGCGTGGACGGCGGTGTCCTGTCCGAGGTCGAAAAGGATCCGGAGCCGGTCGTGTGCGGTCTCGAGCTCGAGGAGCAGGTCTCGGGCGGATCCCTCGGGTAGCTGGCCACCGATTAGCTCGGCCACCTCGGCCACGGCCAAGGCCGCTTCACCGAAGGCCAGGCACGTCTCGAGGCCGGAACGGGTGATGTGGGGCATGGATGTCTCCTGAATCTGGCCGTCCGAGTGCCGCGCAAGCCCGGACAACACGATCTCCGATGAGCGCTCCCCACCAGAGGGGAGCGACGAGGCCTCGTCGATCCCTGAGTGCGCCTTGCCGGGCCGACGCGCCGGGTCGAGGGAGGGAGCGTCAGCTCCCAGCGAGGACAGCCACCTGAGTGAATGAGCCTCCCCGCACCGTCAGTGGCTCCCGCAGCGGCCCTTGACGCGGCTGGTCGGCGGCCCGGCACCTACCGTCGTTACCCGCAACACGCGCTGCGACCCTCGAAGCCCTCCACGAATGCCCTGGTCGACGGACCTTTTCAACACCTAAGTCAACACCCCTAGGACCACCCTCGAGCAATGCGAGCAGATGCAAGGCTAATGAGCGGCCCTGACGGAGAAATCCCTGTTCAGGGACCTGGGTGGGAGAAAGTTGACAGGTTAGTTGACACCCTCGGGGCCACGGTGGGCCGCATGGCTCCGAACCGGTTAACAAGGCACCACGAACTCCCAGGTCAGCGAGGTGCCGGGGAGAAAGGTCACAACTTAGGTCACACCCTCTCCGGCACGGTGCGGGGCATGTCCATGAACCGTCACATTCCGCTCCCGGTCGACGTTGTTTCACCTTCCGACCGCCGAGTCGTCGAGGGGATCCTCGCCCGACTTCAGCGTCCCGGAGGGGTCGACGAGTTCACCACTCAGGTCCGGGCTGTCCGGGGCTGCCGGCGCCCCGTCCGCTTGGCAGGTCGGGTCACCACGTCGGAGCCCGGTGGGATCCCCGAGACCAGGTTCGACACCCGGAGGCTGCCCGACGGCGTGCTGCTGAAGGCCTGTGGCTCCCGACGGGAGACGGTCTGTCCGCCCTGTGCCTCCCTCTACCGGGGCGACGCCTTCGCCCTGGTGGCAGCCGGCCTGCGGGGCGGCAAAGGCGTGCCCGAGACCATCGGCGACCACCCGGCCGTCCTGTTGACTCTCACCGCCCCGAGCTTCGGCGCCGTCCACCGCCGGCGTCCCGACGGCACCTGCCATCCGACGGGCACCCGATGCGAACACGGACGGGCCCTCGTCTGCGGACATCGGCACCCGGAGTCCGATCCGGCCCTCGGCCAGGCCCTCTGCCCCGCCTGCTACGACTACGAGGGGGCGGTGCTGTTCAACGCCGGGGTGTCCGAGCTCTGGCGTCGGACCACCATCTACGCCGTCCGGGCCCTCGGGTCGCTCCTCGACCTGTCCTCCCGGCAGGCCTCGCGACAGCTCCGCCCGTCCTACGTGAAGGTCGTCGAGTTCCAGAAGCGGGGCTCGGCCCACCTCCATGCCCTCGTCCGGGTCGACCGACGGGAGGACGAGCACGGAGCGGCACCCGACGGCATCGATCCGGACCTCCTGGCCACCGCACTCCAGATGGCGGCCCGGAAGGTAGGCGCTCCGGTCCCCGGTTTGACCACTGGTGCCCGTCACGTGTGGGGCACCCAGATCGACACGGCGATCGTCGCCGAGGCCGAGAACGGCCGGGCTCGAGCCGCTGCCTACTTGGCCAAGTACGCCACCAAGGGCACCGACGAGTTCGGCCTGCTCGACCATCGGCTCCCAGCAGGCATCTGCCGCGACACCCGACTGCCCGAGCACCTGCGGATGCTCGTGGCGACGGCCTGGTCCCTCGGGGACGACGAGGAGCTGGTGGGCATCGGGCTCCAGCGGTGGTCCCACACCTGCGGGTTCCGGGGACACTTCCTGACCAAGTCCCGCCGCTGGTCGACCAGCTTCGACGAGCTTCGCTCAGAACGTCAGCGATGGCGCCTGGAGAAGAAGGGCGTCACCGAGGATCCAGCAATCGAGGAGATCGCCACCACCTCCGAATGGACCTTCGAGGGTTCGGGCTACGTCACAGCTGGTGACGCCTGCCTTGCCCGATCGGTCGAGGAGCAGCTCAGAGCTGGTCGTCTGCTCGAACGTGAGGGTCAAACGGGCGCGAGCGCCGGTGGCCCCGCATCATGACTGCTCCCGACAGATCGTCCCGCCCGACTGCATCACCATCCGCTGCACCGGTCAACCATGCGGCGACGTCTCAACCCAGCCCACTCCTGGACGTCGAAGACGTCGCTCGCTGGCTCTGCACGAGCGTCCGACATGTTCAGCGGCTCGTCCACGAGAGGCGACTGCCCTACGTGAAGGTGGGTCACTTCGTTCGGTTCGACGTCACCGATGTGGCGACCTGGATCGACGGGCAGAAAGTCACCGGTCGAATCGCCAACGCACACCCCCTGGCTACGATCGCGGTCGAACCGCAGATTGCGCCGACTGCGATCCTGAACAGGCGTCCAACCAGTGCCACCGAGGTGCTCGCCCGGTGGAAGTCAGCATCGGGGTAGGGCATGTCGGGACGACGGAGCTTCGGCAGTGTGCGAAAGCGCGGACGCAAGTGGGAAGCCTCCTATTGGCATGCCGGCCATAGGCACATCGCACCCGCGCCGTTCGGTACGAAGTCCGAGGCTCTCAGCTTCCTTGCGGCCGTCCAGACGGAGATCGGACGGAACAACTGGATCGACCCGAACTCGAGCCGCACGCCCTTCGAGGTGGTGGCGGCCCACTGGTTCGTGTCGAACCCAGCCAAGCGTGAGTCCACGCTCGCACGAGAGGAAGTATCGCTCCGGGTGCACATTCTCCCGGTCCTTGGATCGCTGAGGCTCGACCAGGTCTCGCCGTTCGAGATCCAACAGGTCGTGAACGAGTGGAGCCGGCACCGGGCACCCCGGAGCGTTCGACGCGACTACGACGTGATCCGAGCTGTGTTTGCGTATGCCGTGGCCAACGACTGGCTGGCCCGAACGCCCTGTCGCAACATTCGGCTTCCCAGTACCGAGCGGGCCAAGCGCTTCGACCTCACGACTGAGCAGGTGGGGCGGATCGTCGAAGCGCTGCCGGAGCGGTACGGGCCGATGGTCTGGGTCGGAGCGGTGCTGGGACTTCGGTGGTCGGAGGTCATCGGCCTGAAGGTCTCAAGCATCGGTGCCGTCAGCGGCACCCTCACGGTCACCGAGGCGATCACCCGGGGCATGGGTGGCGAGCTCGTGACCGGTCCCCCGAAGTCGTCAGCGGGGAGTCGGACGCTGACCATGCCGCCCTCGATGGTCGCACTCCTTGTCGAGCACATCGCCCAGTTCTGCGAACGTCGCGATCCTGAGTGCCTCATCTTCACGAACACCGAAGGCCGGCCCATCCGCTACGACAATTGGCGTCGTCGCGAGTGGCTCCCGGCGGTCCACGCAGCCGGGTGCGAGGGTGCCGGATTCCACGACCTCCGGCGCATGGCGGCCACGTCGCTCGTCGTCGCTGGCGTGGACATCAAGACCGCGCAGGTCCGACTCGGGCACAGTGACCCTCGGATGACGCTTGCCGTCTATGCGTCGGCGCCCGTCGAAGCCGACCGCGAGGCGGCCGAACGACTGGAGCAGAGGTACTTCCCCGGAGACGGTTCCGAATCCGTTCGCGCCAAATACGCGCCAAAACGGCCAAATTCGGGCCTCTGAGATGCCTCCGGACGCGGATCAGCGGGGGCAAATACCCCCGCTGACCTGCACATCGCTTCGAGTCGGGCTGCCCGGATTTGAACCGAGGACCTCTGCGTCCCGAACGCAGCGCGCTACCAAACTGCGCCACAGCCCGTTGTCCCGTCCGGCACGGGGCCGACCCTGGGACACGACAGACTACCCGACGGCGGGGTCCCGGTCCCCACGCTCAGAGCCTTCAGCGTCGTCGGGGCCGCCGGGCGGCGGCGGATCGTGCTTGGCCACCACCTTGGCGATGCGGCGCTTGTCCATCTCGGCGACGCGGAGCTCCCAGCCGTCGAACCGGTGCGTCTCGCCCTCCTCGGGGATGTGGCCGAAGGCGTCGAATAGGTAGCCGCCCAGCGTGACGTACTCGCCCTCGGGCAGCTCGATCCCGAGCTGGTCGGCCAGGTCGTCGATGCTCATCCGACCGTCCACCAGCCACCGCCGGCCGTCGACCCGCACCACCTCGGGCTCCTCGTCCGGGTCGAACTCGTCGGGCAGGTCACCGACCAGGGCGCCCAGCAGATCCTTGACGGTCAGGACACCCTCGACACCGCCGTGCTCGTCCACCACCACGGCGAAGGCCCGGCGCTGCCGCCGCATCTCGGCCAGCACGTCGAGCACCAGCCGCGACTCGGGCACCAGGAACGGCTGGCGGAGCCGTCGCGAGATGTCGATCGGATCAGGCGAGCGCCCCCCGTCGTCGGCCGCTCCCATCGTCCACCCGGCCCGGAACAGGTCGTTCACGAACAGCACCCCGATGAGGTCGTCGAGGCTGTCGCCGCACACCGGGAAGCAGGCGTGGCCGGTCTCGCGCACGGCCCGGGACACGCTCTCGACGGTCAGGGGGATGGACAGGACGTCGACGTCGACACGCGGGGTCATGACCTCCCGCACCGCCATGTCGCGCAGGTCGGCGAGGGCGTCGATGATGAACTGCTCCTGGGCGTCCACCCCGCCCTCCACCGGGAGTCCCGCCGAGTCGGAACCGGTCGGCTGGGCGCCGCGCCTCGCCCGCTGGCGGTCCGACGACTGGTCGGACCGGTCCTCGTGGCGACGGAACACGGACAACGCGGTGACCCGGTCGGTGTGCGGCCGGCCCGTCAGGCGCCGGGCGGGGAGGCGACGACCGACAGCGGGGCGTAGGACTCGTCGTAGTACGTCCCGCCGGCCAGCAGGGCGCTGGTGGCCCGGCGGAGCCGGATCGGGTCGAGCGGCTTGACCAACCAGCCCTCGGCTCCGGACCGTCGGGCCAGGAACACGTCGGGGCGCCGGTCCAGCAGCATCAGCACCGGCACGTGCCCGATCTTGTCGTAGGACGCCTCGAGGCGGAGCTCCAGGGTGGTCGCCATGCCGCCCATGTTGCCCATCTGCATGTCCACGATGACCAGGTCGGGCAGCGACTCGGTCACTGACGCCACGACCTCGGGGCCCGACCGGGCCTCCACGATGGTGGTGTCGGGGTTGCCGGCGATGGCGGCGATCTCGGCCCGCACGGTTGGGGCGTCACTGGCCACGAGGATGGTCGGCACGGGGGAGAGGTTAGCGCCGGTCGGGGACGGGACGACAGGTGGGCCCGGGGCTCCGGGTCAATCGTCGGCGGCGGCCCGGTCGAACAGCAGGTCGGCAACCAGCGTCAGCCCGTCGAGGTCGTGGACGTCGGAGTTGAGCAGGGGCACCCGGTACACCGGGGCCGGGGCGACCTGGGCCACCAGCGAGGCGTAGGTGGACTCCTCGCGGTCGGAGGCCAGTGTGTAGCCGGTCAGGTTGTCGACCAGGTCGGCCAGTGCCTCGCCACCGGGCCGTCCGTCGTGGCCACCCCGCTCGGCGAGCGGCGCCAGCCGGGCCAGCTGGGCGTCGGAGGCGAAGCGGGGCTGGACGCGGTTCACGATGAGTGCGGTGGCGGCCATGCCCGATTCGTCGAGCTTGCCGGCGAAGTGGACCGCCTCGTCGACCGAGTCGGGCCGGGGCGAGGCCACCAGTACGAAGGCCGTGCCCGGTTGGACCAGCAGCTCCCGGACCCGCGCCGCCCGCATGCGGAACCCCTCCTCCATGCCCTCGAAGGCCTGGAAGAAGGCCACCGCGTCCTGGACGATGTCGGCCCCCGCCACCTTGGAGATGGTGCGCAGCAGGGCCTGGGCCGCCACCCCCATGAACCGGAGCCCGACCCGGGTGGGCGCCATGAGAGCCTGGAACACCCGGTTCTCCAGGAAGTGGGTCAGCCGGCGGGGCGCGTCGAGGAAGTCGAGTGCGTTGCGCGACGGCGGTGTGTCCACCACCACCACGTCGAAGCCGCCCTCCTCCACCAGCTCGTGCAGCTTCTCCATGGCCATGTACTCCTGGGTGCCCGACAAGGTGCCGGTCAGGTTCCGGTAGATCCGGTTGACCCGGATGTCGTGGGCCTGGGACTCGGAGTCCGCGTAGCGGGTGATCAGGTCGTCGAACGTCCCCTTGGGGTCGAGCATGAGGGCGTGCAGCTCGCCGGACCAGTCGCCCTCGATGCGGGTCGGGCTGTTCGACAGCTCGTCGACGCCGAGCGAGTTGGCCAGTCGTCGGGCCGGGTCGATGGTGACGACGCAGGCGGTGCGCCCGAGGCGAGCGGCCTGCAGGGCGATGGCGGCGGACGTGGTGGTCTTGCCGACGCCACCCGAGCCGCAGCAGATGACGATGGACCGGTCCCGGACGACGTCGTCGATGGTGGGGGGCCCGGCTCCGGGAGCGGTGGTGGTGTCGGTCACCGGACCACCGCGTCGGGCTCGTGCAGCGCTTCGATGCCGTGGGCCAGGGCCTGGCTCAGGGTGTCGAGCTCGAGGGGTCCGATGGCCTCGGCGAAGAGGAACGGCACCCGCAACTGGGGGAGCGGGAGCTCGTCGGCCAGCCGCAGGATCTCCTGCTCCTGGAGGTCGTGGCGGCGCTGCCGGAACCGCCGGGCCGCCTCCAGGGCGTCGACCAGGGCGGGGTCGAGGTCCGCCCCGGCGGCGGCCACCGTGGTCGGTGCCGGCTCCTCGAGCCCGGGCGACGGCGGGTAACAGGCGTTGACGATGACCGGGCCGAGGGCGATGCCCACCCGGTCCTCCAGCTGGTACGCGGCCTCGACCACCTCGTTGACCGGCATCTCCTCGGGCAGCGTGACCAGGGCGACCTGGCACCGGCGAGGGTCGGACAGCAGGGCGGCCACGTCGGCCGCCTGGGACCGGATGGGTCCGCCCCTGGCCGCATCGAGCAGGCCCCGGGCGGACGACAGGAAGGTCATGGCGTGCCCGGTGGCCGGTGCGTCCACCAGCACCAGGTCCGCGATCCCCTGCTGCTCGATCTGCTTGACCTTGCCCAGCACCAGGATGTCCCGGATCCCGGGGATGGCGCCGGCCACGATGTCGATGATGCCGGAGGACAGCAGGCGCTTCGAGAAGCGCCGCATGCCGTGGTCGTCGAGGTACTCCAACAGGGCGTCGTCGGGGGTGATGGTGCGGGCGTGCACGGTCCCGGGGGCCAGGCGGGCCCCGTCGTCGACCGGCCCGTCGCCGAGGTCGGTGGCCCCGGCGGCCTGGAGCACCTCGCCGGCGTAGCCGAGGACGCCCGACCCCCCGAACGCGGCACTGACCCCCGTGCGGCCCTCCAGCTCGATGACCAGCACGGACAGGCCCGATCCGGCGGCCAGGTGGGCGAGGGCGGCCACCATGGTGGTCTTGCCGACGCCCCCCTTGCCGGCCACGATCAGGACCCGGCTCTGGCTGCAGAAGGAGCGGATGTCCATGACGTTCCGAGCGTAGCGGGCACCTCCCGCGACCATCGCCACAGGGGATGACGCCCCCGGATCGCCACCCTCTGCGCGAATGCCGCGGAAAATTGACGCGAAACCTGGGCTGACCTCTTGTTTCACCAGGGGAAGGGGGGTACGTTCCAAATCGTCAGCACGCACCGAAGGGGGAATCGGGCAGTGGAGCAGTTGATGGATTCCTGGCAGCTCAAGGCTGCCTGCCGCGGGCCCCAGGCGGAGATCTTCTTCCCGCCGGCCCATGCCGAGCGCAAGGAGGAGAAGCTCCAGCGCGAGGAGCGGGCGAAGTCGATCTGCGCGACCTGCTCGGTCCGGCACGAGTGCCTCGAGTATGCCGTCCGCATCCGCGAGCCCCACGGCATCTGGGGCGGACTGAACGAGATGGAGCGGCGGCAGTACGCGGAGCGGCGCGTCGGCTGAGCCGCAGGGCTCCCGGAGGTCGGGCGGTGCCCGACTGCGGGGCGGTCAGGAACCGGTCGTCGCGGGCGGGCGGGGCAGGCCCAGGGCGTTGTCCGCCGCCAGCACACCCTTCGAGCCGCAGACCGTGGCCGGCTGCTGGCCGGTGGCCGCGCAGATCCCGGCCGACAGCTCGTTGGCCGTCGCCACCACGGCCTCCCCCGTGGGGGGCGTGACGCCCGTGGAACCCGATGCCGCACCGGTGGTCGGGTCGGCGACCGCACCGGCGATCTGCGCCTGGGACTGGCCGGCCAGGAGCGCCGGACTGAAGCCCGAGGTGGTGGTGGCGAGCCGACCCCCGATGTCGAGGAACGGCGTGCCTCCGGCCGACAGCCCGCCGGCCAGCGGTGCCGTGCGTGCCACCGTGGCCGCCTGGGCCGGGGTGAGCCGGGCGAGTCGGCGGAAGGACCCGTCGGCCCCCGACTGGGCGGAAAAGAGCTCGACCCCGGTCAGCGCCACCCATCGGCTGGAGTAGGCGACGCCCACGAAGCTGAAGGTGGCGGTGGAGGGGAAGACCGTCTGCCCCGACGAGACGGCGTCGTGGAGGGCGGTGAACTTACCGAACCGCGCCAGGGCCACCACCAGGGGCCACCGCTCGGCGGCGCAGAACGGGCAGTACTCGGCCCCCACGAACAGGACCTCCGGCTTGCCGTCCACGGTCAGCGGTGGTTGGCCGGACAGGACCACGGGCGGGGTGAGCTCGGTGTCGGTGGCGGTCACGCCGACGTCGTCGAAGGTGGACGTCGGGACGGAGGACAGTGTGGCCAGCACGGCCGGCGATGTCACCGCCGGCAGGGCCGGCGCGGACGGCGACGACTCGTGGGTGAGCGCGTAGGTGACGAGGCCCACCGCTCCGAGCAGGAGGACGATCACCGCGCCCCAGGCCAGTCGGGTCGGGCGGCCTGGACGACCTTCAGCCACGGTGGGGGAGTGTGCCGCTCAGGACAGCTCGCCGTCCGCCGGCACCGCCGCGTCGGGCTCCCACTCGGACTCGGGCTCGCCGTAGCCCGGGGCGAGCACGAGGGGCGACGCGGTGGCGATGATCACGAACAGGATGAACGTGACGACGTGGACGCTGGAGCACCACAGGCAGATCGCCTTGATGACGAAGAGCTCGGCCGAGATCAGGTAGATGATCATGCCGACGCCCGTGATGGACAGGACCAGTCGGGCCAGGTGGACCCACCGCTGTGACGTCCGCCACATGGCCGGCAGGCACAGCACCAGCATGGGCACGAAGAAGGCCAGCCCCAGCATGGCCACGGGGATCCCGATGATCTCGGACTGGGGGCTCTGGGTGACCTTCTCGCAGTTGAAGGTGGAGTTGCTCACGCACGCCAGCGCCTTGGCGTCGAAGTGGGTGATGGTCAGGTAGATCGACGCGCCCAGCCCGTACACGGACAGGAGCAGCGTGGTGAGCGGCTGCCACCGGAGGGTGGTCATGGTCCCGGTCGCCCCCGGCTCAGCTGGCGGAGATCCCGAGCGCCTTGGCCGCCGCCTGGACCCCGGAGGAGGTGCAGACGCTGCCCGGCTGGCCGTGGGTGGCCTGACAGATGCCGGCCGACATGTAGTTGCCGGTCGTCAGCACGGCCTGCGTGATCGGGTTGGTGGGGTCCGACAGGCTGCCGGAGATGTCCGTCCACGAGAGCCCGGCCAGGATCTGCGGGTCGTAGCTCGCCCCGGAGAAGAGCAGTGCGTTGTTGATGTCGACGAACGGGAACGAGATCGACCCGTTGGAGCTGCCGTTGGGCAGGTACTTGGAGGAGCTGTACTTGGCCAGGATCTGCGACTCTGCCTTGGTCGGGTTCTGCAGGTTGGTGTACTGCCCTGGGCTGCCCGACACCGGGATGTTGGTGTACTGCTCGATGGCCTTGAAGGTGATGTACTGACTGTCGAGCGACGCCCCGTGGAAGCTGAACGTGTGGGTGGAGGCGTCGACGTCGGTGTGGGACGAGGCCGTGACCTGCAGGTTGCTCCAGGTGCCGAACCGGGCCAGGGCGGCCGCCATGGCCCAGCGCTCGGCCGCGCAGTAGGGGCAGTACTCGGCGCCGTAGTAGAGCATCGCCGGGGTCTTGCCGTCGATGGTCATGGCTGGCTGGCCCGACAGGACGGTCGGCTTCGAGACGGACGTGTCGCTGACGCCCACCTTGTCCCAGGTCGAGGCGGGGATGGTGGTGACGTCGTGGACGACCTGGGCCGGTGCGGCTGTCACCGGGGTGTACGAGAGGTCCTGCTTGTTGCTGCTGGTGGCCTTGACGATGAAGAGGGCCGCCACGATGACGATGACCAGGGCGACCGCGCCCCAGGCGATGTAGACACCGGTGCGCGAGGACTTGGCGCCGGCCGCCGCCGGCCGGCCTCCCGGCTTCGGTCCCTTGCCGCCGCCGCCCTTGCCGCCCGATCCGGCGACGGGCCTGCTGGCCGCCCGGCTCTTGTCCTTGGCGCTCTGGCCGCCACCTCCGGCCGGCTTCGGCTTGGGCGTGTTCCCCCCGGTGCCGGGACTCTTCTGGTTGCTCGCCATGGGTCTGGGGTCCTCGCTTCGTCCGAACGTCGAAGGGAGCGTAACGTGTCCGACCAGGCGCATGCGGTCGGCGGCGGGGTCCCGGCGGCTCCGTGCGTCCGGGGGTCGCTCCAGGGTTGCGTAGAGTGGGTGGATGACGTCCGCTGCGTCTGCCCAGGTAGGACCCGGTGTCCCGGGTCCCGACCGGCCGGAGGACGGCGTCGCCACGCCCGCAGCGCCCGCACCCGCAGCGCCCACCGCACCGTCCCGATCGGTGGCGTGGCGGACCACCGCCGTGGACGGCCGCCGGGTCCGCTACGGCGTCGTGGGCACCGGACCGACCGCACTCTTCCTGCACGGCTGGGGCCTCCGGCCCAACGCGTACGCCCAAGCCATCGAGGCCATGGCCGCCGCCGGGTGCCAGGTGGTGGCCCCCTGCCTGCCCGGGTTCGGCGGCACCCGCGAGCTGCCGGTCGCCGACCGCACCTTCGCCGGCTACGGGGCGTGGGTCGGACGCTTCTGCGACGCCGTCGGAGTGGGCGACCTGGCCCTGGTGGCCGGCCACTCGATGGGCGGCGGCGTCTCGGCGGCCTTCGTGCACCACCGCCCGGAGCGGGTCGGGTCCCTCCTGCTGGCCAACGCCATCGGAGGACCCACCTGGGCGCTGTTCCCCAACGAGGTCCGCACCATGGTGCAGCGGCCCTTCTGGGACTGGGGCCGGCACTTCGGCAAGGACCTGCTGCAGTCGCCCCGCGACCTGCGCATGCTGCCCCGGCTCCTCGAGGACTTCATCCCCAACCTGATGCGCAACCCGCTCGGGATGGTCCGGACGGGCGAGTTCATCCGCCGGGCCGACCTGGTCACCGAGGTCGCCGAGATCGCGGCCCGGGGGATCCCGGTGACGGTGGCCTGGTCCGACCGCGACGGCCTGGTGCCCCGGTCGGCCTTCGACGACCTGCGCCACGCCGCCGGGGTGGAGGGTGTGGTGGTCGAGGGATCCCACGCCTGGCTCATCGCCGCCCCCGACGGCTTCGGCGAGCTGGCCATCAGCGCCCTGGTCGACGGCCGCTCGGCCCGCGCCAGTCACCTGCACCCCGACGGTGGGGTCAACGGGGTCGGCGCGCCCATCCCGCTGCCCTAGCCGGCGGCTCACACCCGACCCCGGCTCCTACCCCGGGGGTAGCGTGACCGGCATGGCCGTCCCCCTGCGTGATGCCGCGACCGTGATGCTCGTCCGTGACGCGGAGGACCCCGAGGGGCGCCCCGCTGTCGAGGTGTGCATGCTGCGACGCAACCTGGCCAGCGAATTCGTGGCCGGCGCCTACGTCTTCCCGGGGGGAGCGGTCGACCCGGCCGACCAGGGCGACGCAGCCGACGAGCTGTGCCGGGGCCTGACCGACGCCGAGGCCAGCGAGATCCTCGGCGTGCCGTCGGGCGGGCTGGCTGCCTGGGTGGCCGCCCTGCGCGAGTGCTTCGAGGAAGCCGGCGTGCTGGTCGCCCTGCCCCGGGACGCGGCCGACGGGGCCGACCTGCTCGACACCACCGACCCCGAGGTGCGGGAGCGCTTCGAGGCCCACCGGCTGGCCGTCAACGAGGAGCGGACCGGCCTGCTCGACGTCTGCCGGTCCGAGGGCCTCGTCCTGGCCGCCGACACGGTGCACTACGTGAGCCACTGGATCACCCCGGAGCTGGCGCCGCGGCGCTACGACACCCGCTTCTTCGTCACCGCGGCCCCACCCGGCCAGGTGGCCCACCACGACGACGGCGAGACGATCGCCACCATCTGGGTCCGTCCCCAGGACGCCCTCGACCGGTTCGAGGCCGGCGAGATCGAGCTCCTGCCGCCCACCATCGACAACCTCCAGAAGCTGGCTCTCCACTCCTCGACGGAGGCGGTCATGGCCTGGGCCCGCGACGTGGACGACATCCCCACCATGCTGCCCATCGTGCTGATGGAGGACGGCCGGCTGCTGGTGCTCCGGCCGGGCGACGACGGCTACGAGCAGGCGCTCGAGGACCGTCTGGCCTCCTCCGACCCGGTCTCGCCCGAGCTCGAGCAGGCCGCCCGGGAGGCGTGGGGCCCGAAGGCCGGTCGGTCCTAGCCGGCGTCGCCGGCGGCCACGGCCGCCTCCACCCGCTCGAGCATGCGGGCGCTGCACCCCTCCATCGAGGCGCTGGCGGGCGGGTTGTCGAGCAGCGCCCCGGCGATGCCGGCGAACGCCGCGGCCAGCGGCTGGTCGTCGTCGAGGGCCACGGGCGTGCCGGCGTCGCCGCCGGCGGCCACCGAGGGATGGAGCGGCACCCGACCGAGCAGGGGCACGCCGATGTCGGCGGCCAGGCGGTCGCCCCCGCCCGAGCCGAACAGCGCGTAGGACGTGCCGTGCTCGCAGACGAAGTCGCTCATGTTCTCGATCACGCCCGTCACCTGCAGGTAGCCCTTCCGGGCCATGTCGGCCGTCCGGGCGGCGACCTTCTGGGCCGCCTCGGGCGGGGTGGTGACGATGAGGACCTCGGTCCTCGGCATCATCCGGGCCAGACCCATCTGGATGTCGCCGGTGCCCGGGGGCATGTCGATGAGCAGCACGTCCAGGTCACCCCAGTGGACGTCCTCGAGGAACTGCTGGACGGCCCGGTTGAGGATGAGGCCCCGCCACATGATCGCCTGGTCCTCGTCGGCCAGGAAGCCCATCGACAGCACCCGCAGGCTTCCGTCGCCCACCCTGCGTTCGAGCGGGACCATCTTCTTGTCCCGTGCCTCGATGTCGCCCTGCATCCCCAGCAGCCGGGGCACGCTGAACCCCCAGATGTCGGCGTCGAGCACCCCGACCGTCAGTCCCTTCCTGGCGAGCGCCACGGCCAGGTTGACCGTCACCGAGCTCTTGCCGACGCCGCCCTTGCCGGACGCGACCGCCACCACCCGGGCCGTGTCGGGCACCGAGGTGGGCGACGGGTCGTCGCTGGCGATCCGCCGGGCCCGGGCCATGACGGCCCGCTTCTGGTCGGCGTCCATGACGCCGGTGGTGACGACGACCGACGCCACCCCGGGGAGTGCGCCCACGTGGAGGTCGACGTCCCGCTGGATCTGGGCCCGCAGCGGGCAGCCGGCGATGGTCAGGGCCACCTCGACCGCCACCTCGGCGCCGTCGACGGCCACCCGGGTGACCATGCCCAGATC
>Ga0265327_10001317_pt1 | contig 32338 bp, 21 predicted proteins | sample 41621metaG_FD_202089 | JGI IMG/M metagenome (GOLD analysis project Ga0265327, IMG submission 202089) | Rhizosphere microbial communities from Carex aquatilis grown in University of Washington, Seatle, WA, United States - 4-16-21 metaG | ecosystem: Host-associated > Plants > Roots > Rhizosphere...
CTCCGCGTCGGTCGGGTTCTCTTCGGCGCCGCCTGCCTGGTTTACGGCATCGCGCATTTCGCATACGCGGGGTACTCGTTGCCTTTCGTGCCGACGTGGCTCCCGGCGCGGATGCCGCTGGTTTACCTGACGGGGGCGTGCCATGCCGCCGCCGGGGCCGGCATGATCCTTGGCGTCCTACCTGGCCTCGCCGCGGCGCTCGAGGCGGTCATGATCGTGCTCTTTGGGTTACTGGTATGGCTGCCGAGCCACTTTGCGCACCCGGCGCCGAAGTGGGCCGGCTCGCCCCAAAATCAATGGTCGGAGACCTTCGTGAATTTCCTGTTGGCAGCCGTCGCTTGGCTCATCGCCGAGTCCCTCTGTTCGCGCGCCAGCACGGACAAAAGCTGACGCAATCCTGCTACCGGAATGTACAGACCGCACAGGCATCGCAACATCCGTTGCCATGCCTAAAGGCGCGGCGTATCGCCACGACCATGACGGGCAACGGAATGAGCTGCTTCACTTTATCGGCCCAGACATTATAGCTGCGTGCCAACGCAGCGGAGAAAAAGAATGTGGTTGTCCCCTAAGCGCCGATTACCCGGTGAAGGGCAGAGCCGCATGTGCGAAGCACGCGTTCTTTCTCACCTACGTCAGATCCTTGGATCGACGACAAATTTCCGGTTACCCCGGCTCCAACCACCGGCTGTCCAGTCTGGTCAATGATGTGGCCGAAGTAATCCTGCGCCTGGGAGTCGGTCGCCGCCAAAATTGCCTGCATTTTTGCGCTGTTGTCGGGCACTGCAGCGGCCGCATTCGCCTCCGGATTTGTGAGCATCTGGACCGGGTGCGCAGGCGTCAAAACCGATTGTTCCTTTCTGGCCTCGTCTGCAACCGGCGACGGAGAAGGTGAACCCAAAGGGCTTGGCGGTGACTGGCGAGCGAAGCGCCAAAACAGCATTCCGCCCAGCGCTGCGGTCGGAGCCACTACAATGATGGTGCGAGATCGTGGCATTTACCGACCGCCTTTACGTGACTTTTATATGGACGCCGCTGTGCGCAGTTCAAGCACTCCTGCCCCGGTTGAGCCACGCGCGAGGCGCGACGGCTCTGGCGACTGCCTAGGCATTTCGTGTCAATGGGGCTTCGCAAATTCTTCGCCAAACGAAACCCAAGCGCGGACAAGCGAATGGTTCACCAGGGAAACGGGCGCCGTGGCTCCGTCACATCGATAGTCCAACGTCGCCTTCCAGCACCGAGGTCTTCAGCTGCGGGCGCTCGCTGCTCTTCCACAGTGCAGCAGTGTGCAATACCCGATACCTGATGGGCCCCCCGTCCGGTCTTTCGCTGCGCGCAATGGGGCGCGGGATGCAGACATACTCGGTGCGCATCTCCTCGGCCGACAACTGGACCTTCGCATAACCGTGTCCGCCAAGATCCACGAACTCGAGGTGCGGAGCCAGATCCGGGTTGGACAGCGCCCGGGCGCGTTTGAGGTCAAAGGTCTTCGCATATTCAAGGCAGGCTCGGACCCCGTGTCTCAGCAGCAGGTTGTGCGTCCAATCCGGCTTCGCGCCATCCGGCCGGTCGGCGAGGAACAGCGGGCGCAGCGGATCGGTCTTGGACAAATTGTGCTCTTGGGCTTCCATGGTCCCAACGCTCGAGAGCGAGGCGCCGACGAAGCTCAAGCCAACGGGATCGAATTTGCCGGGCGGAAGTTCCGACGTCGCGTAACCTGCCCAGAAGCTGTGGCGGTCACCGGAAACGATCGCGAAGCCGGTGATCTTTGCGTCGCGCACGAGGCTGTAGATCTCGGCGCGCTCCCGGTAGGCCATGCCGTAGTCGCCAATGGGAAACGCGGCATACGTGGTTTTCGGCCAGGATTCCTTGGTCAGGCCCGGCGGCAGGTTCTGCGGGTCGGCCCGCGCGTCGAGTGCGCCTTCCGAATTGCCCCAGATCTTCCACGTCGCGGTTGAATTGCGGAGCCGGTCCTTGAACCACGCTTTCTGCTCGGCCCCCAGGATCGTCTGCGGCGGCGCATTGCGCTGCGAATTGGGAACACTCGCGCCGTTGAAGCTCACCTCCGCCGGCGGATTCCCGCCGTTGAATGCCCAACCGCCGTCGAGGATCTGCGCCACATCCTCCGGAAACATGTCGGTAAACTCCGGCCCGAAGGCTCCGGCCGCCGGGTCGCTGAACGGGTCGGCGCTGCGATAACTGTGCTGATCGGTGATGATGAGGTCGAGGTGTTTGCCGTAGCGATAGGCGCGGTAGCCGATCAAGCTGTTGATCGCAGCCAGGTTGTTCGGCTCGTCGCCCAGTCCGTTCTCATCCCACTTTTCGATGGCGACATTCGTGACCGCGGGCGGATCGAAGCTCTCGAGCGAGGGTCCGCTGACCTTCTTGCACCGCGACGGGAGGTATTCCCACCAGGCTTGGTTGGCGGCGACCTTGATGCTCTGGCCGGGCCGCGCCTGGCCGGCCTTCTGGATGCTCTGCCAACCCTGCCACGAGAATTCGTGGTTGTCCCACATCGCGACGAACGGCCAGCGCGCGCGCGCGTCCTGGAGGTCGGGATCGGCAAGATAGCCCTTGTAGATGGCCCGGTAGCCCTCGACGGTCATCGGGACGTGGAAGTTGCCGACCTTGTGGCTGTCCGGGATGCGCGCGACCTCATAGATCGTGCGATCGTAGCGTGTCTTCACCTCGTCGGGATACTCCACCACCTCGTAGATGAAATCGCCCAGGTGCAGAACGAAACCGAGCTTCTCGGCGGCGGGAGCGCGTTCATCCTCATAAATCATCCGGCGATAGGCGTTGAGCTTGCCCTCATTGACATCCTGACAGCTTACGAACGCGAAGTTCACTGTGCGCGGATCGTCTGGCAGCGGCGCAGTAATCGTGCGGCCGACCCGGCTGCCGTTTCCGTCGGCGTCGGTGAACCGATACCAGTAAGTGCGCGCCGACTCGAGTCCGCCAATCAGAATGCGCGCGGTCCAGTCCGTGGCGCTTGAGACCGGTGTCTGCGCGTGCGCTATGACGTGGCGGAAGGCGTCGTCCTCGGCTACCTCGACGGTCAGGAGCTGGCGTGTGTCCTGGGAAAACGGGCGCCTTGTCCACAGGATGACGCTGTGCGGATCGGGATCGCCCGAGGCGACCCCTTGGGGATAGAGATCACGCCGCTCCTGCCAGGAGACCCGCGAGCCTCGAGCCAGTTCGACCCAGGCGAGCGAAGCACCGATTGCTGCGGCAGCTTTGAGAAAAGATCGGCGGCTAATCTTCATCGTCTCACACCTTCCGGGCTCCGGCTGGCCGGAATTCGGGATTCAGACGCGAACACCAGCAGACACAAGTATTATCCCCTACGTCATTCGTTACCACGCAGCGATGCCAAGGAATTTGGACGTTCAAGGTCTCCGTGCGCCGCGACCTCCCAGTTGCCAGTCGAACGGCGCCGATGGTTGGGTGTTCAGTCATTGATTGGACCATGTCGACCCCTAGGATGGAATGGACTTAGTCCGCTGCTACACATTCCAAAAGCGGCAAGGATCGCCCTTTTGCGGCCGGCCGTGGCAAAATCTGCGACGAACGGGAAATTGCATTCGGCGATGTGGCGACCACCACCCCTTTTCGCCAAACGCGAGGTGGCTCGGCCCCTTGCCTTCACCCTTCCATCTCAAAACCTTCCCGAGACCTCAGCAATGGAAGCGAGCGGGTCCCTTCAATCACAATGGCCGGGGCCCAATGCCGAAGGCAGGACCTTCCTCTGCCGAAACGATCCGTGAGAATTTACCTTCCCGAACCTCAAACATCGCAGGCCGTTTACGAGTAACCGACAAGTAGCGAGGGCCCGCGACCGCGCACCTTGACGCAACGGCAATGGCGGTCGGTATTTCAAGCGCGACCTCTTTCCCCAGAAGCTCACCTATGCGGCAATCTTCAAATTGCCTGGCACGTCGCCCGCAATTGGTTGCTGCCTTTTTCATCCGCCGGTCTTGTTATTCATGCCCGGCCAATCCGCCCGCCGGCGTTGAAGCTGATATCCCGCGAGACTACCGACCCAACCTCAATCGAGATGCGACCATGAAAAGAACATCCAACAAACCGGCCGATGGGCGACGCGTGCGCCTACCCGGTGGCCGAGCCCTTGTTTTCCTCGCCGGGCTTTTAGGCGGCCTCACGGCAGCATGGGGCCAGACCGGCCACTACCAGCTCAAATCACCCAATGGGGCGCTGGCCCTTCAGATTGATGTCGGAGCCAGGCTGACCTGGTCCGCCCGGAAGGGCGACCAACCGGTCATCGAGGCATCCGCGATCTCGCTGCAACTGGCCGACGGCACCGTCCTCGGCACCGACGCCAAGGTGGTCACGGACAAGGTCGAGCGGATCGACGCGCAGATCACGACCGTCAACTATGTGCGCGCGCTCGTGGCCGATCGGTGCAGCCAGCTCACGTTGACTTTCGAGAACGATTTCGGGGTGATTTTCCGCGCCTATGACGATGCGGTAGCCTACCGGTTTTTCACCACAAAGAAGGGTGAGATCCTGATCAGGAACGAGGAGGCGAACTTCAACTTTACGGCGGACAGCCCGGCGTTCATTCCCTACATGTGGGATTATCGCGACGGCATGATCTTCAACTCCTCGTTCGAGTCCCCCTACACCGAGACCAAGCTCTCGGAGTGGAAACCGGAATCCTACTCGATCCTGCCGATGATCGTGACCGCGGGCGATGCGCGGAAGGTGGAGATCCTGGAGGCCGACCTGGAAAGCTATCCCGGGCTCTATCTCAGCCCCAACGAGTCCGGCCGGGGACTCAAGGCGGTCTTTCCCTGTTATCCGCTTGAGACGAAGCGCGGCGGCTTTCACGGGATGAACCTGATTCCGACCAAGCGCGCCGACTATATTGCCAAGACCGCCGGCTCGCGCAGCTTCCCCTGGCGCGCGGTGATCATCAGCGAGAAGGACACTGATTTCCTCAGCAACGACCTGGTCCAGCGCCTGGCCTCGCCCCCGCGCATTGACAGCGCGTGGGTGAACGTGGGGCAGGTGGCGTGGGATTGGTGGAACGACTACAACCTGACCGGCGTCGATTTCAAGGCGGGCATGAACACACCGACCTTCAAGTACTACATCGATTTCGCCGCCAAGAATCACGCCAAGTACATCATCATGGACGGCGGCTGGTCAGACACCTTTGACCTCAACCGGGTCAATCCCGACGTCGACCTGCCGGCGATCCTGGCCTACGCCAAAAAGCAAAACGTCGGCGTGATCCTGTGGGCGTCGTGGTACACGATCACGCAGCAGATGGCAGACGTGTTCCCCAAATACGCCGCATTGGGTGTGAAGGGCTGGAAGATCGACTTCATCGACCGTGACGACCAACTCGCCGTCGAATCCACGTACGACATTGCCAAGCTGGCGGCCCAGTATCGGATGTTCGTCGACTACCACGGCGCCTTCAAGCCTACGGGCCTGCAGCGAACCTATCCCAACGTCGTCGGCTATGAAGGCGTCTACGGTTTGGAGAACTTCAAGTGGGCCGACCGCGACGCGCCGCGCTACGCCGTCACCATCCCGTTCATCCGCAACGTCGCGGGACCGATGGACTACACCTCGGGCGCGATGCGCAACTCGACGCAGGCGGACTTCAAGGCCCGCCACCACGCCCCGATGGCGAAGGGCACGCGCTGCAATCAACTCGCCCAGTTCATCGTCTTTGAAGTCCCCAACCAGATGCTCTCCGACAGCCCGTCGATCTACCTGCGGGAGCAGGAGTCGACCGACTTCATCACCAGCATCCCCACCACCTTCGACGAGACAATCCCGCTCGACGGCAAGCTGGCCGAGTACGTGGTGACGTCGCGACGGAAGGGCGATTGCTGGTACGTTGGCGCGATGACCAACTGGACCCCGCGGGACCTGACCATCGATTTTCGTTTCCTACCGCCCGGAAAATACGAGGCCGTGATCTTTGCGGACGGCATCAACGCCGATCGCGAAGCCACGGACTACAAGAAGACCGTCGCCACCATCACCGCAGGCGACCAACTGAACGTCCATCTCGCCCCGGGTGGTGGCTGGGCGGCGGTGCTCACCAAGAAATAGGCCGAGGCGTCCAGCGGCTGCCTTCGGCGGAGCGCGACCTCCGGGTGCTTTTCCAGACGAGGCCTAATCAAACCCGTCCGGAGACCGGGTTCCACCATTCCGTGCGACCGGTTTGAGAGCCAGTCATGACTGCAACTGCATGAGTCCGGCTCGCCCGGAATCATGCAGATGCCTTCGGTGGAGCGCGACCTCCGGGCGCGCTTTCCCGACGAGGCCTTATTAAACCCGTCCGGAGGCCGGGTTCCACCCTTCAGTGCGATCGGCTTGAGAGCCAATCATGACTGCACCTGCATGAGTTCGGCTCAGCGCTGCAAATCGCCCGGGCTTTCCGGCACGCCGGGTTCGTCGAGAATTTGCACCGCCGTGGCGGGCCCGAAGTTTTTCCAGTCCTTCAGCGCCCAAACGAGTTTCTTGTCAGGAGTGATCTCGACCAACTGGCACCCCTTGCCACCGTCGCCGCGCGAGCAGAGGATGGTGTTGCCGTTCGCCAGGCGCACGCAGCTTTGCGATCCGGGAAAGACGATCCCCGGCGGCAGTTCGGCCAGGTTGAACTGCCATACCGTCTCGCCCTTCGGGTTCACCTCGATCGTCAGCTGGTCCTGCTCGTCGGTGATGAGGGTATTGCCGTTGTGGAGCCGCACCGCGGCCCAAGGCGAACGGACTTTATACGACCAGATCTCATGCATATCCTGGTCGAACTCGACGACCTTGTTCCTGGTTAGATAGGGGACGAGGTAGGTGCCCTGGGCCGTGACGCGGGTCCGCCGGAATTGTCCGTGCACGGATTTCGGATCGGTCAGGCTGGTGTCCGGCAGGACGTGGTCGGCCTCGATCGCGCCGGTCCGCTTGTTGATGACCAAGAGGTGGGCCGGCAGGCCGTTCCGCACCAGCATGACCTTGTCCGGGCCGAGTGGTTGCAAGGTGTGAATCTCGGTGCCCTTGGGGGCGTCCAGGTGCCAGACAACTCTTTTGTCGGGCGTGATCTCTTCCGCGTAACTCATGCGCGAGAAGAGGATGTTTCCGTTGGTCAGCATCCAGATGTCATCAAACTCCCAGCCGGTACCGGTGGAGTACGTCCAGATGACCTTGCCGTCCCGGACCAAGAACATCTTGTTGCAGCCTTCCCCAATGTAGAGCAGCGGGTGTTGGTTGAGTCCGGCGCCCGGCAGGTGCGCATCAGCCGCCGTGGGGGCGTCGATCCAGTTCGGCGGATCCATCGCGACCTCGGAGGGTCCCCAGGCCGGCACATCGGCCGCGGTGAACCGAGCCAAAATGGAGAGCAGCGGAGCGGGCTCGTTGGTCGCGGCGCCGAGGGCTAGCGCGAATAGACCGGCGGGCAGCACCGTGGAGACGGCGAGAACGCGAAGGAATGGGCGGGGCGGATGCATGATTCTCGGGGCAGATAGGTTCAACCGCGAAGCGGCGGGCGTTGGGCCTGGAAGCAAGGCGGAATAAATATGGCGGAATTCGCGGCGTTTGTGAACCCGTGATTCTCGTTACTAGATTCTGGCGGGTCGGGGCGCAACCGTCTTGCCTGCCTTGGGGTCCGGCACCCGGCTTCCGGCCACTCCGGTTCATCTCTTTTCTCTCAAGGGAACCGAAGTTGACTCAATATGACTCGACGCGAAGCGCGGACCTGCCGAGCGAATGAAGATTGAGAACCGGCGGCGCCGGCCGTTTATTGTGCTCGCTAGTCCGGGCAACTTTGCCCGCGAATGCCGCGATTTACCCGGTCCCCATCCGATCAACACCCCGCCTGGCCGTGCACAACCTCCCGTCGATTTCCCCTTCCCTCCACGCACTGAAATTGAGCGCCCTGCTCTGCCTCGCGTCCGCGGCATTTGCGGGTCCCGCGCCCGGCCCGCGAGAAATCATCCCTTTCGATTCCGACTGGCGCTTTCATCTGGGAGATGATCCCGCGGCCAGACAGCCCGCCTTTGACGACCACGGCTGGCGGATCCTCAGCGTGCCGCATGACTGGAGCATTGAGGGCCCCTTCACCGCGCCGCCGGGAGGCGAAAAAAACGGCGGCTTTTTTGCGCATGGCATTGGTTGGTACCGCAAGACGTTCACCCTCCCCGCCAGCATTGGAAAGCAGGTGGCCATCGAATTCGACGGCGTTTACATGAACAGCGAGGTCTGGATCAACGGCCAATTCCTCGGACGGCGGCCCTACGGCTTTGTCGCCTTTCGTTACGACCTGACCGAGTTCCTGAAGACCGATGGTTCAGCCAACGTGCTGGCCGTGAGGGTCGACGATTCTCTCGAACCTTCCGTACGCTGGTATGCCGGGGCCGGCATTTACCGGCATGTGCGATTGATTGCCACCGGCTACACCCACTTCCGACTCGACGGCGGCATCAGCATCGTCACGCCCGAAGTCGAGGCCGGGCACGCCGTCGTACAGGCCAATGTTTTGATCGAGGCCAATTTTTTCACGGACGAGGAGCGGCAGGCGTGGGTCAAGGACAGTTGGCACGTGAAACCGGCACAGCGCGACGTTGTTCTCCGCAGCAGTTTGCTGGACCCTGATGGCACCGTCGTGGCCACCACCGATAGCACGCTGACGCTGCACAGCATGCATGCGGGCCAGCGTTTCACCCAGTATGTCACCTTGCCAAGGCCGCGGCTCTGGTCCGCGGAGGTCCCGGCACTTTACCTGCTCCGCAGCACGCTGTTGCTTGACGGCCAGGTCCTCGACGAAACGTCCACGGCGTTTGGGATCCGCCGTCTCGAGTTCGATCCCGCACGCGGCCTGCTCGTCAATGGCCAGCCCACCAAGCTCAAGGGCGTCTGCCTGCATCAGGATGCGGGGTCGTTTGGCAACGCGGTGCCGCTCGCCATCTGGGCGATGCGCCTGGCCGCCCTGAAGGAAATGGGCTGCAACGCCATCCGGACAAGCCACCATCCCTTTGCCCCGGAGTTCTACGATTTGTGCGACCGGCTTGGCTTCTACGTCTTCGATGAGGCCTTCGACGAGTGGACGCGGGACTGGACCTACAACCCGACCGAAAACACCCGGGGTAAATCGCAATTTGGCTACCACCTCTATTTCAACCAGTGGCACGACGCGGATCTTCGCGCCATGTTGCGCCGGGACCGCAACCATCCGAGTGTGGTTCTTTACAGCATCGGCAATGAAATCCCCGACCAGTTCAACGACGACGGCTGGAAACTCGCCCGGGAGTTGGTCGCCATCTGCCACGAGGAGGACCCGACCCGCCCGGTAACCTCCGCCTGCGACCAGTCGTTTGTCGCGTCTCGCAACGGTTTCATGGAGGCGCTCGACCTCTACGGGTACAACTATATCGACCGCCTGTATAAGGAGCGCACCTACGCTCCGGACCACGAGCGCTTCCCGCACCGGCTTTTTGTCGGCACCGAGACCTCCCATCAGGTTCACAACTGGCTGGGAGTCCGCGACAATGATTACGTGATCGGCGACTTTATCTGGACCGGTATCGACTACCTCGGCGAATCGCATGCCTTCCCGCGTCGCGGCTCCAGCTCCGGCGTGCTCGATCTGGCCGGCGGGAGAAAGGCCGGGTTCTACCAGCGGTCAGCGTACTGGCGCGAAGATCCTGTGCTCCAGCTCTCCGTCTTGACAGGTGAAAAACCCGAGGTCCCTTGGCGGACCGCGCCCGCCCTCCTCAAGTGGAACTGGCCTGCCGGCGCCCAAGTCACAGTTCGGGCCGCCACGAATTGCGACGAGGTCGAGTTGTTCCTCAACGGTCGCTCCCTCGGCCGCCACGCCGTCTCCCACGATGTTTATGCCAGCGAGTGGAGTGTCGCGTACGCGCCCGGCGTCTTGTCGGCGGTTGGCTATCATGCCAGCCAGAAAATTGCCGCGAACGAATTGCGCACCACGGGCGCCCTCGCACATCTAAAGCTCGCCGAAATTCCCGTGCCGGTCGCCAGCGACCTCTCCCTCTACGAAATAGCGGTAGTCGACGACTCCGGCCTGACGGTCACGGACGCGACCCCCGCCGTCACGGTGCAGGTCGAGGGTGCCGGTCGCCTCCTCGGTCTCGACACCGGCGATCTCGACTACGGCGGACTGTTCAAGGTCGGCACGCGCAACGCCTATCTCGGCCGGCTCCTCGTTACCGTGCAGCGCAGCTCACCCAGCGGCGCGATCCGCATTTCCGCCGCGGCACCGGGCCTGCCCTCCGCCGTCCTGGTGGCGGCCGGCCCAAGCGGCGCCCCGAAGCCTACGTCCCCATAGAAAAACCGGCGCGGAAAATCACCCGGCCGAGGCCACCGGCCAGCCGCAAGGGGAACAGACCGCCACCACCTTTCAACCACCTCCGCTTTCTGTGAAACCGCTCCACTTCCTCTGCCTGGTGGGTCTTGCCGCCCTGCTGAATCGGGCCGCCGGCGCCCCCAACGTGGTCGTCTACTTCGGGTCTCATGCCTCCGGGCCGGGCATCGGTTTTTCACTCGCCCGTTTCGATCCCGAATCCGGCGTTCTCTCGCCGCCGCAGTTCATCGTCGCCGCGCGGGAACCGGCCTTCTTCATCATCTCGCCTGATGGCAGTCACCTTTACACGTGCAACTCCGGCTCGCCCGGCGGCCTCTCCGCCTACGCCGTCGAACCGTCCACCGGTCACCTTCGGCTGCTCAATCGCGTTCTAGCCGGCGGCGGCGACACCAGCTTCATCAGCCTCGACCGCACCGGTCGTTTCGTGTTGGTTGCGAACTACGACGGCGGCAGTGTCGCCGCGTTCGCGCTCAGACCGGACGGCGCCATTGGCGACTGGACGGCGTTTGACCAGCATGCCGGCCAAAGCGTGAATCCAAGGCGGCAGACGCACGCCTACGCGCATGCCATCGTGGTCGATCCCACCAACCGCTTCGTCCTCGTCCCGGATCTCGGGCTCGACCAACTGTTCATCTATCGCTTCGACGAAAGCTCGGGCCAGCTCACCCCGAACGATCCGGCTTTTGTCACGATTTCGCCGGGTTCGGGTCCCCGGCATGTGCGGTTTCATCCCAACGGCCGCTGGGTTTACCTGATCAACGAAATCGCCAGCACCATTGTCGCGCTGGCCTGGGATTCCGCCCGCGGCACCCTCACCCCTTTTCAAACCATCAGCACGCTGCCGTCCGACTTTGGCGGCACCAGCACGGGCGCCGAGCTTGAAATCCACCCCGGCGGGAAGTTTCTTTACGGCTCCAACCGCGGCCATGACAGTCTCGCCGTATTTGCCATCGACCAGGACACGGGCCGGCTCACTCCCGTCGAGCAGGTTTCCAGCGGCGGCAAGACGCCGCGCAATTTCGCCTTCGATCCCACCGGGCGATGGATCGTCGTCACGAACCAGGACAGCAGCAACGCCGTCGTTTTTCGCGTCGACGCCACCACCGGACATTTGACTCGCACGGGCGATCCGGTCTCTGTGCCTTCGCCCTTCTGCGAACGCTTCCTCGTCCTTCCTTGACGGGCTTTGCCACCCGCCCCGCGCCATTCGCCACGTCCACCGGCAGTCGAGGGCGGGCCGCCCCATCCCAATGAAATCCCTTGCCTCGTACCTTGTCGCGCTCCTCGCCCTGTCCATCGTCGCGCGCACCGAGGCCGCGACCGCCCATCGTTTTGAGATCGGTGACACGGATTTCCTGCTCGACGGCCAGCGGTTTCAGATTCGCTGTGGCGAGATTCACTCCGCCCGGGTCCCGCCCGAGTATTGGCGGCACCGGCTGAAACTGGCGAAGGCCATGGGCCTGAATACCATTTGCGCCTACCTGTTCTGGAACTACCACGAATGGGAAGAGGGCAAGTACGATTGGAGCGGCCCGCGCGACGCCGCCGCGTTTTGCCGGATCGCGCAAGAGGAGGGCCTGTGGGTTATCCTCCGTCCCGGCCCCTACGCGTGCGCGGAATGGGAAATGGGCGGTCTGCCCTGGTGGCTCCTGAAGAAATCGGACAGCAATTTCCTCCGCACGCGGGATCCCCTCTTTCTGGCAGCGTGCCGGCGCTGGCTTGCCGAGGTCAGCCGCGTCATGGGCCCGCTTCAGGTCACGAACGGCGGTCCCATCCTGATGGTCCAGGTGGAGAATGAATACGGTTACTTCGGGCATGATCCCGGGTACATGCCCGCCATGCGCCAGATCGTGCTCGACGCTGGCTTCACCGTTCCTCTTTTCGCCTGCAATCCCACTTCCGAGGTCGAGAGCTCGCATCTGCCCGGACTTTTCTCCGTCGCCAACTTCGGCTCGGATCCGGAAAAAGGATTCCAGGCGCTGCGGAAGGTCCAACCCAAGGGTCCGCTGATGTGCGGCGAGTACTATGCCGGGTGGTTTGACATCTGGGGCAAGCCGCACAAGACCGGCAGCGCCGCGAGCATGCTCGCCGACCTCGACGCCATGCTCAGCCAAAATGGCTCGTTCAGCCTCTACATGGCGCATGGTGGCACGACCTTCGGGCTGTGGGGAGGCTGCGATCGTCCCTTCCAGCCGGACACCTCAAGCTACGACTACGACGCTCCGATCAGCGAAGCGGGCTGGATCACCCCCAAGTTCACCCAGTTTCGCGAGCTCATGAGCCGCCACCTGATGCCGGGCGAAAGCATCCCCGAGCCACCGCAGGAAAATCCGGTCACGGAAATTGCGGAATTTTCGCCCGGGGAAAGCGCCGCGATCTTCGCCAACCTGCCCGGCCGCCCGATCAGGGATTCCACGCCGCGCAACCTCGAAGCCTACAACATCAGTCGCGGGGTCGTCGTCTACCGGGCCACCCTGCCCGCGGGCCCCTCCGGCTTTCTCGAGGCCGAGAACGTGCGCGACCTCGCGTGGGTATATCTCGACGGTCGAGCCGCAGGCGTCATGGACGTCCGCACCCGCCATTTCAAGGTCCAGCTGCCTGCGCGGAGCCAGCCCGCCCGAATCGAGGTGCTGCTCTACACCATCGCCCGCGTCAACTTTGGGATCGAGGTCCACGACCGCAAAGGCTTTCAGGGCCCGGTCACCTTCACGACCCTGGCCGGTTCAACCCGAGAGGTGAACGACTGGGAAATCCTGCCGATCGATTTCGGCGCCGACGCCCGGCTGCCGGCACTTCACTGGGAAAAGGGCCCGGCGGCCGCCGGCCAGCCCGCTTTCTGGCGTGGCAGCTTCCATCTGGCCAACACCACGGACACCTTTCTCGACCTGTCGAGTTGGGGCCTCGGGATTGTCTGGGTCAATGGACATTGCCTCGGCCGCTATTGGAATATCGGGCCGACGCAAACAATGTACCTGCCTGGTCCCTGGCTGAAGGCCGGCGCCAATGAGATCATTGTCCTTGATCTAACCGGTCCGAAAAAACCGACGATCCGGGGATTGAAGGCGCCAATTCTTGATCAACTGCGTCCGGAAAAGGATTTTTATACGGCGCACAACCGGAAACTCCTTAAACTCGCGGGCCTGACGCCCGTCCGGGAGGGCGAGTTCGCGACCGGCGCGGCCACCCAGGAGGTCAGGTTCGCCCAGCCCGCCACCAGCCGGCAATTCTGCCTCGAGTCGGTCGACGCTTACGATGGCAGGGCCTACGCCGCGGTGGCGGAGATTCAGCTCCTGGATCAGGCCGGAAACATTCTCAACCAGTCCCAGTGGACGATTGCGTACGCAGATAGCGAGGAGGAGAAGGCCCTGAGCGGTGCGGCCGTCAACGCCATCAACGGGCAGTCGGCCGATGCCTGGCACACAGAAATCAAAGGGCAGGATTCGCCCGCACATCCCCACCGCCTGATCATTGACCTGGGAGCCACGGTCCGGTTGAGCGGCTTTCGTTACACGCCACGGCAGGGTCCGGATGATGTCACTGGGCGCATCAAGACTTATCGCGTATATTGCGGAGACCATCTGGCGGTTGATCCTTGAACTGCGACAGGCCCGCAGAGCCTGGCCCGTTGGCGATGTGATCCGGACCGCACGGCGGCGGAGACTTTCCGTTTCGGATTCGGCCGAAGGGCCGCCTTCCCGGTTCTCCGACCGCTGACCTGAGGGTTGTCCGACAGATCCGTCACTCCAACGATCGCGGGAAGTTCCGGGACCAAACCGACCACGGGCGACCGCGCAATCCGGCTATTGAATGCTTTAGGGTCTACACCAAAGTTTTGGGGAAGGGCCATGGTTGGGCTTCGGCTTATCGTTTTAGGCGCACCGGGCGATGACGTGCAGTCCGTGTTTGGGACAGGAGCGGAAGCCGTGTGCTCTGCGTCGGATGAGTTTTCAGCGGGGGCCATCCGCCGATTGCCGGTCTCATCTCCCGGTCGTGTTCGCCCGTAGGGTATTTGCTTACGCCGGGTAAAGCGACGATCGCTTTCCTCGAGACCGATTGCCAAGAACGCCAACCAAAGGACCGTTCCGTCCTTTTGCCCGCGTCACCGGCGATAGCCCCGCGCTAGAACCAAATCTAATTGAACCATCGCGAGACGGTTTGGGAGTGGTTCCGGCAACTCGCCGCGTTAGCTTGCAGGCACCATGCGTTCCTCTCGAACCGCGTTCTTCCGCCTTTTCGGCCTGTTCGGCTGTCTCGGCTTGGCCACCACGATGGCACGCAGCGATCCCAAAGTGAGCCAGGAACCGATGGGGCCGGACGGAGACTCACTCGGCTGCTCCATCAGCCCGGGCGGAGCCCACGTCGCGGTTCTCGCCAACCAGGGCAGTCACCTCGCGGTTTTCTTCGACGGCGTTGCCGGACCCAAGATCGACGCCCTTCAAGTGAACACCTCCGCCACCGGGAAATTCCCGGCCCCGACCTTCTGGGCGGGACAAGTTCCGATCGTCTACTCGGATGACGGTTCGCACTGGGCATACATGGCCCGCGTGGGTGACGAGTATGTGGTGATGGCGGACGGAAAGGAACTGTCGCGCGGACCGCTCACGGGAAACCAAGTGTCCAGCCTTCCCCTCGGCTTTTCGGCGAAGGGACGCCATTTGTTTTATTCGGATCTGGATGCAGCCGGCGGCTATCACGTGGTGGTCGATGGCAAGGCCGGTCCAGCCGCGCGCCTTCTCCCGTCGGCGGTCATGAGTCCCGATGGCGAGCACTATGCCTATGTCGGGGAATATTCCAACGCCGGGATCGGTTTGTGGAGTTTTGTCGACGGCCGCCGGGTGAATTATTTTGGCGACCGGCTTCAGTATTCCGGCCGCGGCAATCTCGTCAGCTACGTCGCTCTGCCCGACGGCGTCGGCTTGGTGTTCAATGGCAAGCCGGGAATCAAGGCCATGCGACTCGATCCGCTCTGGATGTCACCCGACGGCGCCCAGATTGCGATGGTGGTCACGCAGAACCAGGCGACCCCCAGTATTCTGACCGTCAACGGCAAACCAGTCGACGGCACCCAAGGCCTCACGGTCGAGAAAGTTTACTTCAGCCCGGACGGCAAGCGCTGGGCTGCGCTTTGTGACAAGAAGACGGGAACCAAATTCATGATCGTCGATGGAAAGAAGGGCCCGGATTACGCTACGATCCCCATCGACAACCCGCCGTCAGACAACATGGTGCATTGGCGATACATTAGCGAGGAGCCGAACCCGAGCGATTTCTCGCCGTACCAGCTGCCCACTCCGGGATTCACCGCCGATTCGTCAAAGTTTGTCTATGTCGCCGGAACCGCCGGCCGCCAGTTCGTCGTGATCGACGAGAACGAGTCCAATGGCTATCAAGCGGCCAGTCCCATCGTGCCGGTGCTGAGCACGAGCGGGCATCGCATCGCCTATTTCGGCGACGCGCCCAACCGGAGACTGCATCTGGTGGTCGATGGCGCCGACACCGAGTACGGCCCGCAATTCGCCTCCGGCACTTCCATTCGCCTGATGCAGCTGACCTTCAGCCCCGACGCGGCCCACTTCGGCCTCCTGCAGGGAACCACGCTCAACGTTGACAATGTTCTCCAGCCCGGTGCGGTTTTCGGCACCTATGTCTTCAGCGCGGCGGGTGGCCACGTCGCCTGCCTGGCCACAGTCGCGGACCGGCCGAGCTTGGTGGTCGATCAACGGGTCGTCAGCGACAAACCCGGCATGGTGAAATCGATCTTCTTCAGCCCCGACGGCGAGCATGTCTATTGGTTCTCCCAGGGGAACTGGGCCTCGCTGGGCACCAAGGATTCCCATATGCTTTTTGTGGATGGCAAACCGGCGACGCATTTTCAACCCGCCCTGAACGGCTATATCCTCCGGAAAGACTTTTCCGCCGATGGCAGCTTGAACTTCGTCGCCTTGACCGACGGCAACGTGCGCCGTTTCCACGTCACCTCGGAGACCAATCTCGGGGCACTGCTCGCAACAATTCCGCCGATCAAGGCCAAGTAAGAACGCGAACCTGGCCGTTCTGAGGGGTCAGGAACCCCTTTGGCCCGGCCCAGGCATGCAAGAAGATTGCTGACGACAGGTTACGGCACCCACGGCCGCGGCGGACGCCGTCACAGCGAAAGCCGACGACGCAAATTGATCTCCCCGTTTTGCGGTGACTATTTGCTTCCGCGCGGCGAGAATCCGCGCGCTCAGATTCAGCACTCACATGGAAACCAAGAATCTGCCGGCCCTGCTCGTTCTATTGGCCAGCCCGATCGCGCTGTTCGCCGGGCCGGAAGCCGACCGCCAGATCGAGGACGCCGCCCAAGCGTCGTACAACTTCAGCACCGTGCTGGAAAATCGCGTGGCCGCGAAGGCCCACGACGGCGTTGTCACGCTCACCGGCGTCGTGGCGGACGGAAACCTCAAAGCCCTCGCCGAGGACACCGTCAAATATCTTCCGGGCGTTACCCGGGTGGACGACCAGATCGCCCTGGATCCGGCGCGGCCCGAGCACTCGGACGGGTGGATCGCCAGCAGGCTCCGCACCCAGTTGCTCGTGCGATGCCTCGTCAGCGCCGCCCATACCGCCGTCCAAGTCAAGGAAGGCGTCGTCACCCTGACCGGCACGGCCAACAACGAGTCGCAAAAGAAACTCACCGGAGAATTTGCCGGGGAGATCGATGGAGTGAAGTCGGTCAGGAACGACATCGTCGTGAACGCCTCGCCCGTCCCGGCCGAGGCCGTGGGCGACGAAAGCGATGACGCTTCGATCACTTCACAGGTGAAATACGTGATCTCAACCCACCGCGCGACCAGCGGGCTCAAGCCCAAGGTTACCACCACCGAGCGTTGTGTGGTGATCACCGGTGAAGCGGCCACCGATGCGGAACGGTCCCTCGCCGGCAAACTCGCCGGGAGCATTCGCGGCGTCATGGCCGTGACCAACAACATGACGGTTAAGATGTGAAGTCCACGGATCCTAAAACAACGACCTCGCGTCTCCTCGCCGCGCTCTGGCAATGCGGCCAAACGGCAGTCCGCCATGCCTCCAGCCGAGCGCATTTCGTTAGGTGCCTCAGCGTGGGGTTGGCGCTCCACCTGGCCGGCTGGGCGCATCCGTGCCGGGCGGACGAGTTCGACGTCCTGCGCGAGAAGTGGGTGGCGATGCTTACCGGCGGCAGTCACTTGGATCTGACGGATCCCTCCGTGAATGCCGCTATCAGCCACCTCAGTTCCCGGGCGAATTCCTACTGGTCGACCATGGAGAAATCGGCCGCCCCCGACTTTCTTTGGGCCGACTTGGCCGACCCCATCGACACGGGCGAAATCACGGAGAGTTATGCGCGCCTGAAGTCGATGGCGCTGGCCTATGTGACGCCCGGATCCAGCCTGAAGGGCAACGCGTCGTTGCGGGCCGACATCGTCCGCGGCCTCGATTGGATGTATGTCAACCGTTACAACGAGACGACCCCGATGCACTACGAGTGGTTTCACCTCGAAATCGGTGCGCCGGCTGAGCTCGTCGACACCACGGCCCTGATGGTTGGCGCGCTGACCTCAGCCCAGGTCGCCAACTACATGCGGGCCGTGGACAAATTCACCCCTTCGGCGACGACACCCGCGCCCGGCGGCACCAAGTGGTCTTTCACCGCAGCCAACCGCATGTGGAAGATCCACATTGTAACGATTAGCGGCATCATCGGGAAGGACAGTGCCAAGCTATTCGCCGCGCGCGATGCGTTTAGCGAGCTGTTCATCTTCGCAAAACATGGCGACGGCTACTACGCCGACGGCTCATTCGTTTTCCATGGAGGACACCCCTACACGGGAGGCTATGGTGCCTCCTTGCTGGGCAAGCTCGCGCCGGTGCTCGCGCTGCTCAACGGGCCAAATACGGAAAGCGCCTCGGGTTCATCATGGAAGGTCACCGACCCGAACATCGCGAATCTCTATCGGCTGGTATTCACCGCACTTGAACCGCTGATCTACCGTGGCGGCATCATGGCGATGGTACAGGGCCGGGAGACCTCCCGCAGATCCGCCTCCGAACACGCCATCGGGCACGGCATCATGCAGAACATCCTCCTAATTTCCCAGTTCGCCCCGGAGGCGGACTCCGCCCGGATGCGATCGATGCTGAAGGACTGGGCTGGCGCCGACACCGTCCTTGACCTCGTCGAGACTGCACCTCTCCCGCTCAAGAGCGCCGCGCGGCAGCTCATGGCCGACCCGACCGTGAAGCCTCGAGGCGAGCTCCTCGGAAATTTTGTCTTCCCTGGAATGGATCGCGTGGTTCACCTGGCTCCGGGTTTTGGCATCGGATTGAGCATGTCATCCCGCCGCGTTTTCACCTACGAGAGCATCCACGGTGAGAACGTGAATGGCTGGCACACGGGCGAAGGCATGCTCTACCTCTACAATTCCGATCTGACGCAGTTCGACGACGATTTCTGGCCGACCGTTGATCCGCGCCGCCTGCCCGGCACCACGATCGATGTGAGCCAAGTCCGCGAACCCGCCTCGGGCCAAAGCGAGGCTCCGGCTACGACCTGGGTCGGCGGGGCGTCGCTCGGCTCCTCTGGGGCGGCCGGAATGCAGCTCCGGGCGTGGGGTAGCACGCTTACGGCGAAGAAATCATGGTTCATGTTTGGCCGGGAAGTGGTTTGCCTGGGCAGCGCCATCAGCAGCGCCGATTCCCGTCCGCTCGAAACCGTTGTCGAAAACCGCCTCCTGCATGGCGACGGAGACTACGCGCTGACGGTGGACGGCACCCGCAAGAGCGGCGCCTTGGGCTGGTCTGAGACGATGGAGGCCGTCACCTGGGCGCACCTGGCGGGCCAAACGGAGGGCGCGGATATCGGCTATTATTTCCCAACGCCCGTCAGGCTCTCCGGACTGCGCGAGGCCAGATCGGGCGTCTGGAACGAAACCACCCAGACCGTGACCCGCCGCTTCCTCACCCTCTGGCTTGACCACGGGAGGAATCCCGCCGGGGCCACGTATTCGTATGTGCTGTTGCCCGGCTCCAGCGCGGCGCAGGTGTCGTACCATGCCAAGCATCCGAGCGAGGAGATCCTCGCGAATTCCGATCGGGTCCAGGCCGTGCGCGTGGAATCGCTTGGCCTGACCGCGGCGAATTTCTGGATCGACGGGCGCTCCGACGTCGGGATCATCACGGTCGACCGTATGGCGAGTGTTCTGGTCCAGGCCAAGGGAGGCTTCTTGGACCTTGCCGTGAGCGACCCAACGCAGGTCAACGATTCAACCATCAACGTGGAAGTGGCCGCGTTCGCGCTTAAGCTGGTCGGCGCCGATCCCGGGGTGACCGTTGGGCAGCTTTCACCGACGATCCGGCTATCGTTCCGCGTCGCCGGCGCCGCCGGGAAGACATTCCACGCCCGCTTCCAGACCAGCGCGCCATGACGCGCCACGTGTAAAGCCTTTGGCGTCGGGCCGGCGACCGACGGGCCGTCTCGCGGGCCTTCGCGGGCCTGGCCGCTTCTCCCCGGCCGAACGCCCGAAGCCACAGTCCGGACGCCGGCGCCGATATTGGGAGCCGCGGCCAGGGCCAGCCGACGCTCCCCGCGATCTTACTTGGCCCGCTTCAGGTAGTAGCGGTTTTCCCAGCGGGCCCAGTCGAAGAAGCGGGGTTCGACCTGGCAGAGCTCCCAGCCCTCATCACCGAGTTCCTTCAGCCTCGCCAGCGGCCCGCCGGGAGGAAGGACCGCTTTCTTCCCATCCTCGTAGAATTCATCCGGCGGGACTTCCCCGCCCCGGATGGCTCCCGTCACATAAAGGCAGATCTTGTAATCCCAAGCCGGCCTCACCGGGGCGTGTCTTTGTTCTTGGGCATGGGCGGTCCACACGACGATGCCGGCCAGCAGGCAGGCAATCAGCGGCAGGTAGAAACGATTTTTCATGGTGGTGTTGTTTTGGATGTTGAACCCGGCCGGGCGGAGCGGTCCGCGAACAGGCGTCGCGCGCGCACGGCACTTCTTCGGGCGTGGTTGGATCCGAGCGGCTTCAACGAAACTGCGATTGAATCGCATGCTTCGAGAGACATTCCGGTCGGTGGGACGACAGGCTGCATTTTTCGCCCCGGGATGCAACCCCGACCGCCGGCCGCGCGAAATCTTCGCGGCGCAGGTCGCGTTTTCGCGCGATGGTTGGCGTCGCCCGTTGTCTCGATGCAACCCGTGCAGGCGCCGCTTTGCGGGTTCGCCGCACTTAAACGAGATTCTGCGCCCGGGCCGTGCCACGCTGCCCGGGTCCACCCCATTCCCCGCGGACAGATTTCCGGGGTGGGAATTGCCCGGCAATGCCACGAGAGTGACGCCGCCGCTGACGCATCCGGTCCCTGAAACTGCCGTGCGTCCAGGCAAAGCATTCCGCCCAGGCCAGGGTCGGCGCCGCCGCCCGACGGGGAACTCGGATTGGCCGACGCGGGGAAGGATTCAGAACCGCTTCCTGAACGCCAGCAGTCCCGCGAAGCCCGCCAGCAACAACACCCAGGTCGCACTTGCGTCAGGCACGTTGGCCACGGGGACTTCAATCGGAACAAAAGGTGGCGGGATTGAATTGGGATCGTTACCCCAAAGCTCGAAGGCCATGCGGTTGTCGGCCGGTCCGTTGCCCAACAACTCCAGGGATGGGGTAAGGCTGTTGGTGCCGCTGACGATCACGTTGTACTGATCCGGTGACAGACTGCGGTTCCAAAGAAAATAATCGGGATCGCCCGCGGTCGCACTCACGCTGATCCAGTAACGGCCGGCAGCCAGCGGAAGGCTGGCCGCGCTGATCGACCAATTCATGATGTCCCCTCCCTGCAGTGGATCGGCAATGCCGGTGCGGGTGCCTTGCGCAAACACCGTGGTCGACCAGACCGCCGAGCCGGGCCCGTCGGTCGTAGCCAAGGGATTGCTGGGAGTCGGTACTGCCGCGAACGGATTGTCGGCGAATATACTGACCTTGAAGGTCCCACCCGCCGTCTGGATTCCCTGCAGCCCCGACGAAAACTGCCCCGCCCAATCGATTGTACTCAGCGAGGAACCGGCAGCGAGATTGAAGTAGTCGTAAACAACCTGGTTCTGGCCGTCGTGGCTGGTGAAGCCGTAGATCGTTGAATCGAGCGGATTGTCAACGATGAGAACCGGGTCGCCCCGCACCGAAGCGAGCGCACCAAGTGCAATCAGGAAGGCAGTCGCAATTCTCATTGAACGGCAGTCTAACATCGATGAGGCGGACCGTATACCGGGGTGTTACCCGGCAGTGACATCCTGGCATGCAGCGCGCGGCGTCAGCCCGACCACCGGGAAGAAGTCTCCGCCGGCGCGGAGTCCGGGCCGCGCAGCGGCCCTCGTCCCGGGAAAGCCCGACCGCCGGTCACGCCAGCGATTCCTTGTCGACGGCTTCCGGGCAACTGCTAGCCTGATTTCCCTCCAGTTCGCCCAGGTTTTCGAATTTCGCCAGGTTCGCGCGTAACCGCCCGGTCAATTTTCCCCACCCCAACCCCATGAGAACAAAATCGATTCTGTTGAGCCTGCTGACGCTGGCGCTCGCGACGGCGCTTTTCGCCGACGACGCCGCCAATGAATTTGCCGGACTTGCGAAAATCCGTTCCGGCGTCAAATCGCGGCGCGTCGGCAGCTACGACCGCACCGGCGGCAATGCCGACAACCTGTCCGGCGTCGCCGACGGCGCCAAGGTGAACATCATGGACGTCCAGGGCGCCGGCGTGATCACCCACATCTGGATCACGCTCGCCCCGGGCGCCGACAAGCTCGACCGCAACAACGTCATCATCCGCATGTATTGGGACGGAAACAAATTCCCGTCCGTCGACGCCCCGATCGGCCCGTTCTTCGGCAACGGCTGGGGCGAAGCCTACAACTTTGTCAGCGCGCCGCTGGCGGTGACCCCGGGCTGGGGCAAATCCTACGTCAGCTATTTCTCGATGCCCTTCGCCAGCGGCGCGCGGATCGAGATCGAGAACCAGACCGGCCAGAAGATCGACGCCCTGTACTTCAACATTGACTACGAGGAGATGCCCCAACTGCCCAAGGACCTCGGCCGATTCCACGCGTGGTACAACCACCAAGTGACGCCGGCGCTCCCGGACGGCGAAAACGAATGGGGTCTGCTCGGCAAGGAAGGCAAGAACCCGGACGGCAAGGGGAACTACGTCTTCGCCGACATCAAGGGCCGCGGCCACTTCGTCGGGGTCAACTACTACGTCAATTGCCCGAGCACGATGTGGTATGGCGAGGGTGACGAGATGGTGTTCATCGACGGCGACGCCCACCCCACCCTGAATGGCACGGGGACCGAGGATTATTTCAACACCTCGTGGTCGCCCAAGGAACTGTTTCAGCATCCGTATTTCGGTTACCCGCGGGTGAACAACGGCACCGGCTGGCTCGGGCGCACGCATCTCTACCGGTTCCACATCGCCGACCCGGTTCATTTCGAGAAATCCTGCCTCTTCACGATCGAGCACGGGCACAACAACAACCTGACTCTCGATCTCGCCTCGGTCGCCTACTGGTACCAGGACAACGCCAGCCCTCTGCCGCGGACCTTTACGAAGGAAGAGCGCAAGCCGATGCCGGACATCGACGCCTCCGACATCCATCTCTGGCGCGACGCCTGGCGCAAGAAGAACGGCAACGACCCGTTGCTCTGGGGCAACGAACGGAAACCGTAGGCGGTCGCCCTCTCAACTGGAGGCGGGGTGCCCCCACCCCGCGTGGACCGACGGCTAGCGCCGGCCCTGCAACCGTGTGTTGGAGACCGGGTGCCCTCGGCCACGATGCTCCCAGGTAGAGCGCGGCCTCCGGACGCGCTTTTGGAATTCGCGCGGCGGGCACGCCGCACTCCAGTTTCGCCGGGTAACGGTGCGATGGGCGCGGGGTGAGGGCACCCCGCCTCCCTGCGGACAATTATTTCGCCGCCGCCAGAAACCCGCGATCAGCAAGCCACTCGCGGAAGCGGTCGGGCCAGGCACCCGCGGGAAATTGGTTGGTCGCACGCAGCCCGAAGCCGTGTCCGGCCCCGGTAAAGATATGCAACTCGGCCGGCACGTTCACCATCTTGAACCGCAGGTACACGCGGGGCAGCCCCTGCGAAATTTCGGCACCGTCATCGTAGCCGCAGGCCAGGAACGCCGGCGGCGAATCGCGGGCCGGCAGGATGGTATCGGGACTTCCGGGATAAATCAGGGCCTGAAACGAGGGCCGCGCGTCGAGGCGGTCAACCGCATCGCCGTCCCGCGGCGCCGGGCCCGCGAAGCGCATGGCCGCCAGTGCCGCGAGTTCGCCGCCGGCCGAAAACCCGATGATGCCGAGCCGTGCCGGGTCGACGCCCCACTCCGCCGACCGGCTGCGGACGAGCCGGATGGCGCGCTGGGCGTCGGCGAGCGAGTGCACCGACACCTGGTACGTCGAGCCCTCGTCCCGGGCCAGTCGGTATTTGAGGATGAAGGCCGCAATGCCGTGATCGGCGAGCCAGCGCGCGACGTTGTACCCCTCGTGATCCATCCACAACTCGCGATGGCCGCCGCCCGGACAGATGACCACGCCGGCGCCGGTCGCCTGGCCGGCCGCGGGCAGGTACGCCGTCAGCGACGGACGGTGAATGCTCGACACGATGTGCTCGCCGTCCGGCGAAAGCTTCACTTTTTCAGGCGCCGTCTGTCCCTCGGAACCGGGCGCTTCGCCGGACCAAAGCGGCACCACGAGCGGGGCGTCCGCCGCCAGGGCGGCCGAGCGAATCAGCACTGCGACGAGCAACGGGCCGGCGAGGGTACGGATTTTCATGGACGAATCGGTTGCCGAAGGATTTCCAACGCGACTTTCGCCTCGGACATTTGCCCATCGGCGGGCGAAACGGAAACCAAATCAGCGCCGGATTCGAGATGGAGCGCGGCCTCCGGACGCGCTTGACGGTGGCGGAGTCAGGCCCATTCGCCATGGCGATTCCATTTCGCCAGGGCCCCGGCCAGCGGCGCGGGGCTCAGGGCTGCCGACCCCGTCCGTCCCGAAGCAACGGGCGCTGGCGTTCGCAAAAGCCACCGCCTAACCTGGTCGCCTGCCGAATCCGGTTCGACCTGTCCCGCGAGAAACGCTGGGAACGTGGAGTTCCCCTCGCGGTCAACATTCTTTCCGATGAAACGCTCCGCCATCAACGCTGCCTACCGCGAGGCCCTCGCCGCCTTCGAACGCGCCGGCTGGGCCATCCCGCCGCATCCGCGCTGGGACGTCACCGACTTTGGCTGCGGCAACTTCGACCATTGCGGCATCGTGCTGATCAACCTGGCGGAGGAGCCCGAATACTGCGAGAAGCTGATCTACATGCGGGCGGGCCAGGCGTTGCCGGCCCATACCCATCGCAAGAAGAAGGAGGACATCATTTGCCGCCGGGGCGAACTGACGATGGAGCTTTGGGCGGGGCCGCCGGCCTCCGACCGCCTCGGCGCGCCCCTGCGCGTCAAGCGCTCCGGCGAATGGGCGGTCGTCGCCTCGGGCCACCCCTTCACGCTCGGCGCCGGCGAACGCGTCACGCTCGTGCCCGGGATCTATCACCGTTTCTGGCCGGCGCGGGCCGACACCGTCATCAGCGAGGTGTCCACCGCCAACGACGACGCCAACGACAACATTTTCGCCGACCGGGCCGTGGCTCGTTTCCCCGGCGTGGTCGAGGACGAACCCGCCGCTGTGCGGCTGGTGAGCGATCGCTGAATCGGGCGCCGCCTCGCGTCAGCCGCCATCGGTTTTCCCAGCCCTCATCTCCCCACTTTCAACCGTGCCGCCTCGCGGTCAGGCCTCCACGACGTCGAGACCCTCGATCTCGCCGTCGCGCACCCGCACCGCCACCGTCATGGGACGGCAGCAAACCTCGCAATCGACGATGAACTCGGCGCTGCCCTCGCTCACATCGAAGGCGATGGAAAAGGACTCACCGCAGTGCGGGCATTCGAGGGAAAGGGTGTCGTTCATGGTCGCGGACGGCGCAGTTTCCCGCTGGCGCAACTACGTCGGAGACGGAATTCCCCGCCGTGATTGCGATGCTGGAACGGCGTGGTTACCGGGTCAAGGCGTGGCCGCCTGCGCGGAAGTTGGTCCGGACCGGGTGCGCGTCAAATTCGATCGGTGTCGGCGCGCGGGGATGATCTCCGGGGCGTGGCGGTTTGGCGGCACCGCTGCGCCGCGTGGCGTCTTTCCGTGGTCGCGTCCCGCTCTTGCGCTTTGTGATTTTAGCGCGACTTTTGCAAAGACCCGCACAAGGAGGCTTGTGGCTTCCGCGGGAATTCGCCAAACAATCAGGCGTGCTCCTGTTCAAGCGCATCCTGAATTTCAAACGGGCGTTCCTCGCCAAGCTGCGCGACAAGCGCAAGGCGGAGCGATATCCGGTGGGCGGGCTCTTTCCGCTGAAGGCCACGGTTAATCTGAGCGGATTGGAATCCGGATCGACGCCCGGCTCGGGCTACGACTGGGGCGGCCGGCTGATCAATGTCTCGAGCAACGGTGTGGGCCTGCAACTGCTGCGGGCGGCGACGACGGTTCGCGGCGAGGAGACGGAATTGCGCCTTTCGCTTGAGGACCACCAGCTCTCGATCCCCTGTGTCGTCGCGCACTTCCGGACCTACAGCGGTTACTCGCTCTGTGGGCTCCAGCTAAAGTTCACCGACTTCAACAAACAAAAGGCCTACCTTCAGCTTGTCGAGGCGGTGGCGATGGGCGCCTCATTTGTGCCGGCGAAGGCCAAGGGGACCGGCGGCAGCCGCCCGGGGCTGGTTTCGCAACAGTATTTCGCCCACAACAAGTCGGTGCTGACCGCCTGGCGCACAGCCAAAACGGGCGAACTCGACCATTTCGAACTCGTGGTGGGCGGGCATTGCGTCAAGGGCGGCCAAACGGTGCCACCCCTCGAGGTATTTCGCATGACCAAGCCTCCGAAACCCGAAGGCTCGGCGGAGGTGGCGGGCGAGGTTCGCCGTCTGTTTCGCTGGGTGGTGCCCAATCTTCCCAAAGCGGTGCCGTCCGACCTCCGGACGCTCATGGACCATGCCGCCAACGCCCGGACTCCCAGTCAGGTCGCGGCCGGGGCGTTGCGCGCGAGTGCACCTCCCAACCAATGGGAGCGGCCCAAGGGGGCGCATTGACGGACCCTTCAGCCGGAGGGTGAAAGCCGTTCGGCAAAGAGCAGGTAAGGGTATTTCGCGGTCGGGGTCGCGACCCGCTTACAACCAGGAAAGCTGCTTCGCGTGACTCATTCGCTCGAGCGCAGTTCGATCGGCGCTCATGGCGACGGCCCGGTGGGCTCGATTCCAAATGTTGCGGCGATAAATATGGTTAACCGTTGGTTGTCATTCATATCCGGGCCACAAACGAGCCGGTTTGACAAAACCGTCGGTGATTTTCCGTAGGGCCGATTACGGGCCGACCCGCATAGGCGAACGTCTGCCATTCTGGCATCATGGCCGCACACAAATCGCCCCCACCATGATGCTTCTCCTGACCTTTTTCGCTATCGCACTCTGCGGAGCCGGCACGCTCGTTACCGCCCACTCATTGAGGAACGCGCCGGTCGCGTCGGAAGACGATAACGGTTTCCATGCCGATATCCGGGACTGATCTTCGGCCGGCGACCTCCCCAATCGCGATGTGACCGACTCGAAGAAATATTCTTAACTAATTTGCCTCCAATTATTTATACTTGATGATAATTACGACACGCCGCCGGTCCTCCTAAACTCAGGCCCCGTTTGTGCCGAATACCTGCTTCGGAGACATGCCCCATGTCGATATTCAAACGCATCCTCAATTTCAGCCAGGAAGCCGTCGCCAACAGCGACAAGCGGAAGTCGCCGCGGCATCCGGTGGGGCAGTCGTTTCCGGTCAAGTGCGTCATCAATCTCATCGGCCATGATGACGACGGCAATCCCCTTCCCGACAGTGTCAAGGGACAGGACTGGACCGGCCGGCTCGTGAACATGTCAGGGGTCGGGGCCAGCATGCAGCTCCACCCCGCCGCCACTGCCCGCCGCGGCGAACCGTGTACTCTCCGCCTGAGCATCGGCCATTCGCACATGGAAATCCCCGGCACGGTCGCGCAATTTCGCGCCTACCGGGACTACGCCCTGTGCGGTTTCTCGCTGCACTTCCCCAATTTCGAAACGCAAAAGGCCTACCTGCAACTCGTCGAGCCCGTGGCGTTCGGTGCCACCCTGACACCCCGTGCGTCACAGAAGGTCAAGCAGGACACGCCGGGACTGCACAAGGAGGAGTACTCGGGGCATTCCTCGTCGCTGCTCTCGGTGTGGCGTGACGAGCGGACCGGCGCGCTTCGCGGATTCGACTTCCGGATGCACAGCTACGGCGTCCGCTGGATCGAGGGCATGGCCGAACTTGAAACCTACGGATTCACGATCGAGGACGACCACATCAAGGGCGACCTGCGCGACCTGACGCCGGCGCAACAGGAAGAGGTTCGCTGGCTGTTCTGCCTTGCGGTGCCCAACCTGGCCAAAGCAGTTCCTGCCGACGCCCGCAAATTCCTGACGCAAATAGTGGCCTGAGGCCGCGGAGAGCGGAGGACGGAAGACAGAGGTCGAGGGACCGACGTCAGTGGACTGCAGTCGGATGATTGAGGGCGAAAGTCGAAAGTTGGTGGACGACGCCTCGGCTGCCCCGCGTCGTGCCAAGCACCGGTCGCCTTGGGCCTGATGGAGCGCGGCCTCCGGACGCGCTTTTGGAGACGCGCCATGCGAACGCTGCGCCCCGTACCATGCGGGGTGAAGGCACCCCGCCTCCAAATCGTCCCGGGTGATCCCGCCAGGGCGGGACCGCTTCCTTTCCGCGCTCCCCTGATTCCGCCTCCAACATCCGATTCCCGTCCTCAGTCCTAAGTTTTCTGTTCTCCGTTCTCTGTTCTCTGTCCCCCGTTCTCAATCTCACCTCGTGAGCCGGTAAATCAGCACCGCGGCGCGCTTCACCAACTCCGGCGCGGGGGCGAGTTCCGCCGATTCGTTGGTGGTATGCTCGCCCCGCCCGCCCAAGCCGAGGCCGTCGAGGCCCGGCAGCGGCGGCGAGACAAAGGCGATGTCGCCGGCGCCGCGACCCCGGGGATCGAACGCCGTGATTTCCCCGAAACCCAGGTCGCGGCTGACCTGGTCGAGCTGGGCGAGCAGCGCGTAATTCTCCGGAGACGGTGCCATCGCCGGATAGCCGTCATCGTGAAACTTGAGTTCGGCGGACGTGCGCGGCAGGTGATTCCGCACGACCTCCTCCATCTTCGCGCGGGCCTCGGCCAGTTGCGCGGCGCTGAGGTACCGCAGGTCGCCCCGGACCAGCGTCCGCTGGGCAATGATGTTGTTTTTGCCCGAAACCGTTCCGCCGGTCCGGGTCAGCGAGGCCTCGGTGCCCCCGGCAATGAGGGCCGGGTTGATCGTGATGCCGTCGATCTTGCGGAGCTGGTCGTAAAATCCCTGGAGGATTCGCGCGGCCTCGAACACCGACCCGCTGCCGACCGCGGCCGAGAAAATCCCGGAAGAGTGTCCGGTCGCGCCCTGGACCTCGAGTTCCCAGGTGACGTTGCCCCGGCGCGCGACCGTGCCGGTGTGGCCGATGGCGGACTCGAAAGCCAGCGCGACGTCGCTTCGTCCGGCGGCCTCGCGGAGCGCGCCGCGCACGACCTCGAGCGGATTGCCGGGCGCCTCCTCGTCGCCGGACATCACCACGATGATCTGCGTGCCGTCCAGCACGCCCGCGCCCTTCAACGCGCGCAGGGCGTGGACAAGGACAACGTCGCCGCCCTTCATGTCACCGACGCCGGCGCCGTGCACCACCTCGCCCTCGCGCCGGTAGTTCGCGCCCGGGAAAACCGTGTCGAGGTGGCCGATGAGGAGAACCCGTTTGCCCCTGGCGCCACGGTGCTCGGCGACGAGATGGCCGGCCCGCCCGGTGGATGCCGGCAATTCCACAAACCGACTGTCAAAACCCAGCTCGGCCAGTTGCACCCGGAACATCTCGCCCACCTGGCGGACTCCGGCCAGGTTTTCCGTGGCACTGTCGATCCGGACGGCGGCGCTCAGGTCGGTGGCAAAGTCATCGCGGTGCGCGTCAACCCAGGCCACGATCTTCTGTTCGTCCGGCGAAACGGCGGCGGGCAGCACCGTGATCAGCGGGAGAAAGCCGGCAACCGGCCCGCCGACCGCAGCGGCGAAGGCGATGAAGAAGCGTGGCCTCATGATGCCAAGACCGCAGCAGATTCGACTGCATCCGTCCAGCGTCCTTGCAGGCGAAGGCCGGCGCCCGCGGATGTGCTCAATAGTCGAGCGGCTGGTTGACGACCGGATCGTTCAGCAACGCCTCCCAGCGGGGAAACCCGTGCATTGGATAGAAATCAATGTCGTTCCGCATGGACATGGTGTTGAAAAACCGGCCCACCGGCACCCCCTTGTAGGTGCCGAGCAAATCCATCGCCTTGTCTTTTTCGCCAACCCAGCCGTAGACGATGGCCGCGTTGAGTCGAATGGAGAATTGCTTGAAAAGCGGATCGGTGGGCTTGATGAGGGCCAACGCCCGGGCGGCGGCCTCGAGGGTGGCATCGTGGTCGCCCACCAGGGCATGGGCATAGCTCAGCGAGGAGATGACGTTGTAGTTCTTCGGATCGGACTCGCTCAACGACTTGAGTTTGTCCACCAGCGGCCGGGCGATTCCCACGGCGCGGTCGCGCTGGCCGAGGACGACCAGCGCCTCGGCGTATTGCAGGGTGGCGTCGTCCTCGGAGAAATTGTTGTCGGTGCCGTGCTGGTCGCGCAGGTCGACGTAGGCGCGGGCGTCACCAATGGCGTGGTAATACCAATTGAGCTTGGAGGCGACGACTTTGGGATCCTCCTGCTCCTTGGGCGAGCGCCGCGCATAGAGCCCTTCCATTTCCTGCCGGGAGCCGCGGGCATAGAAAGAGAGGATCGCCAAGGCGGCGGCGGCATCGAAGGAATCCGGCTGCAGCTCGGTCAGGAGGCGCGCGTTAACCGCCGCCTCGTCGAACCGCCGCAAGGACAATTCGGCGCTGTAAAGCGCCCAGAGCACGATGGGATTGCGCGGATCGAGCGCCTGCGCCCGCTTGAAACTGGCCATCACGTCGGCCCAGCGGCGCTCGGCCGAAGCCAGGTTGCCGAGCGAAATGACCATTTCGACATCCCCCGGCGAAAGCGCCTGCGCACGCTCGTAGAACGCGCGGGCGGCCACGAGGTCGCCGGCCGTCTGGGCGGCGCGGCCCTGGAGGTTGATGACGGTCGGGTCACCCGGGGCCAGTCGAATCGCGTTGGCGAGGGCGGCCAGGCCGGCGTCGAGGCGCGGTCGGTCCGCCCCCAGCGCGACCGAACTGTAGGCCCGAAAATTGACCCGACCGATGGTCACCCAGGCGGGCACGAAGTTCGGATCGATTTGCACCGCCGCCTGCAGCAGACGGTCCAACTCGGGCAGCGTCACCCGGTCGACGCCCGACCACAGCACGAGTTCACGCGCGCGCAGGTAGTTGTTGTAGGCATCGACGCTCGTGGTGGCGCGGCTGGCGATGAAGGTTTTCTGCTGCGGGGTGATGGCCGCCTTCAACGCCCCGGCGATCTCCGAGGAGAGGGATTCCTGGATGGCAAAGATGTCATTCAGCTCGCGATCATATGCCTTGGCCCAGACGTGCTCGTCGGTCGCCGCGCGAATCAACTGCCCGGTGACGCGCACCTTGTTGCCAGCGCGGCGAACGCTCCCCTCGAGCACGAAGGCGACGCCCAGCTCCTGGGCGATCTGCCGGATCGATTTTGTCGTGTTGCGGTATTGCATCACCGACGTGCGCGACACCACGCGCAACTCCGAGATCAAGGCGAGGTTCGTCAGGATGTCCTCCTGGATGCCGTCGGTGAAGAAGCTGCTGTCCTTCTCCTCGCTCATGTTGGTGAACGGAAGCACGGCGAGCGACTTGTCGTTGGCGACAGTCGCCGGCTCGGATGCCTTGGCCACGACCGCTGGCGCAAGCGCTCCGGTCGCGGCAGCGGCCGCCGGCGCCTCGGGCTTCGCGGCCGGACGGAAAATGACGAAGCCGCCCAGCGCGACCACGACAACGCCCAGCAACGCCGCGATCCACACCGGGAATCCCGACTTGGTCGCCACTGCTGCCGGCGCGGGGACGGGCGCCCGCGTGGCCGTCTTCTGCACCGCGCCGCCCTTCCGCGGTCCCTGCAGGATCCGCTTCACGTGCTCGATGAACTGCGGCGTCGGTTCACCCTCCGGCAAACGGGTCCACTGCGCCTTCAGGAATTGTTCCGGGACACTCGCGGCGGTTTCCGCGGTGTCATCGACAACCACCGGGAAAAGGAACGGCATGCCGTCGGCCAGCAGGTGGGTGCGTTCGACCGCCAGCTTCCATTCCAGGCGAAAATATCCCTCCCCCCGCTGGTCGCTTTGGCCGGAAATGACCGGCATGAAGAGTGCGCATTCCTTGATCTGCCGGCGGATCTTTTGGTCCCAGACGTCGCCGCCGCGCAGCTCGCTCATGTCGAACCAAACCTCGATGCCAAACGCGCGCAGGGCGTCGGCAATGCGGCGCGCTGCCTCGGAATCCTCCCGGGCATAGCTCAGGAAGACAGCCTTTTGCGATGTTTCGGACATGAGGTGAGCAGGGCGCGCGGTTCACCGAACCGGTGCGCTTTCGTAATACGGATGCGCCACCGCGAGGCGAGTGCATTCTCCGCCGCTCGTTGGCCACCCATCCGCACCCTCCCAAAACCGAGCGCCGCCGGCTCGGTGCCGGCGGCGCGCATACTCAATCCAAAGTCAGGTCAATGGTGCCAGCCGTGACCGCCACCATGCCAGCCGCCATGGTAGCCACCGTGGTAACCGCCACCGTGCCATCCCCAGCCGAGCCCGACGCCGATCGCAAGCGGAGCCCAGAAATCCCAGACCGGATC